>Ga0172375_10003695_pt1 | contig 23092 bp, 18 predicted proteins | sample LakKiv1m_FD_114537 | JGI IMG/M metagenome (GOLD analysis project Ga0172375, IMG submission 114537) | Freshwater microbial communities from Kabuno Bay, South-Kivu, Congo - kab_092012_11.1m | ecosystem: Environmental > Aquatic > Freshwater > Lake | place: Democratic Republic of the Congo... | reverse complement strand
TGGTTTCGTCCCATACGGTTAGAAGAAAAATCGTGTTGGACCTGTTCAACACCAAACAGGTGAAGGCCGTCAGACGACCATGCGTTTAGTAACTGCTTCATATGCAACCAGTTGTTTCGCGATTTTGGCGTATTTCGTAGTTTAACTGCTTAGACGGCCAGTTTCTCGTGATCGAAGCTCGTTTTCATGGACGCAGTCTGCTCCGGCGAAAACCTTCAACTCAAGAACAAGATTAGGATTACGATTGCGATTACGATTAGGATTCATCGGCACCAACAGAACGGCCATGCGCCAACCGATTACCTTTTCGCGCATTCTGATTTGCCGGGGCGCGGGCGCGTACGGTAAAGTAAGGGTATCGCGTGGATGCGAACGGAGGATGACGATGAAACAGTTGGGGGTTGTGGGGGCTGGATTTTGTGTGACGTTGGCGTGTTGCGGAGCGGATCGGATCGATCCGCGCGTGAGGACATATGTGATGCCGACGCGCGTCGTCTGGACGTCGGAAACGACGGCGCAGTCGTCGGTGGCGACGCCGGAAATTTTGATCCAGGAGAAGCACGGACAGGTGCCGGAGGGGATTTTCCTCGCCGGTTCGGGGTGTCGGCTGGAGAACAAGGGTGCGCCCGCCTCGGTGCTGGTGGACTTCGGATGCGAACTGCACGGCGGCGTGTCGCTCGCGGCGGGCGGTCCCAGCGCCAAGGACGTAAAAGTGCGCGTGCGTTTCGGCGAGTCCGTGGCCGAGGCGATGTCCGAGTTGGGCGAGCGCGGCGCGTGCAACGATCACGCCATCCGCGACGGCGTGATCGACCTGCCGTGGCTGGGCACGCGCGAGATCGGCAACACGGGATTTCGCTTTGTGCGTGTGGACCTCGTGTCGAAGGGCGTGCTGAACTTGGAGTCGGTCCGCGCGGTCTCGCTGATGCGTCCGATGGAGATGCTGGGTTCGTTCCGATGCAGCGACGAGCGGCTGACCCGCGTGTGGGCGACCGCCGCGCGCACGCTGCACCTGTGCTGCCAAGACTACATCTGGGACGGCATCAAGCGCGACCGGCTGGTCTGGATGGGCGACATGCACCCGGAGGTCTCGGCGCTGATGGCCGTGTTCGGCAAACAGGACGTGCTGTCCGCGTCGCTCGACTACATGCGCGAAACCACGCCGCCCGAAAAGTGGATGAACGGCATGCCCGCCTACACGCTTTGGTGGATCCGCTGTCAGCACGACTGGTACCGCTATACCGGCGATCCGGATTACCTCAAGGCCCAGCACGCCTACCTCAAAAGCGTTTTCGCGAATCTGGTGAAATACATCGGCCCGGACAGCCGCTGCACGATGAGCGGTTTCCTCGACTGGCCGACGCAGCACAACCCCAAGGCGGTGGCGGCGGGCATGCAGGCGCTGATGCTGACGGCGTTCGAGAATGGCGCGGAGCTGGCCGCCGCGCTGGGCGACGCCGAACTGGCGGCGCAGTGTCAGGACGGTGCGGCGCGCCTGCGGAAGTATGTGCCGTCGCCCGAGGGCAGCAAGCAGGTCGCCGCGCTGTTGGCGTTGTCGGGATTGGCCGACGCCAAGGCGATGGAAGAGCAGGTGCTGGCGAAGGACGGCGTGCAGGGCGTGTCGACGTTCTACGGCTACTACATGCTGGAAGCGATGGCCAAGGCGGGCGACACGCAGCGCGGCATCGATACGGTGCGCGACTACTGGGGCGGCATGCTCGACATGGGCGCGACCAGTTTCTGGGAAGACTTCAACGTGGCGTGGACCAACAACGCGTTCCGCATCGACGAACTGCCCGTGGCGGGCAAGAAGGACATCCACGGCGACTATGGCGAGTTCTGCTACAAGGGCTTCCGCCACAGCCTGTGCCACGGCTGGTCGTCGGGCCCGGCCGCATGGCTGATCGCGCACGTGCTCGGCATCCAGCCGCTGGACGCGGGATGCAAGACCGTCCGCGTGAAACCGTTCCTTGGCGATTTGCAGTGGGCCGAGGGCAGCTTTCCGACGCCGCAGGGCGTGATCAAGGTCCGCCATGAGCAGCAGGCCGACGGCCGCGTGAAGAGCGAAATCCACGCCCCCGAGGGCGTGAAGATCGTGCGCGAGTAATCGATCTGGCGTGCGCGCGGCAAGACGCGCAGCGGCGCGACGCCGCTTTTGTAGTGCTGTGCTAAAAGCGGTGCCGCGCTGCGCTTGTCACCGCACTCCAAAAAGGGGACGACAGTGGGGGAAAACATAAGTATTGTTGGAAGCCTTTGTACCGCGTTGCTTACGGTGACGGGCGCATGGGCGAACCCACAGGTCGTGAAAACGGTTTTTCCGACGCGGGATGTCGTGATCGCGGAGGAGGTGCTGACGCCGTCGGCCGCCGGCGACGCGAATGCCGCGCCGACTGTGCAGGCCGCGATCGACCGCGTGGCCAAGGCAGGCGGCGGCACGGTGTTTCTGCCCGCCGGGGCCTATACGATCATTTCGCGCGTCATCGTTCGCGAAGGGGTGACGCTGCGCGGCGATTATACGGCGCGCGCGCCCGGCCGCGGCACGCTGCTGCGAATCACGGCGGACAAGGGCCGTGAGGACGCTCCGGCGACGTTTTCGCTGGAGCGCGGCGCCGGTCTGGTCGGCCTGACCTTTTGGTATCCCGACCAGCGCGTGCCCGACCCGGTTGCGTATCCGTGGACCGTCAAGAATGCGGAGATGTCGGCCAACGACAATCAGACGGTTGACGACTGCACATTCGTCAACGCGTGGAAGGCGATCTGCATCGGGCCGGACGGCAACGAGTTGCACACGTTTCGCCGGTTGCGCGTCTGCGCGCTCCGCACGGGCGTTTCCATCGACAGCACGACGGACATCGGCCGTCTGTACGAGGTGACGGTGTCTCCGCGCGTTTGGTCGGCGTCGGGGCTGCCCGGTGCGCCGGAGCCGGCGGCGCTCGGCGCGTATCTGCTCGGAAGCGAGACGGTTGCCGTGGACATCGGGCGCAGCGACTGGGAGTACATCCGAGGCCTTCGCGTGGATGGCTACCGTCGCGGGCTGGTGTTCCGCAAGGGATTGCGGGGCGTCACGAACGCCGTGATGGCCGATTCCGATCTGAGCGGGTGCGGGTGTGCGCTAAACGTGTTGGCGCTGAACCAAGTCGGCTTCTCCGCGTATCGTTGCGTTTCCGACGGGATCGAGGAATCCTTTCGGGGCGATGTCCGTTTCGACGCGGTGGTCCAGTTCCACTCCTGTCGGTTCAACGGACCGGTCGTGAACGACGGCACGGGGATCGCGACGTTCCAAGCGTGCGATTTGTCGCGGGGCGCGGTGCGGGCGGCGCGCGGTCAGTTCCTCGCGCAGGACTCGGCGCTCGGTGCGGTTTCGCTCGGGGCCGATGTGGAGCGGGCGCGGCTCTTGGGCTTTGACGCGAAGACGGCGCGAATCGACAACGCGGCGGCCAACGGCGATATCATGGTGAGTGCGCGGAATTCTTATGCGCGGCGATGTGACAGTGCCGGCGGGCGTTGAGCTGCGCGGCTGTTCCGGCGTGCCGCACCACACGGTGTCGGCGGGGGCGATGCTGCTGGTGTATCACAATAAGGGGTGTGAGGGCGGAACGCCGTTCGTCAGCCTGCGCCCGGGGGCGGGCGCGCGCGGTCTGACGGTCTGGTATCCCGAACAGCCGCTGAAGGAGCCGGTGCCGTATCCGTGGACGGTATGATCGCTCGGCAAGGCGTGCTGGCTTACGGACATGACGCTCGGCAACGCATGGCAGGGCGTGGATTTCGCGACGCATCGGAGCGACGGGCACCGCATCTCCTATCTGGCGGGGGCGATGTTCCGGCGCGGTTTGTTCGTCGGCGACTGCAAGGGCAAAGGCTGGGTGGAGGATGTACACATGAATCCGCACTATGCGAGACGACTGCCGGAGAAATTGCCGCGCCTGTATGGCCAAGACAAACGGTCGGACGTGGACTTTCATCACATGATTCAGTTTCAGCGTGAAAAATTGGAGGGCATCGTGTTTCGCGATTGCCGGGACGAACAGGTCTGCGGCACGTTTCTCTATGCGGCGTACGACGGCATGGCGTTTCGAGGGAAGAGTCACGCACAGGTGCTGATGCACGGCAGCGATGCGTGCAGTCGCGCGACCGCGTTCGAAATGCGACGCGGCTCGGAGGTCGGCTTCGCCCTCACGCAGCTCGTCACGCTCGGAGAGTGGGCTGTGGCCACGGTGGTGACGACGCCCGGAAATCGCGGCGACGTCCAGTTTTTGAATTCGCAAATGTGGGCGGCGGGTCCCGCGACGGCGGTGCTGGCCGGACGCGGTACGGTGCGGATGGAGCAGTTCAATACCCTGAGCGGTCCTGTCTCGGCCCATGCGGGCCGGCTGAAGGCGGTGAACGGGGTGTTCGACCGCGATTTGACGACGCATGTGACGATCGCGCCTTCGGCGGAGGCTGAGATTGTCGGTACGGTATTCGAACGCGGGCCGCTGCGTGTCGCCGGCGGCGGCAACGTCCGGCAAGTCGCAAATTCGGCGTCGGGCCAGCCTGCGGCGCTTCCGTCCTCGGACGCGCCGGATACGTTTGCGACATCGTTCGAACCGGACGATCCGGCGACGCCGGAAAACAAGCTGGCGCGGCACGGCGGAATCCGGAACGTGAGCGGGGCGCGCTGCGGCGCAATGGAGCGCGATGACGCGCATTCCGGGAAACGCGCGCTTTTGCTGCGGGGCGTGTCCGGCGACCCGTCCTCTTCGTTCGTGTATCAGACGGTGGCGGAGTCGCCGGTTTTCGTGCTGCCCGACACGGTCTTGACGTATTGGATCCAGCCGCTGAACGCGAACGGCCGGTTCACGGCGCTCGACCTTGTTTTCTCGGACGGCAGAATCCTGCGGGAGAGCGGCGTGCGGGACAAAGAGGGGCGGGGCACGCATCCGGGTGCTCCGAAGGGAGCCGTGGGCACGTGGACGAAGGTCGACGTGCCGCTGAGAAAATTTACCGGCACGCGGGTTGAAGCGGTCATGGCGGCCTATGACACGCGGAAGGGCGGGGGACTTTTCGAGACGCTGTTCGACGATCTCAAAATCGCGCCGGAACTCTCACCCTCCGCATGGCGGGTTCACGCCGAACCGCGCGGAGGGCGTGTGCCTATGAAGACAGCGGTGCGGATTGTTCACGACGGTTCCGTGCGGGTACGCTACACGCTCGACGGCAGCAATCCCGGCACCGATTCGCCGCTGGCCGAAGGCCCGGTGGCGCTGCCGAAGCAAAGGTTGACGGAGCTACGTTACTCGCCGCTCAAGCCGGACGGCGGCGTGTCACGCCAGGTTTTTGCGGCTCTTTACGAAACGGAATGAGAAAGTGTGAAGCGAAACGGGAAAGGGGCGGAAATGAAACAGAGTGCGGCGATGATGCTTGTTTTGGCGGTGTTGCTTACGGGCTGCGCGGGACTTCCCACGCGCCCCGGCTGGAAGCTGGTGTGGCACGACGAATTCGACAAGCCGGGGCTGCCGGATGCGGCGAAGTGGACGAACGAGGTGGGGTTCGTCCGCAACCATGAGGCGCAGTACTACACGCAACGCCGGCTGGAAAACGCGCGCGTCGAAGACGGCAAGCTGATTATCGAAGGCCGGAAAGAGGCGTACACGGCGCCGGACGGGAAGAAGTCGGAATACACGGCTGCGAGTCTCACGACAAAGGGGCTTTTTTCGACGACGTACGGACGCATCGAGGTACGGGCGAAGCTGCCGAAGGGGCTCGGCGTCTGGCCGGCGATCTGGATGCTGGGCACAAACATCGACACGGTCGGTTGGCCCAAGTGCGGCGAGATCGACATCATGGAGGCGGTCGGGCACGAGCCCGACAAGGTGTTCGGGACGGTTCACTGGTTCGGATACGACAAGGGCAAGCACGCCTCGCTCGGCGGAAAGCTGGCAGGACAGAAGCCCGCCGACGATTTTCACCTCTATGCGGTGGAATGGTTTGCCGACCGGATGGATTTCTATTACGACGACGCGAAGTACTTCACCTATCCGATCACAAAGGCGGGGCCAGACGCGACCAATCCGTTCAATAAGCCGCATTATTTGTTGCTGAACTTTGCCATCGGCGGAAGCTGGGGGGCGCAGAAGGGCATCGACGCCTCGGCGTTTCCGCAGAAATATGTGATCGACTACGTGCGGATCTACCGGAAGGATTAATCGCACCCGTCGTCGTGCATGGGATCGTCCGCAGGGGCTTCGTCTTCGGTGACGGTAACGGGCTGCGCGTCTGCGGGTGATTCCGTCTCCGGACGGAGAGGGCGGCGCCTCCGACGGCGTCTGCGGCGGGGGGGCTCCGATTCCAGCGGTTCGGCGTCCCTGGGCGTGTCGACGTCTTCAGCCTCGCTGTTCCCTTTGTCTGCGCGAGGTGTCTGACTGGCGACCACTTCGTGGTCATAAAGCTTCTTCCACTCTTCGAGCGCCGACGTGTTGCCGCCTTCCGCGGCGATGACGATCTGATTGAAGGCGAGGGCTTCCTCGAAAATCGGATGGCGGACGAACCGTTGTGAGCGGCCTTTTCGCGGTCCTTCGGCGAAGCGGTGCTGGAGGTCGAACAGTGCGACGGCGGTGAATAGGGTCGCCTTGGGAACGTGGAGCCGTTCGGCGAGCGAATGCAGGGCCTTGCGGGCGACGTGCTGGCGGTTGACGCAACCGTGCGGGTAGGCGGTCTCCTCCGCGCGCAGGATTTCTGCGAAGAGCGGATAATAAAGGCAGGCGGCGCGGACGCCGTTGGAGAGTTCGGCGCTTTGCGGATGGGCGTCCAAGGCGCGCAGATATTTCCAGACCGGAGAGCTTTTGCCGCCCGAACGGTCGATGTAGGCGCTGAGTTCCGGGATGATGTCCTTCAACAGTTGGTGTTCCCAGAGCAGCGAGAACGCGGTGCTGGACGAACTGTAGGTGAACAGGCGGAAGATTTCCTCGCAGACGCGCGGCACGGAGGCGTTGGCAATGTCGGAATGGTGCTTGAGAATAGCCTTGCGGCACGCGCGGTCAATTTCGAAGCCGAGGCGCGCCGCGAACTTAACGGCGCGCATCATGCGCACCGGGTCTTCGCGGAAACGGATGTTGGGGTCGCCGATGCAGCGCAGCACGCGCTTTTCGAGGTCCTTGAGCCCGCCGACGTAGTCGATGACCGCGAACGTCTTGATGTCGTAGAACAGGCCGTTGACCGTGAAGTCGCGACGCTTGGCGTCCTCCTCGGGGGTGCCGAACGTGTTGTCCTCGGTCTGGTAGATGCCGTTTTCGCTTTCGTTTTCGTCGGGCTGTCGGCGGAAGGTGCTGGTCTCGATGACCTTGCGGCCGAAGACGACATGGGCGAGACGAAAGCGGCGGCCGATGAGGAAGCAGTTTCGGAACAGCCGACGAATGTCATTGGGGCGAGCGTCGGTGCCGACGTCGAAGTCCTTGGGATGGCGGCCGAGCAACAAGTCGCGCACGCTGCCTCCGACCAAGTAGGCGATATGGCCGGTGTTGGAAAGACGGTAGAGCACCTTGAGCGCGTCGGGATCGATGTTGTTTCGCGAAATGCAGTGCTCGTGGCGTTCGCGGACTATTTTTTTCTCGCGGTTGAAGAACAACATGCTGAGTGCCTATTCGTGGGCTTTGATTTCGTCCCAGATGCGCGTATAGAGGGCCGTGGCCTCTCCCAAATAGCGCATGACTTCGGCACGGCCGAGGTCGTCGTCGGAGGGGAAGATCGCCGTGTTGTTTCGGTATTTGTCCGGAATCTTGGTGTAGGCGGGCGCGACTGGCGAACAGAAACCGGTGTAGCAGATGTTCTTGGCCGCCCAGTCCGGGTCGTAGATGAAGTTGATGAAGTGGTGGGCGAGTTCCACGTGCTCGGCCGTTGCGGGGATGACCATTTCGTCGCACGAGCAGGGATAGCCCTCTTTCGGATAAACGAAGGTGACCTGCGGAGCTTCTTCTTGGACTTGCACGATATCGCCGCTGTAGGCCATGCACAGGAGAAACTCGCTGGAAGCAAGGCCCGTCTTGTAAGCCTCGTTTTCGAAGCGCGCGATGTTCGTCTTCCACTTGATGACGAGGTCGCGCGCCTGTTCCAGTTCGACGACGTTGGTGCTGTTGAGGCTGTAGCCGAGCGTCTTGAGGGCGGCTCCGATGGTCATGTGCATGTCGCCGATGAGCGTCGACCGCCCTTTGAACTGCGGGCCGAGATAGAGGTTCCAAGAGGGCGTCAAATCGGGCGTTTTATCTTTGCGGTAGGCGATGCCCGTGTAGAAAACCGTATAGGGGACGGTGTAAGTGAGCGAGCCGTCGTAGATCTTGTCGCGGAAGCGATTGTCGAAGTTCTTGCCGACGTTCGGCAAGAGGTCGTGGTTGAGCGGCAGGAGCATCTTGTTGTCGACGAGCATTTTGATGAAAAACGTGCTCGGAAAGATCACGTCGTAACCGCCGGCGCCGGCGCGGAGTTTGGCATACATGGCCTCGTTGGTGTCGAACGTGTCGATTTTGACGGTGCAGTCATATTGTTTCTCAAATGCGGCGACCAGATTGGGATCGATGTAATCCGACCACGTGTAGACGTACAACGTGGGTTTGCGGGAACCGCAGCCGACGAAAAAGAATGCGGCTGCAAGGATGAGAAGTCCGAATCGTATGGAGGTCGCGCATTTCAAAGGTGCCATATCGCCCTTTCTGGGTTGATCCGAAATGTGGAAGAAAAGGATATTCTGATTGACGGGCACCTGCAATCTGAAATTCAAGAAAGTTGTTTGCCTGTACGAGAACGCCGATTTTTCACCGCATGCCGCTCGTGTTGACGCGCCGATGCGGCATCAATGTGCGGTGAAACGGTATCGGCCGGAGCCGATTTCGAGCACGACCGCACCGGATTCGGCGCGGATCAACGACACGTCCTTGGCCTTGGCGAGGGGCTTGCCCCCCTCGGTCACACAGTCGGCGGAGGCGGCGGGCACGCAGACCGTGGCCGTCGCGTTCGCGGGAACTTCGACGCGCCAGTCGAAGACGCCGTCTTTCCGCGTCCACTCGCTGCGGATCAGGCCGTAGGGCGAGGCGTGCGAGGCCTTGACGAAGGCGAGGTCGCCGACGGGCTGCGGCCGCATGACGATGTGCCTGAAGCCGGGGTGCGCGGGATCGGGCGCGATGCCCGCGAGCGTCTCGTTGAGCCAGATCACGAGGTCGCCGACCAACATCACGTGGTTGCCGGAATTCATGGCGGGATCGGCGGTGTCGCCGTTCCAGAGTTCCCACACGGTGGTCGCGCCCTTGCCGACCATGTAGCCCCAGCTCGGATAGTCGGTGTGCGTGGCGAAGCCGTAGGCGAGGTCGGCGCGGCCGCCGGCGGTGAGCACGCGGTTAAGCCACTGGCCGCCGACGAGGCCCGTGCCGACGTGGCCGTGCGTCTCGTTCTCGATCTTTTCGACGAGGTGGCCAAAGACGCGGCCGCGCTCGGCGGGGGGCACGAGGCCGAAGGCGAGCGGCAGGACGCAGGCGGTCTGCGTGCCGTTGTCATAGTAGCCGAGGTCGGGTTTGTAAAACGCGGCGTTGAAGGCGGTCTTGAGCGTCTCGGCTTCCGCGAGGTAACGCTGTGCGTCGTCGGCTTTGCCGAGGAGCGTGGCGTAACGGGACATCAGATTGAGGCAGTGATAGAAGTAGCTGGTGGCCAACAGGGCGGGGGCTGTTTTACGGGCAGGGTCTTTGGCGTGGATGAGTTTCGGGTCTTCGGGCGGCACGCACCAGTCGCCGTAACTGTCTTTGGCGATGATGCCGTCCTTGACGTAGCCGTTCATGTGCGCGATCCACTTGGCCATGGCGGGGTAGTGACGCGCGATGATGCGCGCGTCGCCGTATTGGTCGAGGAGCGCGCCGGGCGCGATGACGGCGGTGCTGGGCCAGGTGACGCTGTCGTTGTAGAGCGGCCAGTAGGGCGGGCAGACGTCGGAGATGCTGCCGTTGTCGCGCTGCGCGTCGGCCATGTCGTGCAGCCATTTGGTGTAAAGGGCGGAGATGTCGAAAAGGTAGGATTCGCCCTTGGACTCGGAGGAGCGGTCGCCGAGCCAGCCCTGGCGCTCGTCGCGCTGCGGGCAGTCGGTGGGCATGCTGCGGTAATTGCCGCGCGTGCCCCAGCGCGCGTTGCGGTAGACCGCGTTGATGGTGGGTTGCGAGCATTCGAAGGTTCCTGCACTCGCGACGTCGTCGTTCACGACGCAGCCGACAAGGGTTCCGAGCGCGGGTTTGCCGGGGAAGCCGGTGACCTCGACGTAGCGGAAGCCGTGGTAGGTGAAGCGCGGCTCGTAGACCTCTCGGCCTTTGCCCTTGAGCGTGTAGCGGTCGGTGACCTTGGCGCCGCGCAGATTGGCCAGATAGAGCGTGCCGTCGGCTTGCAGTGTCTCAGCATGGCGCAGTTGGATGATCGTGCCGGCCGGGCCGCGCACCGAGAGGCGGCACCAGCCGACCATGTTCTGCCCCATGTCGTAAATGAAGACGCCGGGTTGGGGTTCGGCCAGCGCGACAGGCTTGATCGTGCCGGTGACGCGGATGGGTTCGGCCATTTGGGCGGAGAGGACGCCGCCGGGAGCCTCGACGAGCTGGGCGAGCGGCCAGGCGGCGTCGTCGAAGCCTGTCGCTGCCCAGCCGGGCAGCTCCCGAAGTGCATCGTAGGTTTCGCCGTCGTATTCGTTGTTCGCGGTGATCGGGCCGTCGGCGGTCAGACGCCACGTGCCGTCGCTGACGACCGTGTCGCGCGTGCCGTCGGCGTAATCGATCTCGAGTTGCAACAGCGCCTTGGGATAGCCGTAACCGACCGTCTTGGTGGGGGCGTTCGCGCGCGGCGAATAGAAGCGGCCGTTGCCGAGCCACAGGCCGACCGCGTTCTCGCCGGAACGGAGGCGGCGGGTGACGTCGTACGTGACGTAGAAGACGCGTTTCGTGTAGTGCGTGCAGCCGGGCGAAAGCACGGCGTCGCCGACCTTTTCGCCGTTGAGGTAGAGTTCGGAAAGGCCGAGACCGCTGACGTAGACCGTGGCGCGGGCGATTTTCTTGGTGGCCGTGAACACTTTGCGCAGCATGCGCGCGGCCAGCCTGCGGTCGTCGGCGCGCGTCACGTCGCCCCACGGCTTCATGCCGACCGGCCCGAGCACGTTCGCGGGCTGCCAGGCGGTGTCATCGAACGCGGCTTGCTGCCACTGCGCGGCTTCGGCCTTGGCGGTCTTCCACCGGGCGTCGGTGGCGAGCACGGTCGGCGCGCCACTGTCGAAGGCGAGCGTCAGCGTGCCGACGAGACCGGCGGGGTTCGGCGCTTCACCCGCGTTGTCGACCTTGACGGCAATCGCGTTGCGGCCGGGGCACAGCCGCGCGGCGATATCGGCTTCGACGGCCGCCGAAAAGCTGTGGCCGCTCATGACCTTCTCGCCGTTGACCCAGCACTCGAAGCTGTTGTCGCCCGCGAGACAGAGGGCGGCGCGCCGGAGCTTGCGGTCGGCGGGCAGATCAAAAACACGGCGGTAATAGCGCAGGCCCGGGGCGGCGTTGACGCCTTGCATGCCTTCGGGATATCCGATCCACATGCATGCGTCGAGGCGGTTGTCCTGTTCCGCCTCGTCTTTGCCGATCCATTTGGCCTGCCAGTCGGAAGCCTGCAGCAACCCCATGGTCCATTCGGCGGGCATGCTCCACGCCGAGGCCTCGCCGTCTTGGTTGTAAACGCGGACTTTCCAGAAACAAGTCTGCCGCGAGGCGAGCGGCTTGCCCGCGTAAGACACCTGCGTGCTCTGGTCGGACGAGGTCTGGCCGGAGTCCCAGAGGTCGCCGACGTTTTTCTTGAGCAAGGCGGGGGTGCTGGCGACGAGGACGCGGTAGGCACTCTGTCGGACGCCGCGCGCGTTGCCGGCGTCGATCTGCCAGCTCAAGCGGGGTTGGACTTCGTCGATGCCCTTCGGGTTCTCGCGATACTCGCAGCGCAGGCGGGCTGCATCGAGTCCCTCGCATACGAGTTGCACATTGACGATCAGGCTGACGATGGTTATCGTGGCCGCACGATATCCCGCAAACGACGAACGCATAAAATACCCCCCTTCGGGGCCGTGACGCCTACCCCGAACAATTAGAAGCAATGTATTATGGCGGGTGTATACGTGGAGTCAATGGCGTTTTGTTGTTGATTCAAAGCAAAGACGCAGTGTTGACGTCAGAGACTCCCTGCCGCTATACTGAAGTTGTAATCTAGTATAACACAATGGGTGTCGGTTGGGTTGGCAGTCAAGTGTCGAAAGAAACGGCTATGAGTAAAACCAGTGGTCGCGGTGGCCGAGGGTGTTTGTTGGCGGCGAGCCTGCTTTTTGGAGTGGAAACGTTTGCACAGTGCCGCGCGATTTTGCCGTGGATTTGGGCGCGACGGTTTCCACCGATTCGCCGTGCATCACGCTTTCGTGGTCGATCCGCCGTCCGGGCAACATCACGGCGCAGAAGATTCATCGTCGGCTGAAGGGTGAGACGACGTGGACCAGCCTGGCGGACCTGGCCACGAATCAGACGAGCTATGCGGACGCCACGGCGGTTCCCAAGGTCGAGTACGAGTACTGGATGGAGCGCACCTACACGGGCATCTATCCGACGACGGCGATGGGCTATCTCAGCGCGGGAGTGAACGTGCCGATGGTCGAGAACCGCGGCAAACTTTTGCTCGTGATCGACGACACCATGGTGACGCCGCTGGCCCCTGAAATCGATCAGTTGTGCCGCGATCTCACGGGCGAGGGTTGGTTCGTGCAACCGATCACGGCGGCGCGCACGAGCACGGCCGCAGCGGTCAAGGAACAGATTCTGGCCGCCTACGAGGCCGATCCATCGAATGTGAAGATGGTCTACCTGCTGGGCCACGTCCCGGTTCCGTATTCGGGCAACTCCGCTCCGGACGGCCACTCCGACCACGTCGGCGCGTGGCCGTGCGACGGCTATTACGGCGAACTCAACGGCGCGTGGACCGACACCAGCGTCAACAACACGGCGGCATCCCGAAGCCAGAACGACAATGTTCCGGGTGATGGGAAGTTCGACCAGTACTCGTTTCCTAACCTGTTGGAGCTGATCGTCGGCCGCGTGGACCTGAAAGGCATGACGCGCGCGCCCTCGTCGGGCGTGACCGAAGCCCAATTGCTGCGGCGCTACTTGCTGCGGGCGCACGACTACCGCATGAAGCGAGGCGCGTATGCGTCGATCCCCCGCCGCAGCATCGTGCGCGATGGCTTCGGCTATTTCAGCGGGGAAAATTTCGCGATCGCTGGCTGGGGATGGGCCTTCACCTGCGCCGGCACCCAGGTTGACGAGCCCGCCAGCGGGCAGTGGTTCTCCGATTCGTACGCGGGCGGCAACACCTACTTGGTGGGGTACGGCAACGGGGGCGGCAGCTATGAGAGCGCCAGCACGGTCGGCTACACGGCGGACTTTGGTTTGAAGCCGAGCCGCGCGGTGTTCACGAGCCTGTTCGGGAGTTATTTCGGCGATTGGGATTGCGACAACGATCTGCTGCGCGCGCCCCTCGCCGGAAACGCGACGGGCGACTCGCTCGGGTTGACCTGTTTTTGAGGCGGGCGACCGAACCGCTTCATGCACCCGCTCGGCATGGGCGAAACGGCCGGGTATGCGATGTGGGTGTCTCAGAACAGCAACCTGTCGGGCGGCGCGGGCTATACGCCCAACAATTCGTGGTCGAGCATCCACACGGGGCTGATGGGCGATCCGGCCTTGCGCCTGTACGCTGTCGAGCCGCCGCGCGACTTGTCGGCCGTCAGTTCGAACGGCCTCGTCGCGTTGTCGTGGGCACCCTCGACGGCGACCGACTTGCTGGGGTATCACGTCTACCGCAGCGGCACGGTCACGGGGGCGTACGTGCGGCTCACGGCTTCGCTGTTGACCGACACGGCCTATGCCGACACGACTGCTGCCGCCGGTCAGAAATACAGCTATCAAGTGCGCACGATTGTGCGGGAGCATACGCCCGGAGGGACTTCGACAATCCGAGCATGGGGTCGTTCGTGACGTTGACGGCCAGTGCGTCTGCGACCGTCGCGCCGCGCAATCCGGGGAGCCTCGCGATCGTTCCCGGCGGGGCTGCGGCCGCGTCGCTGTCGTGGGCGGATCTGTCGGACAACGAGACGTCGTTTCGTGTCGAAAGGAAGGTCGGTTCCTCGGGGGCATTCGCCACGCTTGCGAGCGTCGCGGCGAATGTGACGAACTACACGGCGTGGCCACCCTGAATTTCGCCACCGCCGATTCGTCGGCTTGGGCTGGCACGCACTATACGGCTGCGAACGGCACGCTGACGTGGACGGACGGCGAGTCTGGAACCAAGACCGTCACGGTGCCGGTCATCAACACGTCCGCGTCTCAGCCGCCCCGCCAGTTCAAAGTCTCGATGAGTTCGCCTTCCAGCGGCACCAGCCTGTCGGTCAACAGTTCGGTCGCCGTCCTCATCGAGGACGCCACGGCTACGCTCCCGGCACCGTGGTCCCAGGCGATTGTCAGTGGAATCACGGATTACTCGTCGGCTGTGATGGTCGCGAATGTGCTTTATTCGCTCACCGTCGGAGGAACGGGGCTTGCCTCGGGGTCCACCTACGACGCCGGTCAGTTCGTCTATCAGAACCGGACGGGCGACGGCATTCTCACCGCCTACTTTCCGGCCGGTGTCCCCAGCGACAGCAGCGCGCGGTACGCCGTGATGGTCCGCGCGTCGACGGCGAACAATGCCGTCATGGCCGCAACGGTGACCAGCTCGAATACGGGTTACGGGACGCGTCTCATCACGCGCGGTTCGTCCGGCGGGTCGGCGTCCGCCCTGCCGTCGGCGGCCAATGCGCTGGTCCTCAACCGATGGGTGCGCCTGACGCGGACCGGCAGTGTCTTCACTTCCGAAACGTCGGCGGATGGCGTCAGTTGGACCTCGCTGGGCTCCGTGACGCTCGACGCGCTGCCAGATGAGGCGCTGTGGGGCGTCTTCCACTATTCGAGCGACTGGTCGATCACGTCGCTGGGCAACTATCAGTTGGCGACGGCTCAAAATATCGTCATCGACGATGTGCCCGCGCCCGAGATTCCGACCGGCGTGGTGGCGACGGCGACGTGCCCGTCGCTCTGTTGGGCCTGAGTCTGCACCGGGGCGTGGATTTCGAGCTTGCGGCTGGGGGCGGTTCGCTGACGGTGGGCGTGGGAGGGATGCGCGCGCAGGCACCGGAGGGGACGGAGCGGACATACGCGGTGGCGGTGCCGGTTATGTTGGGGGCGGATCAGGCGTGGGGGGTGACGAATGCGACGGGAGGCTCGACGGTGCTGGAGGTGTCCGGGGAGGTGTCGGACGGAGGTTCGGGATTTGGGATCGCGAAGACCGGGAACGGGCTGCTGGTGCTGTCAGGGGAGAGCGGCTATGGCGGAGTGACGACGGTGGCGGCGGGCGGCGGGTTGCGGGCGCTGGGGGCGCACGCGCTGGGGAGCGCGGACGGGGCGACGGTGGTGGCGAGCAACGGGTGGCTGGAGGTGGGCGGCGGCGTATTGCTGGCGGAGCCGTTGACCGCGGGGGATGCGGGCGCGCTGGGGGCAGTGCGGTCGACGGACGGGACGAACACGTTGCTCGGACGGCTGACGCAGAAGGCGTCGACGCGGGTGCGGGCGCTGGCGGGGAGCCGGCTGACGCTGGCTGGCGGGGTGTCGGGGAGCTACGACTTGGTGCTGGCACCGGACGCGGGGGGAGAGGTGGCGGTATCGAACGCGCCGCTGTCGCTGTCTTCGCGCAAGCTTTTGGCGACGGGCGAGGGGACGGTGGGCCTGGGCGGATCGGGGCATGTGTTCGGGACGCTGGAGGTCGGAGGCGGGAGCGTGCGGATGGAGGCGGCTGGCGCGCTGCCGGCGTCGTCGGTCTTGGCGTTGGGCGACGCGCTGGGTTTCGGAGGGACGGTGGACTTGAACGGGTTCGACCAGACGGTGGCGCAGCTCAAGCGCGGGATATCGAGCCCGGGGGCGCGGCGGGTGACGGCGTCGCGGCCCGCGACGCTGACGGTGAGCGGAGGCACGTCTACGGCGTACGACGGGACGCTGGATGGTGCATTGGGTCTGGCGAAGGCGGGAACGTCGACGCTCACGCTGTCGGGGACGAACGTGTCGTACACGGGGGCGACGGTGGTGGGCGGCGGGATACTGCTGCTGAGCGGCTCCGGCGGGCTGCAGGGGAGCTTGGACGTGAGGGTGGAGGCAGGTACTCTGAGTGTCCAGACCACGACGAACGGGCTGCCGGACGCGGCAGTGCTGCGCATCGCAGACGGTGCCAAGGTCTACGTCAAGGCCGACCTTGTCGAAACCGTCGGGTCTCTCTATCTTGCGGGCAGGCGCGCGCGGCGCGGAAAATGGGGCGCGTCGGCGGCTACGGCGGATTTCGTCGACACGAGCCATTTCAGCGGTACGGGCGCGATTCTGGTGTTGCAGGGGACGGAAAGCGTGTTGATGGTTCGATAACGTTGAGTCGTTCCGCCGGTACTGATCGTCGGCGTGCGGCTGCGAACGAAAAGGAGGAAAGCGATGAGTGAAAGAAAAGGCGTTTCAAGGCGGGCTTTTCTGACGACGGCAACGGTGGCGGCGGGAATGACGGTCGCGCATCGGGCGATCGGCGGCGGGGCTGCGGAGATTGTTCTGCCACCGCTCCCCTATGACGAAGGCGCATTGGCACCTGTGGTTTCCGCGCGGACCGTCGGTTTCCACTACGGAAAACATCACCGGGGGTACGTCTCAACGCTCAACAAACTGTTGCCCGGCTCTCCGTGTGAAGGCAAGGCGTTGGAAGCGATCATCCGCGAGACGGCTGGCAAGTCAGACGCGACCGCGGTTTTCAACAATGCGGCGCAGGTCTGGAACCACACGTTCTACTGGCGGTCGCTGGCACCGGCCGGACGCGGCGGTGCGCCTTCAAAGGCGCTGGAGTCCGCCCTGCAGGCGGCGTTCGGTTCCGTGGATGGATGCCGGGCGGCGTTGCTGGAGGCGGCTACGAAACAGTTCGGCAGCGGCTGGGCGTGGTTGGTCGCTGAGAAAGGCGCGCTCAAGGTTGTCAAGACGCCCAACGCCGAGACGCCGTTGACGCAGGCCGGAGTCGCGCCGTTGCTGGCCGTCGACGTATGGGAGCACGCGTACTACCTCGACTGGCAGAACCGTCGGGCGGACTATGTAAAAGCGGTCTGCAAGAAACTTCTGAACTGGACGTTCGCGTCGGAGAACTTCGCGAAGGCCTGACGCCGGGAGCGCGGGCCGCGCGCAAACCGGACTGGAAAAAAGAAAAAGGAAGAGGCGGGGATTCCCGCCTCTTCCTTCTTCGCGTCTGGGGACGAACCGCCGAAGGGCTGGCAGAGCTCACCTCGCTCGTCCTTCCTTCTTCGCGTCTGGGGACGAACCGGCTACCCGTTGCGCTTCTCGAAGTCCTTCATGAAGTCGACCAGCGCTTGAACGCCGGCGACCGGGAAGGCGTTGTAGATCGAGGCGCGGATGCCGCCCACGGAACGATGGCCCTTGAGCTGCTTCATGCCGGCCTCTGAAGCCTGCTTGATGAAGAGCGCCTCGAGTTCTTCGGTGGGAAGGCGGAAGGTGACGTTCATGTCCGAGCGGTACTCTTTCTTGGCCGTGCCGCGGTAGAACGAAGAGGTGTCAACCACGTCGTAGATGAGCTGGGCCTTCTCGCGGTTCTGCGCGAAGATGTTCGGCAGACCGACCTTTTTGAGCCAGCGCGTCGTCAGGCAGAGCATATAGATGCTGAAGCAGGGCGGCGTGTTGTAGAGCGAATTGTTGTCGATGTGCGTCTGGTAGCGCAACATGGTCGGCAGAGCGATGTTGCCCTTGGCGGCGAAGTCCTTCCGGATCGCGACGAGGGCGACGCCCGAGGGCCCGAGGTTTTTCTGGGCGCCGGCGTAGATCATTGCGCATTTCGTGTAGTCGCGAGGCCTGGAAAGGATGTCGGAGGACATGTCGGCGACGAGAGGCGACCCGGAGTCGGGAAGGTCCTTCATTTGGGCACCGGAGATGGTCTCGTTCGTGGTGATGTGACTGTAGGCCGCGCCGGGCGTCCATTTCAGCTCGTTGTCGTCCGGCATGCGGGTGGGGATGTCCTTCTGGCAGTCGGCCGCGATGTTGACGTTGCCGATGAGCCGCGCCTGCTTGACGGCCGCCGCGCCCCACGAGCCGGCGTTCACATAGTCGGCGGTCTGGCCTTCGCCGAGGAAGTTCATCGGAATCATGGCGAACTGGAGACTTGCGCCGCCTTGGATGAAGAGAACCGCATAGTCGTCGCCGAGACCCATCAACTCGTGTACGTTGGCGATGGCTTCGTTGTGGAGGGCGTCGTACTCCTTGCCGCGGTGCGACATCTCCATGACCGACATGCCGGAGCCTTTATAGTCGACGAGGTCAGCCTGCGCCTCCTGCAGGGCATCCAAAGGCAGGATCGCCGGTCCTGCGCTGAAATTATAAACGCGTGCCATAGTGTTGCTCCTTGGTTTGTGACGGCCGATGGAATGGCTTCAATCGCTCCGGTCGGCCTCAACGGCAACATATCATGCCTGTGCGGCATGCAGTTGTCAATGGGGGAAGACAAAATGGATGCGGATTCAACAAAGTTGAGTCGCACCCGAAAGACATTCGTTTTCCATTTCTGCACGGGAAGTCGTATACTATCGGGCTGGAAAGGCGAAAATGGACATGACGGCGCAACAAGAGGGTCGGGTGCAGTGTTCGGTCTGTCCGAAGCGGTGCCGCATTCTGCCTGGGCACAGCGGGGAGTGCCGCATTCGGATGAACGTCGACGGCCGTTTGGTGGCCGCCACCTACGCGCGGCCGTGCGCGGTCCATGTCGACCCGATGGAGAAGAAACCGCTGTTCCATTTCTTTCCTGGCGAGCCGATTCTGTCGCTGGCGACGGTCGGGTGCAACCTGCACTGCAAGTACTGCCAAAACGCGGATATCTCGCAGGCGAATCCCGAGGACGTGACGGCGTATGAACTGCCGCCCTCCGCACTAGCCCCTCTTGCGGCCAAACAGGGATGTCGGCACGTGGCCTACACCTACACCGAGCCGCTGGTCTTCTACGAGTACACGCGCGACTGCTGCAAAGCGGCCCGGGCCGCCGGGCTGCGGAACGTCTTGGTCACGGCCGGATACATCTGCGAGGAGCCCCTGCGGGCCCTTCTGCCCGACGTGGACGCGGCGAACGTGGACATCAAGGCAATGAGCGATCCCTTTTACCGCGAAGTTTGCGCGGCCACGCTGGAGCCGGTGTTGCGCACGATCCAAGTGATGCGGGAAATGGGCGTGCATGTCGAAGTGACCAACTTGGTGGTTCCGACGCTCAACGATTCGGACGAGCTGTTCGGGCGGCTGGCCGACTGGATTTGCGCGAAGGCGGGCGACGAGGTGCCTCTGCACGTTTCGCGTTTTTTTCCGCGTTTCCGCATGACGCATCTTCCGCCGACGCCCGTGGAGACACTGCTCCGGGCGCGCGAGATCGCCCGCCGAAACGGACTCAAGCACGTCTATGTCGGCAACGCGGAGGTCGAGGACGGCGACACGACGTTCTGCGCGAAGTGCGGCGCGCGCCTCGTGGTGCGCGAACGGTACGTGGTGCGTGAAAACCGTCTGGCCGCGACCGGCGCGTGCCCGGCGTGCGGGCACAAGCCGTACGGAGTGTGGCGGTGAGCCGCCTGGGGACAGCGGGCCGTCGGGTTTTCCTGAAACGGTTGGCGGCGTTTGCCGTCGCTGGCTTTGGGCGGCCGGGCATTCGGACGGAGCCGCTGGACCCCGGCCGCGTCCGGCGTCCGGCGATCTGGGCCGGATAGGGGGATGGGTATGAGAACGACCGTTCTGCCGATCGTGTTGGCGGGGGTTTGCGGGTGGCTCGGCTGCTCGGCCGGCAAACCTGCGGAGGAGGAGGTTCCGATGACGGAGAAGGTGATGGTGTCGTCTTTGGCGGGACGTTGGTATCCGGCGGGTGAACGCGCGCTGCGCGACGACATCGCGGAGCGCTGCAAGGGCATTCAGGTCGTGCGCAAGCGCGACGTGTGCGCGGCGGTGGTGCCGCATGCGGGCTACCGGTTCTCGGGACACGTGGCGGCGGGCGTCTTTCTGCGGATCGATCCGAAGCGTTTCAGCCGCATCGTCGTCATGGGGCCCAGCCACTACGTCGCCATGCGCAACCAGGTGAGCGTGCCGGACGCGACGCACATCGCGACGCCGCTGGGCGTGCTGCGCGTGGACACGGCCTTCGTCGAACGCATGCGCCGCCTGCCGTTCGTGACGAACGCGCCCGCCGCGCACGAGAGCGAGCACAGCGACCAGATCCAACTGCCGCTCATTCAGGCATGCCTCTCGTCCAACCTGCCCGTGGTCTGCGCGGTGTGCGGCCACTTCGACGCGCCCTCGCTGGTAAAAGCCGCGGCCGCCTTCCGCGGTCTGTTGGACGACAAGACTCTGCTGGTGGCGAGTTCGGACTTCACGCACTACGGCGCCAACTACGGCTACGTGCCTTTCACAAAGGATGTCGAGAAAAACATCGAGGCGCTGGACATGGGCGTCTTCGATCTGTTCGCGCGGAAAGATCTGCCCGGTTTCCTCGAATACTTGGACCGCACCGGGGCCACCGTCTGCGGGCGCGATCCGCTGGCGTTCCTGCTGGCCATGATGCCGTCCGACGCCCGCGTCGAGCGCACCGCTTACGAGACCTCGGGCCATCTGATGCACGACGACCAGAATTCGGTCAGCTATGTGGGCGCGCTGGTGCTCGGCTCGTGGGATTCTCCGGCCAAAAAGTCGGCGGCCGCAGCGTCGTCGTCGGGCGACAAGCTTTCGGAGGAAGACTGCGCCCGTTTGTTGTCCTTTGCGCGCGCGACGATCGAGACGGCGCTCAAGTCCGGCGAGACGAAGGCCGGCGCGGCCGAGCCTGCGGGCGGCGTAACCGCCGGGATGAAGGCCGTCCGCGGCGGCTTTGTGACGCTTCACGAGCGGGGCGACCTTCGGGGGTGCATCGGCGAAATCGTGCCCCGGCGCGAAATTTGGAAGGTCGTCCGCGAGCAGGCGCTGAATGCGGCCTTTCACGATCCGCGCTTCGCCCCCGTCTCGGCGGGCGAATGGAAGGCGGTCGACATTGAGATTTCTATCCTGACGCCGCCCCGTCCCGTGCCGTCGTGGCACGACATCGTGATCGGCAAGCACGGCATGGTGATGAGCAAATCGGGCCGCAGCGCGGTCTTCCTCCCGCAGGTTGCGCCCGAACAGGGATGGGGAATCGAAGAAACCCTGACGCATCTTTCCCGTAAGGCAGGCCTGCCGTCCGACGCGTGGCGGGAAGGCGCGGATTATTTGGTCTTCGAGGCGCAGGTCATCCATGAATAAGAACTGGGTTTGTGGCTTGATCGCGTTTCCCCGAAACAGTATTCTCCTGACCAAGCATGGATGTTGACCATGTCTGAAAAAACAAAATGAGGTGTCTGATGGGCAAACAGGGATTCAACATTGACCCGGTGACATTGCGGTCAATGCCGTTCTGGTGTGTGGGCAACCCGCTGGGCGACCCGTTCGGGGAGCCGGTGTTGTCGAAGATCGATTCCGTCGATGTCGCCAAGCTGCTGGCGGATGCGGCCGGGGACGGCCTGATCGAGGCCACGTCGTTCCACGACGACGATTTGGTGCCGTGGGACCCGCAGCACTTGGAAGACGACCTCGATCCAAAGAGCGAAGTGTACGCCAAGCTGCGCGCGATCAAGAAGATCCTCGACGACGCGGGCCTGAAGGTCAACACGGCCACCTGCAGCCTGCACGGCAACGCGCTGTTCCGCAAGGGAGGCCTGACCAATCCCGACCCGAAGATCCGCGCGCTGGCCCGCAAGAAGGTCGAGCGCACACTGCGCATCGGCGCACTGTTCGGCGCGAAGCACTACACCTATTGGGTGGCGCGCGACGGTTTTGAGGTCCCCGTCAACGTCGACTGGAAGCACGTGTACTCGTGGCTGGCCGACGGTCTGAACGGCGTCTACGACTACATCAAGGCCAAGAAGCTGACGAGCTATGTTGGCGCGACCGTGGAGCCCAAGCCGAACGAGCCCCGCGGCCACATGTTCCTGCCGACTGCGGGCCATGCGGTGGGTTTCATCTTCGGCCACCTGAAGCACCCCGAATTTTTCGGCGTGAATCCCGAACTGCTCCAGCACGAGAGCATGGCGCTGCTGAACGCGGTGCATACGGTGGGCTACCTGACCAGCATGAACAAGCTCTTCTTCCTGCATTTCGGCAGTCAGATCAAGGCGCAGTTCGACAACGATTTTCCGCCGCTGATCGGCCCCGAGGGCCTCAAGGAGACGGTGCAGATGTTTTGGGCGCTGCGCAAGGTCGGCTGGAAGGGCGTGGTGGAATACGACTGCCACATGCTGCGGGCCGACGGCGATCCGGACGATCCGATCGGCTGCCGCCGGGCTTTCATCCGCGACTGCACGCGGGCGCTGGCCACGGCGCTGCTGCTGGCCGATCGGCTGATGGAACTCGACACCGCCAAGCTGAGCGACGCCCGTGCCGATCTCGCCGCCACGGCGCTGATGTGCAAGCTGGACAAGAAGAGCGTCAAAGCGTGGATGAGCACAAAGGTGTGAAGGGCGTTTAGGCCGCGAGGCGATTGGGCTGTCGGATCTGCCTGACGCGGTTTCGTCGCTAACAGCTTAATGGTCTACAGCCTAAATGCCTGAGTTGGCGGCGCGGTGAAACTTTACGGCGAAATCGAAGGCGCGGGCGATCCGCTGGTGATTCTGCACGGACTGATGGGCTCGTGCGAGAACTGGCGGTCCGTCCGCGTCGCGCTTTCGGACGCGTGGCGCGTGATCTGCCTCGACCTGCCCAATCACGGAAAATCGTCGCATGCGGCGCGGACGGATCTGCCGTCGATGGGCGACGACGTGATCGAGACGCTGCGCGCGCACGGCGTGGAAGGGCGCTTCTTCCTGATGGGGCACTCCATGGGCGGCAAGGTCGCGATGCAACTGGCGTGCGACCGCCCCGAGCGCGTGCGCGGGCTGGTGGTGGGG
>Ga0172375_10003694_pt1 | contig 23094 bp, 18 predicted proteins | sample LakKiv1m_FD_114537 | JGI IMG/M metagenome (GOLD analysis project Ga0172375, IMG submission 114537) | Freshwater microbial communities from Kabuno Bay, South-Kivu, Congo - kab_092012_11.1m | ecosystem: Environmental > Aquatic > Freshwater > Lake | place: Democratic Republic of the Congo... | reverse complement strand
TACACGGTAAAAACTGCAGCTCCAATCGATGTCAACAATCGCGGAATCTACCTTGCAGGAAACACAACTATTCGTGCTTACAAGGGAATCAAGAATTACGTTTCAACAATCGCAGGTTACAGCATTCCAGCTATGAACCTCGACGATCTGAACCTCTATCCTAACGGAACGGCAGAACGTCAGAACACTATCCTCGACTTCCTATTCGATGGAAGTAACTTGGCTTCAACCCTAGCGGACAACGAAACTTTGGACTTCCGCTACCTGATCGACTCGTTCGAAGGACAGATTTACCCTGGATCCAAACAACAATTAGTTCAGCTAGCTGCAAATCATGGAAAGGTCCTGGTAATCGCAAACGCTCCGTCGTTCGCTCAGTACGAAAAATCGGTAAGCCCAAGCTTCATCGACCCAGTAACCCGTCTCGTTTCCACCTATGCTATTTCGACCGGTGGAGACCTCAACTCCAATCCAGAATTCCTGTTCTCGTTCGCAACTGGCGAAAAGAACGGTATTCCATTGGCATCCTATGCTTCTTACTTCATGCCGAACATCGTTATCTACGAAAACGGAAAGAACAAATCAATTCCTCCAGCTATGTTCGTAGCCAACACTTTCATGAAGAAGTACACAAGCGGAAACACATTCTCAATCGTTGCAGGTAAGAGAGGTATTCTAACAGATCCTGAAATCACCGGCATCGAGTACGATCTCACCAATGAAGATCGCGATTACTTGGAACCAGCAGGTTTCAACCTCATCGTAAGACGTAGGGGATTTGGCGTTATGGTATTCTCGAACAACACCGGTTACCAGAGAGTAAAATCAGCCCTCAACAACACCCACGTAAGAGAAGCCCTCATCACGATCGAAAGGGACATCGAACGTATCCTTCTCAACTTCTTGTTCGATTGGAACGATGTTACGACAAGAATGAGAGTCAAAACAATGGTCAAGAACTACCTCGCAGCAGTCGAAGACGCTCGTGGAATTTCATGGTACGACGTTATCTTCGATGATAGCAACAACGGATCGGAAGTTCTCGAGAACAATGCAGGAGTCGTTGACATCCTGGTTGACTTCCCACGTGGAATCCACAAATTCATCAACCGCATTACGATCACGCGGGTTGGAGGACAATTATCTTCGCAGTCTACAGGTTTTACTCCATCCTTCTAACCCGAACTTTGTCAATAAGAAAAGGGGACCAATTGGTCCCCTTTTCCTTTTAGGCTGACAGATTTTGTCAACTCCACCACTCGGTTTAAGTCCGAGAACTTATGCTCCTTGTTCTTGATTTTGAGTATCTTCCGGCTGTTCGGTCTGTTCCGTGTTTTCCGGTTCGATAGTTTCGTCAGGTTCTTGCTCATCGTCCGTGCCGTGAAGCTTAGAAATAATTTCTTCGAGTATTCGAATGGTATCGGTCGAATCGTTATGAAGGATTCCGGTTCCGCCAGCTTCCGTCCATTTATCGATGTTCGACCGACGATCGTCTATTAGAATATCGTTCTTGGATTTGGCGAAAACTCCCTTGTCCGCAGTCAGAATTATCTTTTGCGAACCGTCCCATTCCTCAGCACTTCTTGCTGGATCCTTTTCGTTTATTCCAAGATTCAGCTTGAGCCAATACAATTTGCCCTTTACTGAATCTGGACTCCGACTAGGAGCTGAAAGTATGATTGGAGCATAGCGATTGATGTAATCCCATAGCTCTCTTCCATCACTTTTCCATGGTAAACGCTTCCAGAACTTTATTCCGCGGTGGTCGATCAGGGGCCAGATAGAATTCTTTCCGTGCTTCTTCTCGTACTCCTTAGGTTTTAAGTGATCTTCGTTGGCTTTCAACCGTTTGAATCCTCGATCGAAATCCGTGAGAACTCCGTCCATATCGCAAAATAAACGAATACCACCGGATTCCTCCTTGGCTTCGTTCACTAAGTAAGTATTAAAGTCGTATACGATCTTTTCCATTAACTGTAGTCTTTTAACTCGAAGGTATTGCTACCTGAGTTATCTATAATTCCGACTAAGTCATTTACCATGACAAGATGGTAATTCTCCCCGTTGATCACCGTATCGAATCCAGAATACCTCAAATAGAGAACGTGATCTCCGATTTTGATAGGAACCTTAGAGTCGCTAATCAAATGGCCGACTGCCATGATCGTTCCGGTGTTCGGACGCTTGATTGAAGAAGCGGGTAGAATGATTCCGGTTTCGGTAAGTTTTTCCGGCTCGTCCGGCTTGATGAGAACTCGCTCGAATAATGGGGTGAACCCCGTAATTTCTGTCATTAGGACTTGTAATTTTTTTTGAACTTGAAGTAGTTGAACCGCCTGCGTTCCTTTAGGTTCACCGACGCGGTGATCGCTTCCAGTACTTCTGACGGAAATACTTGAGTGTTCAATCTGATAAGCTTACGATTACGATTAACGTTATTCTGGATCGTCAGAGATTCACCAGGATCGCTTATCTTAAGAACGTCACATATTACCTTATTCATGAATGTCATGAACTCTGGATCACCCGTATCAACTAGGTTTTTTATATCGTTCCAATCAACGGTTTCGCCTATGAGCTCGATAGTTTTAATAACCTTTCCAGGAGTCAAGCGAGGATGAACTCTCGGAATCGCATCCGAAGAATCCCCTGCCAAGATCTTCGTTAGAATGTCGGCGGTTGGGTCTATCCGAAAATGCTTGTAATCCTTGGTGATAAGATCGTTCAGAACGTTTATGACGGCAGAATTATCGATCGAATCGAGTTTCATGTTGAAAAGATCTATGTCCTTCTTCTCGATGTTATCGAAATCCTCGGTAGTGTAGATCTTTTTGAATTTGGTCTGCATTTTCGGCATGAGAAGGATGACCTTACGATCTCCGCTCTCAAGCAATTGGGTCATATCCTTATCGACCGACCAAATGCAGATGTCCCCCTTTACGTTCTCGCAAAGGTAAGCGATCAGATCGTCTCCTTCTGCTCCGTGAACTCTTGCTGTAATGACCCCATACTCTTCAACTAAATCTGGAAGAAGTTAGTTCTGGAAGTACTCGAAGAACAGGTAAGATTTGTCATCGTACTTACGAGTTCCCTTATACGCAAAATCGCCCTCACCATGTTCATCAAAATGATCCTTAATGAATTGCTTTCTCCAGCTTCTGGAGTCAAATACAATAAAGACCGAACTGATGTTCTCTTTGAATGGGGCGAAAATGCTGCCTAAGTAATTTAAGGAGAATTTCCTGAATTGATCCTTGCTCGCCTGTTTGAGCATGAACTTATCGTCCGACAGTAAGTCGCTAACGTAATACTTTTCTCCTACTGATTTATCGTTCGCAAGTATGTTCTTGACAATGCTGGTTGATACGTTTAAGAATGCGTTACCGTCGATAACTATGTTCATGACTGATTTTCGTCTAAAGGTGGCTGTTCAATTTGTTCTGGTTCCGCTGGCGCTTGAGTCGGTTGAGTTTTCGGAGTCTCTGCTGGTGGTTCAGGTTTTCGAATAAGCCTTAGGCGTCTGATAGCCTTGTTGATAAGTTCGGCTTCGTTTAAGCTGAATGCACCCTTAGCTTGCGCGTAATTTGCGGAGGCAATCAAGATAACGACTGCATGTTCCAAAGTCAGTCCGTTCAGGAAAGCTTCGTAATCTGCTTCGTTACTGTAACTAATAGACCCCAAAAGAGTGGTCACTGGTTGCTTGTTTTCAGCTGTTGGAGCTGTCCCCTCGTTAGAAGGGACAGCTGCTTCAGCCTTATTGAGGTTTTCGTCCATCAGTAAACTGATATTTTTTAGAGATCCTTGAACAGATCGTTCAGTTCATCGGATTTCTTTCCCTTTCCAGTGTTTGCTGGAGGAGCTGGAGATTCGCTCTGCGGTTCATCATTTTCGATGCCGTCTAGCGGATCGTTAGAAATCGTAGGCAATTCGGCAGTAGGCTCGTCTATCTCGATTGAGAGAGCTTCGCTTTTTTGCTGATTAGCCGGAGCGGGTGTGAATTCGAGAGATTCGCCAGCTGGTGCGCTGTTACGCGTGATGGTCTTCGTGCTGGTGAAGAGTTTCTTCATCTTCTCGTCCTTAATATTGGATGTCAGATTGTCAATGATCTGCTTGTAAGGAACGATTGCCTTGATGAATTCGGCGATCTTGACGTATTCTTCTTCCGTCCATTCTTTGAGGAAGTACTGGCTGAGGTCCGGGGAGTTCGCCCTGAGGAATTCGGTCGCGAATTTAGCAACCTTAGGCTCGGTAGAAACCGGGATTTCCTTGCCATTGTGTGAAATGATGAGAGGGCTAACTTCGTTCATGAACTTGCTAGCGCTGTAATCTCTCCAGAATTTGGTCTTACGTTTTACAACGAGGACGAGGTCCTTACCCTCGGTAAGAGAGAACGGATTGATTTTCTTCACGGTCACGATTTCGGACTCAGGATTGATTTCCTGCTGAATGAGATTGTCGATTCCGTAGCCGTACGAGTAAACTTTGATCTGTCCTTCGAGGTTCGGGAACTGGGGATCTCTCTTGATGTAAATGCAAGAGTAGTAATTGTAGAAACGGTTGAAGTACTTCTTGATTTCTTCAACGATCTGAGGTTCTGAGTCCTTCAAGTTCTTTAGCTCGGTGGCGAGCGACCACAGGATTGAAGGGGCTCCGGTAGTTGACGGACAGTCAACGAAGAGTTTCTCGTTCGTTAACGGATTGATGAGTTTAGCTGAGTATTTCTTGTACTTACTCTGCTTTGGGTCTTGTGCCCATGGCACGAATCGAATGATAGCTTTGTAAATGCCATTCTGACCGTGGTCAGGGCCTGGATTGTAAAGGTTTTCGTCGACTTTTCTGTTTCCACCAGCGTTTCCAGTGAAATCGTCAGGATTAAGATTAAAAAGGTCTTCCATTGTTCGTAATGATTATTTTAGAGACTTTTAGATATAAAATTGTACAATCTGGGTCAAAAAAGTTTCATAAAAAAGGGGCAAAAGTTTTCACCTCTGCCCATAGGCAATTAAAGAAAAGAGATAGTCGCTACTTAACTCTTCGCAGCGGCCTTAGTTTCCTGGATGTCGTTACGACCTTCCTGCGCAGCCAATTTGATGTCCTGCAGAAGTTTACGAGCACGAGTTCCGGCTGAGTTGTTACCCTTATCGTTGAATTTTGCATACTCGACTTCAAGTTCACTAAGCGCTCTTTTCAGATTTTCTAACCAAGTTTTTGCCATGATGAATGTTATTTTTGTTGTTATTATATCAGTGACCGGCTACCGGTTTTAACGGAATCGATACTTTTTACTTATTTGAGTGTTCGGAAAATGACGGGTCGTGAATTTGATCCAATTCGTCATTACTTTTTCGAACTCGTCGTGAGTTATGAAACCTGCTGAAAGTATTGGTGCCAAATATTCCTGGAACTCTTGGTCTATCGGGATTCCCTTTTTGATCGATGCGAGTCTCATCCCTGACACCATTGCTGGCATTTCGTCCGGAAGCAAAAAATATTCGTAAGAATCTTCCGAGTCCTTACGATTCTTATCTACGTCCCTTCCCGTATGATAGTACTGGACGTTAGTTCCCTTTTGAAGAACGTGTTCCAACTCGTGACGAATGGAGTCTAAAAGCTTGTAATAGAGTTTCTCGTGAGATTCAGGTTCGGTTTCCGGATTGATAACGACGTTCAGGACGATCTCTGGATCCTCTCCGTCCTTTGGGATGAATGAATTTGCGTCTAATGCGAATCCATTATGCTTGAAATTTATGCTCTCCCAGGGTAAGCTTTTAAAGTTAGTTCGTTTAGTCGGTTCGAAGATGGAGCTTCTGATTATCGATAGAGTAAGAGTGAAATTTGCCAGATCGACGAACTCAATAGAACGATTGATTCTCTTCTTGACTTTTTTGTCGGTTCCACTAGCCACTAATTGCATGACCTCAGCCGTTATCTTTTCGGCAAAAGAATCGTACTTTGACTCGTACACGAACCGCAAAAAATCCTGTATCATTTTCCTGATTTTAAAAATACTACGCTCAAGTCTTCAGTTGCTGGATTATCGAAATCTGTCTCCGAATCGAACGTTATGTCGATGGTTCCCTTATCGGAACCTAAAGTTCCATTGGTTACTTCCCTTTTGAAATCGGAATACACAGAAGAAGGCATAAGCCTCTTTCCGTTTAGTGCAGCAGTAACGATTTCCTTGTTCTCATCGTCCTTGTGAGTGGTGAGCCATTCGTCGAGATCTTCCTTACTTACCGAGTACACGGTGAAGCGCTTGACTCCGCCTGCCTTATCGTGAATTCCGTACCACTTCTTTTGAGCGGCGTCCTGTATGAAAACGAATTTCAAATCGGTAGGTTCTTCCGGTCCAGGAGGAGGTGCATTTGGATCTGGAGGTAATGTGGATGGAGACGTTCCTAGGTCTGGTGCTGGAGGTGGCGGCGGAGGTGGTGGGGTGTCCGTTACGGGAGAAGCAGGTGGCGGAGGAGCTCCGGCTGCCATTGCTGCTGGATCATCACCAGCCGCTTCCAGAATCAATTTTGTTCTAAATTGATCGAAGTTCAGTATTTCCATTCGGTTAGGCTTTTTTACTAGGGTTATTTATTAAAACGAAGGGAGGGATTTCTCCCTCCCTCCCTAGGCCTAAGTATTCAATTCGGATATGAGTGCTAGGTTTTTGATGATAGTTAAGCTGAAAATACTAAATTGACTGCTAGGTCATCAACGAACAAATCCACTTAAGGGTTGACTCATATCTTTAAGTTATTTATCCACGGCACTGCTAAAAGCCTTACAAATTGATGAAGTCAAGCTTCAAATTCTTACGAATAATGTCGACTCTTTGGATGGTGACATTTCCGCTGTTAGGAATTCGAATCTTGCCCTTAAGGTGACTTACGTCAGTCCTGAAGGTTGAGTCTTCGTCTGGCATGTCGACCTCAATGTGGAAGTCGTTCTTGTCCAGAACGTAGTGAAGGGTCTTTCCCTCGATACGTTTCTTGAATTCCTGCCAAGCGACCTTGCCAGCATCGACCTTTTCGATAGAATCGGTAAGAATGATTCGAGGTTCTCCCTTCTTGATCACGATGTCCTTCACGTAGAAGTCCAATTCCTGGCCGGACTTCAGGTTCTGGCAGAAAGCGAAGTAATCTTCGAATTCCGTCTGATGCATGAGACCGGTAAAGTAACCGTCCAGCTCGATGAAAATTCCGAATGGGTACGGATCGTTGGTAAGGATTCCTGTGTACTTCTTGCCGAACTCGAGTTCGTGAACCCTCTGTGGCATGGTCTGCTTCACGTACTTCTTGTAAGATACGATGTAGAGATCGTTCGTCGAATCGTAATTTTCGATCATGACCGGGATTTCCTTATTCAGGTAATCATTGAAATCACGAATTACGTTCGCTGCTGCATGCGAGCCAGGAAGGAAGCATTTGATCGTGCCCTTATAGAGAGCCAAGTAACCGCCCTTAACCAGGCTCGTAACCTTCACTGTGAACCACTTGTCGGTCCGCATGAATTCGTTCAGGTTCTCGCGATTGGTAATGATTGCAGTTTCCTTTTCTGAACCGTAATAGTCTCCGGAATTCGCCTTGGTAATCATGACCTTGAATTCTCTGGCAGCTTCGTTTTTCAAAAGAATGGAAGGATCTTCCGAAAATTCACGGAAGGCGACGATCACGCTGGATTTTGAATACTTTTCTTCGGCAAGAATGATCTTTTCATTGAAATCGATAGATTTGGCTACTACTGTGCAAATTTGACCCTCGCTAAAATCCTTGGACCCGATCTTGTTCGTGACCCCATTATCAAGGTACAAATCGTACAGTTCTTGAGCATACTGCTCTTTACAAAAGATTTTTACTCGGGATTTGCGATCAGTCGAGGCTAACTTGATCGTTTCGTTGTACTTGGTGGTTGGTTGATTGAGAATATCATCCTGCGTGGACGATAAGTCTACTTGATTTGCGCTCATCTTTTTTAGTTATTAGGTGAATAACTCGAATCAATTATACGGAGGTTTTCGGAAAGGTTTCACAGTTTTCACTTTAAGTCAAGTGCGGGCTTATGTGAACTATTGGAAAAGTAGGTGTGTACGGAAGAACCACGGGGGTCTTCGTCTGGAAAATAAGGGATCCAGTAGAGTAAATCGACCCACGCCATGCTATTTCGTCCAAAAAGATGGCGAACAAAGGATTCTTGTGAGTCAACCTTTCCCAAGGTGGTAGATCGTCCGAATTCATTATTGGATGAATCATTCTAGCGATTGATACTGTTTTCCACATAGTCACAGGCGAAGAAAGCGCGCAAAGTGCAGTTGTGCCTATCCAAGCTATCTCCTTCAGCACAGGTTCTACCACTTCAAGGGCTGGGATGATAGACAGTTGCATGAGATTTATCATGTCGGGGCTTATGACTCTCAACTTGACCGAAGGCGGAATTGCCGCGTCTATTGCCATCTTCGCCAGTTTGATGATGGATATGAGCGGGATCGCTGCTTCAATAATGTTGTAGCTGTACGTGTTCAACGAGACAGCTAATTTCGAGATCAAATCGACCGCAGTTTTGAGCGGTGCAATTATCATGTCGAATATGGAGTTTATCAGTTGCCTAACGAATTCGATTATATCATTTCCTGTCAATAAATGAAAGTACCCAGTTATGTCCAACGCTAAAAACGGTAGAGCTGGCAGTACGAATATTGTACCATCTGCCGTGGTTATGGTCGTATTGAAGATAGGATTTGCTGTCTTTATCAGTTCGCCGTCCTGTCCTATCGTAGTAGTGATCTGAGTAACATCAGATTGAGAAACGGAAACAGAAACGGTCGTTCCAAAACCGCAAGCCATTGAGAATATTTGCTTTAGGGTTTCGTTATCGCTGTTGGAAACTCCGAACACGTCGGAGGTTCCTTTCAGACCAGAAAGACCCTGAGTTCCGCCAGTTGTACCTGACAGGGATTTCACGTAAGCCGTGTTAGCTTCGTCCATTAGCTTGAAAATAGCGGCAATCAGAGCAGAAACTAACAGCTTGATAAGCGGTTTAAGTATTGGGTCCAATGGAATCACTATCGAGAACAGGGGCGGTTGCAAAGGATTGAACGCTTTCGGTATCGATAGCATGGAAAGTATCGGAACCAAAAAGGACTGAATAAGAAGCAGCAAATTGGCTGGATCCGGAAGAGTGACGTTCGGAATTGCCGATACCAGACCATCGAACAGGGTTGTCACGAACGAAATTCCTATCTTTCTACTGCTGGTACCGATGAATCCAACGATCGATTCTATCGATAAGCCATCGATTATTGCTTGCATGAGAGCGGAAAGAACAGCGAATGCCATCGAAACCAACGGAGGAACTCCAGAAAATACCGGCGTGGAGGTTACTTCGCAGCATTTTTTAGATAGATCGAACAGAGTTATTCTCGGTGGATTAGCTAGGGCAACTGCAGTAAACGCCAGAGCGTCCCTTGCCATTTCCTGAATGGCCCTGTTTGATTTTAGGATCTCGGTTTCTTCCTCTTTCGTCTTAGCCGAGCTTAAGTCAAAGTCAACCGGTTCTCCTTTCAAGTAAGCGATGCATTTGTCCACCATTTTCGTGAGGGTGCTCTTGAGTTCAGCAACGTCCTCCGCAACATCTAGGTCGAATTCGGTCTTAGCAGTGAGAGCTTCAACGTTTATTTTAGCAAGAGCTTTCTTTATTTGAGAGTTCAAGCTCTTTGCACTATCGTCTATTTTCAAGTCTCCAACCGATCCTAACGTAATGAGATCGAACAGAGCAGTCAATACTTCCGGCAAACCTGGGTTATTCTTTGTAGCGTCCTTAGGAAAACGAATCGTTCCGAACTTAATGTTATCGATGTACGCGTTGAAAGAATCGGTCACCGAACTTATCTTTTCGTCTATTGTGATTGGATTGATTTCTCTGGCTGTCCTCTTGGCCATCCGCTTCGTTGCTAAATCCTTCTCTTTTTCGGCGTCAGTCACTCCATCCTCACGTACAGTACGTAATTTCTGCCTCAATGAGTCCACTGCAGTCGTCTGCATGTCTCCGAGCTTATCGATCTGCTTGTTTATCTGTCCCTTTACTTGAGTAACTGATCGATCGAATTCCTTGGACGGAGCAGCATCTACTATTCCTAACATCATTTCAGTTTCGCTGAGATAACCGTTCGTGTAATCCTCATACGAAATGTTGAACGGTAAAGTTTCGCCGTTCAAATTCTCAACTGCTGGCTGTTCTCCACTTGCTATACTCACAGCGAGGTTAGCAAGACGTGCAGCTTTTGCTGTCGAAGCACTGACCTTCAGCGGAGTCAAATAAGCTCCTTTTATTGGGTAGCCCTTGTAAGCATTAGTAGGGCTAAGACCCAATGGATTTTGAGAAGTGGAAGACGTGTCAAGTTCGAAACCGAATACTAAATTCTTGGTGTTCGTGTAGAGTAACGGAATATTCACGGCAAGAGCCAAGTACTTCGTTCCATCGGGAGCAAGGAAGAACAGGTAAATCGACGGCAAAGGTATTCCTATCGGAGCGATAGGCATCGTAAGGAAGCATACCAGAGTTCCCAATGGAGTTGGAAGAACGAACAGAGGCTTCCATACAGGAGGAACGGTCAAAAGAACTAGAGCAGGTCCTGCAGGTATGACGCAATTCACCGGCCAATACCTAAAAAGAAGGTTTGACGGTGGAGGACCACTTAAATCAGGATACGGTAATAGGCAGATCTTATTGAGAGCCTTGGCGAATTCCTTCCAGTAGCATTGAGTCGTAAAATCCGGAAAATCTCCGCCCAATTGATTCACCGTCCTTAAGTAAAGAGGGTCAGTTCCTAGATGTTTCTTGGCTTCGCCCTCGCACAAGGGATCGGTTTCCGGAGCAATGTTTCCAGCTTTAGTGAAACATGGTATTGCCAGAATCTTCTTTTTGATGGTCTCTTCGTCCATCGTATTTTCTTTGACCAGAGCATCTAACTTTTTAAGCTGGTCATCGCAATCGGATATGAGCTGGTCTATTTCGGCCTTGCTATCACGATAGAACTTTAGGACGACTGTAGTTCCGTACGATGGATTCCTACGGTAAACATCAGCAACCTCCGTTTGAGCTAAGAAAGATATTGTAGTCAATGGACCGGCACAAACTACCGGATAAACCTGTTCATTTTCCTTTTTTACACGCTTAGGGTATTCCTGTTCTAGGTTCCCGTAAAACGTTTCGTAAGTCTGTTGATTCTGTATGTAGTACGTCACCTCTCCTTCCTTCATGGATGTGGGGGCGTCCTGAATTTTCTTCAGATTTGGATCAATAAGCCCCTCGTTGAGAGTCAACCCACGTTCCTCTAATGTGAACAGGTAGGTGAACGGTTTCGAAAGCTTTCTGTAAAGGCCAGCGTAATCTATTCCTGGGGTTCCATTGTAAAGCAATCCCGGCAAAGTATCGTAATCGGATTCTTCCTTTGGCAATGGACCGTTGTCCGTTGGATTGTACGAATCCTGATTAACGAAAGCGAAGGAGATCTTATTCTCAAAAACGTTCTTCGTCAAGTACTCACTTTCGAATACTTTGACCAGAGTATCTTCAAGCACATTGGTCTGCGGATTTGAAAGCTTCACAGTAACTCCATTCAGTCCTATCAATCGAAAATCGACGGTAACCGTTCTGATTGGAATTGCTGGAGTTGGAGAATTCGAAAAATTGATGAGCAACTGGTTGGAAATGACTGCAAAAGCTGCCTTTATTTGATTTTTCGTTTCTTCGTCCGATGTTGGGAAGCTGGAAATGTTCTGGATCCTTTGATTCACCGCACCGGTTCCACCGGTAGCAGATAATTGTATGAGCTCAGAAAGGAACGCGTACCTGGTATCGTAGTACTTCTTTACCGTGTCCAAATTATCCCTTAGCTCCTGAACTTTGGACCTAAGAATTCCCTGTTGCATTCCAATGATGAGCTGACCCTGCTGGGCCTCTAGCATTTTCTGAAGTTCGGCAGTCGCTCCAGGAATACAGCTCGAATCGGCGATATTCAAGGTCGGTTCCTGGTATTCCACTACCTCTATAGGTTGTACCTGTTCAACGCAGGCTTTCACCTGAGCGAGATCCTCTTCCGTGAATCCCAAACCTGGAGTAGTTTCGCAACGTACTTGTCTTATCAGTTCCTTGAAATCGGCTGCTTCCATTAACTATTCGCCTTTATTTTATCTATCGCTGGTCCTAAAAAGCGAATGCCCGAACGTTTACCGCCCAGGCATTGCTTCGTCGATGGCTGTTGACTTATTGAATCTGAGGGCTCACTTGTTGTTGTGGTTTCTGTACCATTAGGCAATCGGTAGTCAGCAATAAAGCGGAAATCGATACTGCATTTTCCAGAGCCGAAGCAGTTACCTTTACTGGATCGATAATACCTGCATCGATCATATCGCAGTACTTCTCGTTCTTTACGTCGAACCCATAATTCTTCATGGGTTCCTGTTCTGGAATTGTTCCTTGGGGATCCGTTTCTTTCAACGGGTACAGAATGTATCCGCCTTCCTTTATTTTTGACCAGACAACGTCCGGACTCAATCCTGAGTTGGCAACGATTATTCTGAACGGTTCCTGACATGCTTTTCTAAGGAGATCTACACCCAACTGCTGATCACGAGTAGGCATAGTCATAGTAAGTTTATCAGCTACCATTGCCAAAGGTATTCCACCGCCGGAAATGATTCCCTCGGCAATTGCGGCTCTAGTTGCTCCAAGAGCATCGTCGATACGATCGGCTTTTTCACGTGCTTCTATTTCGGAAGCTGCTCCGATCTTGATGATTGCGATACCGCCTTCGAACTTAGCAAGGCGTTCCTTCATCATCAATTTCGTAGTTTCATTTGGCGCATGTTCGATGAGTAACTTGATCTCAGCAATACGATTCTTGATCGCTTCGTCCGTGCCTGCTCCACCGATGATTGTGGTAGAATCGGAAGTGATGGTGACCTTATCGCAAGTACCGACGCAATCCTTTGCGATGGAATCCTTAAGAAGGACTCCGTCCATTTGTGAAACGACCGTTCCGCTCGTCAGGATAGCTATGTCGTCGAGCTTCATTTTCTTGTACTCGCCGAATCCGGGTGCTTTCACGACTACTGCACGTACGTTACCCTTTAACTTATTCATGAGCAGAGCTCCGAGAGCTTCGCCGTCGAACCCATCGCAGAAAATGACGATTGGTCGACCTTGCTTGTTGGAGTAATCCAAGTACTGCAGGATCTCCTGAAGGTTGGCGATCTTACTGTCATAAAGAAGTAGAAGAGGTTTATCGAACTCAACGCTAGACTTCTCTACATTATTGATGAAGTACGGGGAAATGTAACCGTTGTTGAACTGCATTCCTTCCACGATCTCTACGTAAGTCTCGCTGGTCTTGCTCTCGCCCACGGTTATGATACCCTCGAACGTGACGGCTTTCATTGCGTCAGCAATTATCTGACCGATCACTTCGTCGTTGTTTGCTGAAATCGTCGCAACCTGTTTGATTTTATCGAGATCCGAGACCTTGATTGCGGATTCCTTGAGAAGGCGCACGATTTCCTTAGCTGCCGCTTCGATTCCCTTTTTGAGTTCCATCGGGTGCGACCCGGCGATAACGAGCTTATTTCCTTCTGTGAAAATTGCGTGGGCAAGTACTGTTGCAGTTGTAGTACCGTCGCCAGCCTCGATAGAAACCTTGTTAGCCACTTGCTTAACCATTTGAGCTCCAACATCTTCGATATGATTTTCTAGTTGTACTTCTCTTGCGACGGTCACGCCGTCCTTCGTAATAGCAACGCTATTGTCACGGGCAATGACCACGTTTCTTCCACGCGGTCCTAACGTGACCTTGACAGCTTCGGCTAAGGCATTGATACCGTTACTAAGAAGGGTCCTAGCATCGGCATTGAACTTCATGTCTTTCAAATTGTGTCGATTATTTTATTCAGATCGTCATCGATCTTTTTGATGATATTGAGAGTTTCTTGATTCTTTTGTCCTATTAAATCGTCCATCAGTTGATTTGAGAATGCTCTCAATTCGGCGGTCGGCTCTATTTCCAGAGCGCAAGCAACTGCGTTAGCTGCCGGCCAAATCCGTAATTTTGTCAAAGCTCCTCCGGAAACATGCAAACTGTACGTGTACGTGTACGTTTCAGTAATGAAATCGAAATAATTGGACGAGCCGTTCGTGCTGAAATGCCATAGATGCTTCGGAATTCTCAATACCTTCGATATGAGAATTTTTTGAGCCTCGGTTGGCTGCTGGTGATATTCTTCCATATAATTTTTCATATTACTTGAATACTATATCCGATTCGGCGAATTGGTTTAGGCTGGAAAGACCGAAAGCAACACGAACGAGAGCAATGACGTCCTTTTGGCAGTACGTCTTGATCTCCTCGATATTACCGGCGTAGAAATTATCGTGAACTTGGTCGCCCGTCATTTCGTCTTTAGACGTTGGAAGCCCCAGAACGGTGCACAGCAATTCGAGGGAGGTGAATCCTTCCTGCCATGCTCCGAAGCTCCACAGTTCCGAAGAATCGATGGCGGAGATTTCCCATGGTTTCTTGTCCCAAACCTGAAGAGGAAGTGCTGGTTCGATTCCATTGATGAAAGCTCTCTTGCAGAGGTAAGGAATGTCGAACCGTTTGATGTTGTGACCGAATAGTTTCACGCCGTTCTTGGTCATTCCGTTCATGACTTTGAACGATTGCTTGAGGATTTCGACTTCGTCCTCGCCTGCGTACGATACAATTTGTACTAGGACGGACCCATCCTCCTTGAATTTGACCTTACTGAAGGAAACGCAGACTACCCTTCCGAACTCGGCCTGAAGCCCAGCTTTTTGCTGAAAGAGTTCATCGACGGATAGGGCTGCATTTTCAGGATGCTTGTCGGCAATTGCCCTTAGGTATTCACAACGGTGTTCCCATTGCTTTAACATTGCGGTTGACAGGTTATCAACACTCTTTGCTGATCCTGCCGTTTCTACGTCGAAAAATAGGAATTTTTCAATCTGTGATTGTGTGAACATGTGAGATTGTTTTTCAATATTATACTCACTGAGTGATTTGGGTTTAAGATTTTTTGCACGTGCCCGGCCTAGGCATCTTAGTAAATCTTATTTTATATCTTATTGATATTAGTAGAATTAGCTACTTAGTATCTTATCTACACCCTCCCAACACCCTTTTTGTACATTAGCCCCTCACACGGTTTTCAAAACCGTAAAAAAATTTGATGTAAAATACGAGCAAATGATTACCATGAAAATTGATCGTTATTGGCATAGATTTTTCGATTCAGTTCCCAGCTGTTTGTATCAGTAGAGACTTCAAAAGTTTCAAATGGATAGCGTGTGTCAATACCTCAATTCCAAAAATTTACCGAAAATTCTTAGACGATATTGAACTGGAGTACAGAGACTTCCGGTTCATTCACCTTGAGCCACGAGACAAATCCAAAGAAACTTATTCAATCATCGAACGTTTAAAACTAATGAACTACTCGCGTCTCGTTGACGCGTTAGTTTCTGCAGTGAATGAAGAAATATCTGGAGACGATAGACTCATAGTAGTAATAGAAGGAATCTCGTATGGAGCTCAGGGGAATGCGTTATTGGACATCTGCCAATCTACTGGCATGATGCGTAAATCTATTTTGGACAGGGTATTAATGGGACATGGAGAGAAAGTCTTCATCTTTTCACCAGGCGAGTTGAAAAACGCGATTGGGGCAAAGGGCAATGCTGGAAAGTTCGACGTGTATCGTGCATTCTTAAGTAACCCCTCCCCTGGAAGCAACAGTCAACTGCATGCGGTTATGGAGCAGTATGCCGATCTGATCGTTAAGGGACATGAAATCAAGTCCCCATTCATGGACATGATCGATGCGTACGCAGCGGTTCTGAAGGTTCATGAATCGCTAAAACAACCGCAAGACCATGTCCAAAGCGAAGGATAACAAATTCTACATTAATAACCGTGACTTCACTAACGAGATAATAAGGTGCAAGCACGGACTACTAAACGAAGAAACCGGCTACCAACACAAGGCTGGCGAGCTGTCGCCAAAAGCTATCGAGTACTTCGTCCTTCTAGCGAATAGAGTAATACAGAGATTGCACTTCTCCAATCCGTTGGACGAGGAAGATTGCATCCAGTCCGCCCTTCTGGACCTGTTACGATACTGGAAGAACTTCAACGAGGAGAAATCCAATAACGCTTTTGCGTATTTCACTCAAATAGTAAAGAACGGGTACGCGAAGGAATTCAAGAAGATACACAAGCACATAGGAAAGGGAGAAAAGGTCGAATTCGTGTCATTAAGTTTGACCGGCGAATCTGAAGTATATACGCTCTAGGCTCCGGTTATTTCTTGAATAAATAATCGAAAGGCGCAATTAGCAGCATGAATCTTAACAATTTACTTTTTTTCGATAAGAATGGCGAGTCGTACAACTTGACTTTTAACAGCAATGGATACTGGGAAGGAGCTGATTACTTCTTACCGGTCTCTACGGCTCTCTATGATTGCTCGAACATATTCGTACTGGAGAACACTGCTCCCGACGTTTATAAGTTCCCAGAAATGGAACCTGGTTCTAAGTTCGAAGTTAAATGGGTGGCCAGCGATTCCAAGGATAACTTCTTCCTGTTCACGGTTCAACGTGAGAACGTTCATGCCGACTCAGTAATTTACCTCGAAAAGCAGGACTCAATAACCATCAATCACAGCGATTTTGGGCAGGCTGGAACTCTGGACCTTTCGTATCCAATGCAAGTCAACATTGCTTTCACTCCAACTCAGGAAATAGCTTACAGCAGGGTTCTTCAAATTTACTATACGACCACCAATTCTTCCACTCTCATCTTCGAAATGACGTTTTACGGAGAGGGTGAGGACGAGGACGAACGTTACAGAGTATGGTTGGAAAACTTCGGGGTGAAGTTCAACCGAGAGGATGCTTTACTTCTGAAAGATTACGACCTAAAGGAAGGGCTTCCGGACTGGCAACAGATAAATGTCGCTAGAAAGAACTTACTGGTCAATATTGATCAGGTGTATCCGTACGTAGGAACTTACAAGGGCCTACTGAACTTGCTCAGCTTATTGGGGTACAAGGACGTTCTGAGAGTTCGTGAGTACTGGCAGGACATCGACCCCAACTCGCTCTATTACAAGAAGTACGCAACTGTCGACGTGACAGATCTCATGCAGATCGGAGATTCAAGTCAGATCGATCTCGTTAATGCTAACAGACAGATAAAAAGGGGCGGAAAGTTCAAGAAAACTGAGTTCTTGGCCCTTGCTTACGAGTTCACGGTGGCTAGTGATCACTACGATGAGGACGGTTTGCCAGAAGTGGTTTTAACTACAGACTTCTCGGAGGAAGAAATATTCTTCAAGCTTCACGGCATTTCCAATAAGCTGAAACAGGAGATCCTCCCAATAAACGTTTTAGTTAAGGACGTCATTGGAGAATTCATTTACTTCACGAAATTCAACCTTAGGAATTGGGACGATACGACATACGTGGAAGATTCCACGGTGAACGATACGTACTTAGTGAAAGTTCTGATGCCGGACGCGATCGTTACCGATCTGAAAGTCCGTGATCTAAAGACATTGTACCCAAAACTTAACGGAACGTTCGAATTTCCGGAAATATCCTACAATCTCGGGCAGATCGAACCGTACCAAGATCAGCAGAAGTACGCGAGCGATCAGATCGACTACTTGATGGAAGCAATAATCGCTTTTTACGCGGACGTCAACTATTACGATTACTATCACATGGGTCAGACTAGCCCATTCGATTACGGTGATGACACTCTTCCGAAGATCGGCTGCCCGATAATTCTCGAAGCGTACATTTCCGATCTTCAATTACAAGATCTCGATGGAATAACGTTCGGAGATTTCATTCTCAGCGAAGCAACGACGTCTTCCACTCTTAATACTATTGGAACGGGAACAAAGTACTTTGGCTGCGCGACGATCCAATCATTCAAGGTCGGTTCCAGAGTAAAGATAACTGTGAACATCGATCAATCTTCGTACATGGAAGGAACGATCACGGAAATATCTTCAATTGGATACCCAACTAACACAATAAAGGTTCAAGTCGATACTGCTAGCGGAGCTACAACTAGCACCGGGTGGACCGTTAATTTGGTCGACACTCACTTCACGATAGGAATGCTCAGGTACAAGAACGGTTACGAGATCGAATGGATTATTACTGGCCCACAGAATTACTACTTCCAATGGAGGGATAAGGTCGAAAACGTTCATAAGATTCCTCACATTCTCCCGCACACCGGAGATTACAGCATCGATTTGAAAGTTCACGACATGCACGGTGGAACTTCAACGGCTCATAAAAAGATCACAGTAATCTCTGAAGAACCAGTTTTGCAAACTTTCGTCAAGATTCAAGATAAGACGAAGTACGATTTTAAGAGCCTATCGAACGTAACGATAGGCGATCTTGGTGAAAGTCCACTTTATCGTCCTTTCGCTACAGTAATAAACATCAATGGCGAGAACGCTCCAATTTCAAGCGTTTACTCACATTACTTGGACTGGTTCACGTATTCTGAAGAGTACGGAGTCGGAAGTCCTCAAATAGACGTCCAGATTTACAATCCTTTAATTGGATTCGAATCGTATTCGGTTTCCACCATGCCAGAAAAGAGCAGGTGGGGAACCGGAGCAGCTAACGGCCAACCGGTCATTTCGGATTACTCTCCTGCAACTCTTAACGACATGAAGTTCGTTACTTTTGCAGAAATGGGATACGTTGGAGACAACATCGACGGTTTCTACATCGATCTTCGTAATCTCTACATGGATAGTCCGTCCTCATACTTAACGTCAATGCAGTTCGGCGGATTCACCGAAATAGAGTTCTTCATGCTCATTCAAACTCCTCAGGACTTGGTCGATTACTTAGAATCTGCGGACCTTCCTGGTTGGAAGGAATACCGATACCAGGTGATAGGGGACAGGGTGAAGGCTACGGCAAAGTTCCAGGACAAGAAGAATCACTCGATTCTCAAGTTCGTTTACACTCTATCCGGCGTTTTTAATTCGGCTCCTTACTTACCTAGCTCAATCGATCTTGACATTTCGTCTAAAGAAATAAAGCTGGGAGTTTGCACCCTACTGCAATCGGAAATGTTAGGGCCTTCCGGTCCGTTCTGGTTGGGACCTTCTGGTCCATGGTGGTACGGCCCTTCTGGACCATGGTGGGAAAATCCGTCAGGCTTACCTTACTGGGTCGGTCCATCGGGATTCACCCCGAGCGGTCCATCCCTGTGGCCGCCTGAAGCTTACTTGGAATTTCCAAATCCGTCAGGGCCATTATGGCCTAGCCCATCCAATTGGCTATTTCCAACGATCTATTCGAATACAACATTGCAGCTTGGAGATAGATTGAGAATACGAAATTCTTCCGGTGGATACGCTGAGGGATACGTGATCGGTCTTTCTGATTACGACATAGAAATCGATGTCGATCTCATAAATGCAGTCGGCGATTTCGACGAGTTCGATCTTGCAATAGTCGATACGGTCTACACGTTCGAACGGCCAGTTCACGTTTTCGATAGAATAACTATGATTGATATTCAGAATACGTTGGCGGGAGCTGACTTGATTCTGGACGAGGACCTGTTATTCCTTAATTGCCCATTTCCGGATCAGCTGATTTCGACGAGATTGCACAAGGGGGCAGCAGGATCAGACATAAGGTATTGGATAAATGCCGGATACGTTTCTTACGATAACGTTTTGGGAGAACAGACCGGTAATTTACCGTCCGCGTACGATGAAAACTCACTTAACATGGTGAACGTCCGAGCAACCTATAACACTATGGTCGTCCCAGTATATCATCCGATGTTCGTCATCATTTCAAATCTGGCATCAAACGTTGAAACCGAGTGGACACTCTATTCCAGAACGACAGTAGTTGCCAAGGTAAAAACTACATCGTACTTCATCTGGCGATTCGATACTCCTGGCTTGTACAAGCTTGAAGTGAAATCTACTGATACTCGGGGTAATGTTTACACCGTTACTATCGACATTGCAGTGGCTTCGACTATGGAAGTTAACGAGTACCAAAAGTACGTGGAAAAGCAACTCGATGCTAGAAAGTTCGAAATGACACACCACTAAGGGGTCCTAATAAATAAAAAAAAAGAAAGTAACAATGGCATTTACTCCAACCACATTAGCGATAACTCCTTTACTGGAGACAACGTTCATCTCGGACATGAGACTGATCATAAACGCTAACACAACCTTGCTGAAAACGCAGGTCGAAGACATAATCAATACCCTAGAAATCGACTTGGTCAACAAGTACATCGGAGTTGATACCCCGGTGAATAAGATCTTTTCCGCTGACGAGGTCATTTCGAACAGCATCATTTTCAAGGCTGGAGCTACTCAGGGAGCATCCACCATTGCTAGTTTGACGCAGTCAGCTGGAGTTTCAACGTTCATGGTGGACAATCTGACCCTAAACAAAGGAATGGCAGCTTCAGCCGCTGGTGCAAAGATCGCAGCTCCTACCATAGTAATAGGAACGGATAGTAGTAATCTACCGATCACTTATCCAATAACTGGTCTTATTGCGGATAAAGGTCTCTACGTCGGAGACGCAACGACCCCGATAAAAACCCGGTTATACGGTGAAGTCGAAATTCCTAAGCAGGCAATCACGCAGAGCTTCACGAATTCCGGTGGATCATTCTCTCCAAGGTTGCTAACCATGAATGCCAATGGTACGCAAACGTACTCGTACGTAAAGCTGTTACTTTCAAAGACCGACCCACAGTTCATTTACGTCGATCTTAAATTTGCAAACACGTACTCGAATTACGGAAATCCGATTTACTTGCTGCTTCACGAAAGTTCGACAAACCGCCCAGCAGCTGGACAAACGTTTACGATCATCATCAATAAGATCTACAAGTCAGACGGGTCAGAGGTTGATTACAACCTTCTTCCAGCGATTTCTAATACTCCATCTGCTGCCGGTATAAACCTGATGAACGGATCTATAGCTTCCGCCCCTTACAAGAGAGGTTACATCAACGGATCGTCATGGACCACGCCAGCCGCTCTTACGACCGACGAGCTTGCTATTGCTGCTCTTAGCACGGATTCAGCTGCATACGCTTTCCGTTTCGGAAACATCAACAATTCTACTGATACCGTGTTCAGGCCTAAATGTTCGACTATCAATTTGACGAAGTCGGAAGAAGGAGTCGATAACTCCGTTTACACTATCACAAGCAGTTACAATACCTGCATGGTGAAAAACTAATCAATGATTGATGGCAGTTTGTCCGCTGATAAAACCAATACAGACGAAGAAGGGAATGTTCTACACATTCCAAAGTTCCCTAGAGGATCTTAACCTGACGTTCAACAATAACACGAACAAGTTCAGGTTCTCCAAGTTTGCGCTTCTTAGGATTCCAGAAATAGGAATACCTACCACGTTGACAACAGATAACCGAATTCAGTTCCTGGCAGTCGGAGAAACTCCAATCCTTGACGGATTAAGCTCAAATCAGAACATAAATTTGGCTTTGAGCTTCGAGAATTATGCTTTGAATTTCGAAAGCATGCTCATTTCTCAAGAATCTTACCAGCGTGAAAAGAAATTAAACGTTTCCGAACGCGTTTTTTGGAAATGGATGAAGGAAATGGGAGCTATTCGTTGGAGACCAGCTAACAGTTCAGAAGTTATTTCTACCTTGCCAACTGGAGAAAAACGTTGGGCTGAGGATTGGTACGATGCGTCTAGCTCAACTTACAATAGGGTAGTGAAGTACATTGGCGATGTCGATGTAATTAACTCTGTAAGGAACAAGGATAATTCTTACAGCGAAATTTACGTTCACGTTCCTACTAATGTCGGAACCACTCCTACCGTTCTTTTTAATTCCAAGCCGGACAACAACTATCATGCCGACATGATCATGATAAATTCGCCAGGCGACCCGCTTGATGTTGAATTCTTGAATGGTAGACACTGGGACGATTCTCATCCTTATGCAGGAATGAATTTGTTAGCATTTTTCGATCTCGATTCCGGAGCATCCACTCAAAAATTGACAGATACTCTCAATACGGTAGTCGATTGGAGCTTAATTTCACCAAGTTACTGGTGGGGATCCAATCAGTTGAACAATGCGTATCACACCGACCAGGCTGCTTACTTCGGCGGTCTCTACGGAAGTACAACGGTTTCTAATCCAAAGGTTCAGAAAATATACAAGACTTATACTGACGGCGGCGGTAACACCAGAGAAGTCGAATACCTTCGTTCTACCCTTGACGGTGTCGTTGTAGATTTCGAATTGTCGAATTACAAGGTTGCAGCTGACGATCCCAACATAAAGAGCTTAGCTCAATTGGCAGATTCTGTGGCCAATTACGATTTTGAATTCAATGCTATTCTGGTCTACTACGATATTTACGATCCAGTTCCTCAACAGAATCAGAGCGAACCTTCGAGCGTTACCAACCTCTATGGAATCTACTTTCTCAATAAGGTCGAACAGGCCGGAATCGATTTTGAGATTCCAATGATTACGAAAGAAAAACCGGACGCAATCAATCGTACTAACGGTAATGCATTCGCCCACAAGATCAACATCAAGTTCGATACTTCAATTGAGGACGTTGCTGTCGAAAAATCTATCAATGATTACACTACTTTTGGCCTTGACCTGTTCCTTGACGTTCTTACTGAACTCAGAAGGATACAGACGACTCTCAACGAAAAGATAGCTGAGCTCGAAAATCTAAGTAACGATCTTCTGGCGGCAAAGCAGGCTCTCATTAGTACTTCAGGAATCGATCAACTGGATCAGAGAGTCACCGTTTTGGAAACTACTGTTCAAGCGTCGGTAGCTGCATTTGACGAAGCTGATGCAATCATGCAATTGATTGCTAGCCTAAATCAGCAGATCACAGACCTTTACAATAATCGCACGTCAATTCTGATGTCGTACGACCTTGCACCTTTCAAAAATGGGTACGGGGTAAATATCGATAAGAGCGTTCCGGGACAGGT
>Ga0172375_10003691_pt1 | contig 23100 bp, 16 predicted proteins | sample LakKiv1m_FD_114537 | JGI IMG/M metagenome (GOLD analysis project Ga0172375, IMG submission 114537) | Freshwater microbial communities from Kabuno Bay, South-Kivu, Congo - kab_092012_11.1m | ecosystem: Environmental > Aquatic > Freshwater > Lake | place: Democratic Republic of the Congo... | reverse complement strand
TGATAAAGTCGGATCGCAACGGAAAGGTCGGCATTGGCCGGCCAAAGGGCGACGCTTCGTGCATTCCCGCCGGTCGGAAATATAAAATTGTGCGGCATGCCCCGGTTGTTTCACGGTCGAAATCCCGTGAGGTTGAGGTTCTCTTCGATTCCGTTGAACAGGCGGACGGCCGATGCACTTTACGCGCAGTGGTTTTGAATCGAACTGGAGGCGCAATTTCCGTGCAACTGCTGGCAAAGGAGCCGGCTGGTTGGACCATTGTCAGTGCTCCGCAGATGAACTGGGGCAGGGTGGTGGCTGAAAGCGTTCACAATATCGCGGCCGCTCGCCAAGAATTTCGATGGGAACTCAAGCCTACCGGCAGCGCGCTGCCGGTGTTCTGCAGGGCGGAAATCGGCTTTGCGATCACTGCCGGCCGGCGCAAGTGGAGAGAGGTTAAATCCTACATGGTCGGAAACGGCTGGGCGGCAAGGTGGTCCGTTGCCCAGCAATTCCCTAATGACATGTCCAACTCCGGGTTTGCGGTAAAGTACCCGCCGGAGACCGATTGCTCTGTTCCCGGGTTCACGGTTGACGGCCGGTATATTCCATTCCGCCGGATTACCAACGATGCGCATAACTGCTTTGGTTATGTGAATCTGCAGTCCACGGATCTGCCGCCGTACAACAACTGCGTGGGTCTGGCCTATGCCCGATGCCGGGTATGGTCGCCGGATGCACGCAGTGTGAAAGCGGAATTCGGGGCCGAAGGCTCCTGCAAGCTCTGGATCAACGGAAAGCAGTTGATAAACTCACGCGGCATTGTGCTGACCCGTGTCCATGAACCTGCCGTGAAACTTCACAAGGGGTGGAATACGGTTCTTGTGAAAGTCGGACTCAACTTTGGCAAGCCGTGGAGCGGTCGCGATTTCGGGTTCGATTTCCGTTTCGTCGGGCCCGGAGAAAAGCCGGCCGAAGACCTGCTGTATGGAGGCTGAGATTATTCATCGGAATCCGACCCCGATACACTGGCGTCCCATCGACTAATAAGAGTGGATGCAAAATAATCGTATTGCACTTACCGGCGCTCTTGCCTACAGTACTACGCCCTGTTTCGGGAAGGTCGGATAATTAATAAATCTGCCGCGAAACGGCTTTGGAGGATACATACTATGTTCGAAGCATCGGATCTCAGGAAGGGATTGAAGGTTGAAATAGACGGGCAGCCTTACGAAATCGTGGATTTCAATTTCGTCAAGCCCGGCAAGGGGCAGGCCATCTATAACTGCAAGATGAAAAATATGATCAACGGCTCGACGATCGCAAAGAATTACAGATCGGCCGACAAGATTGATTCCCCGCAATTGGAGGAGCACACCCTGACCTTCTCGTATCCGGAAGGGGATAACTTCGTGTTCCTGAACGAGACGTTCGAGCAGGTTATTATTTCCGGCGAGACGCTGGGTCGGAACAGGCATTTCCTTGTGGAAAACATCGAAGTGGAAGCGCTTTTCCATAACGGCCGGCCTATAGAGATTACATTGCCCTTCTTCGTGGAAAAGACCATTATAGATACCGAACCTGGCGCGCGCGGAAACACCGCCACGAATGTGCAGAAACCCGCTAAAATAGAAGGCGGTTACGAATTTGAGGTGCCGCTTTTCATCAACAAGGGCGACGTTATCAAAATAGACACACGCACCGGCGAGTATTCAGACCGTGTGCGCAAAGGCGCGGAATAGCGGATACCGCGTTTATTAACAAATCCTGGAACCGGGAGGCGATCGGTCCGATGCACGCCTGGCGCGACGAGAAAAAACGCCTTGCCGGTTCACGCCGGGCGCTTGAGATGCGAAGCGCTTTGATCGCCGCAGTACGCCGGTACTTCCTAAACCGCGATTATCTTGAAGTCGAGACCCCGGTTCGAATTCCGGCTCCAATTCCCGAAGTTCACATTGACTCGGAGCAATCGGGCGATTACTTCCTGCGCGCTTCGCCGGAGCTTCACATGAAGAAGCTTCTGGCTGCCGGTTTCCCTCGCTTGTTCCAGGTCGGCCCCTGTTTCAGGAGTAAAGAGTTCGGCGCCATTCACAATCCGGAATACACCATGCTGGAGTGGTACAAATCCGGCGCCGGTTATCTGGACATGATATGCGAAACCGAGGAATTTGTTGGCTTTGTCGCGGTAAACGCGGCCGGCTCATTGTCCGTGAGGTTTTCCGGCCGGGCAATATCCCTTGCGCCGCCATGGGAACGCATATGTGTGCGCGACGCGTTTATCCGGCATGCGGGATGGGACCCGGTTGCCAGGTTTGATCCGGATCGGTTCGACCTTGATCTGGTGGAAAAGGTGGAGCCGGCCCTGCCCAAAGACAGGCCTGTGATAATGATGGATTATCCGGCGCCGGCCGCGTCCCTTGCCCGGCTGAAGCCGGGCTGTCCGGCGGTGGCCGAGCGATGGGAGCTGTACGTGGGCGGGATGGAGCTGGCAAATGCATTCGGCGAATTGAACGACGGCATCGAGCTTGCCCGACGCTTCACGGAATGGCAACAGGCCCGTCGCAAACGGAATGCCTGCGCGTATCCGGTTGACCAGGCTTTTCTTGCCGCGGTATCGGACATGCCCGCGGCCGCCGGTGTCGCACTCGGCATTGACCGTCTTCTGATGGTGCTGGCCGATTTGCCTTCCCTTGACCATGCGCTTCCGTTCAGCAGACCGAGAGTGTGAGGGTGGGCAGGTGTTTACGCAGGCTGGAGCGGGTGACGGGAATCGAACCCGTGTTGCCAGCTTGGAAGGCTGGAGCTTTACCACTAAGCAACACCCGCATGCGCTCTATACTGCGATCGAGCGATGAAGCGTATGTCCGCTGTTTCGTTCAAGCGAACAAGTGACCATATGATGACTCGGACATTTACAGGAGTCAAGTCAGTAGAACGTCGTACTTGCCAGGAGGGCGCATGTCACTTCAGCAGGGACTTCTTACAAATGTCCGCTTTTCTTTATTCGCCCTACGGAACTGACATGCGCCCACTGAGAACAACATCGCCACGTTTATTTTGCGAACTTGCCTTTGTCCCTGCTCAATGCCTGTTTGGGACATGCGGCAATGCACAGTCCGCATTTCAGGCAGTCTCCATCTTTAACGGCTTCTATGCCGTCTTTCCTGAACTTGTGTGGTTCAACCTGAATCGGGCACACCTTGCCGCAAAGTGAACATCCTGTGCACTCTTTTGAGTCAAGGTGGAGTGGCGATCGCGAACGGCCGATCCAGTTTGTCATGGTACCTATCGGGCAGATGCAGCACCACGTGCGCGGATGTATGAACAAGGCTAAAACAACACCAAGTGTCGTGGTGGCGGTGAGCATCAGCACAAAGAACATCCCGATCGAATATGGATCCGGCCAGCGCCTCACGATCTGCACGGCCATCATGGCCATCAAGAACGCCATGACTCCAATCCGCATCGGAAGTCCCTTGAAGACCCTGGGGATCTCCTTTGAAGGGCTAATAAAAGACAGCATTGCATCGTAAAAGCTTCCGCGCGGGCAAAGCCAGTCGCACCATTGGCGGCCGCGGAATAACCCTATTCCTATGCCCGCAAACATACAGAAGGGAATGAAGAATCCGAGCAACGGATAACGCCATCCGGCTCCCAGGATGGCCAGAAATGCAACGGCCATGATCATCTGCCTGCCCCGGCGTTGTTTCTTATGCGCGCCAAATTCTTTCATTCGAATTCCTTTCTTCTGGGCCAGTCTCCGCTCAAGTAAAGTTGCAATATATATATGAACCTTGCGAACCGGGAAAGCCTGAAGTTATGTCAGTAATGCAATTTGCGTATCAGCGTACGCCATGCTCGTTTGAAATCGCGCATGGCTTTCCTCCGCCTTCGTTTCATGTCCCGGGCCAGAGATGCCGGGGTCATGACGCCAGGCCGGCGGCATTGGGCGAGATTGGTGTCAGTGTCATGAATCCGGCCGAGTGAACCGGTTACGACAGCGAGATTCATGGCTAAGAGCCTGGTTCCGGAGTTCGGGACCAATGCCGCGAATTCGGCCCAGTAGCGCAGGCGCCGGCATCGGCATCGCAAATTATGAAGCGCATCCGGCGACATATCGCGCAATTTCATGTCGGCGTACTTGCGTCGCAGCCGGCGCCTGGTTTTTCCGATGCGCTCATCGGCAACCTGAGTGAACAATTCCCGGCGGCCGGTTTTCAGGGCAAGATCAGGCAGGCGGACACGGAGGAATTCGGAAGCCGCAGCCAAGGTTTCACTGAACATGCGGCCTTTCATCAGCCGGCGAAATCCTGACAGTTGGTCTAGATATTTCCGCTCGTGGGCGACAAGGAATTTCCGCTTACGTTCCGAAAGTGACCGTCGCCCGGGCATAGTGCGCCTGAGATATGCCCGCCAAACCTGTGCGTCGCGAAACGGGCCGAGGGCGCGGAACAACTTGGCAAACGATCGTTCGAGTCTTTCCGCCTCCCGGTTCCCGGTAATGCGGATCACGGCTTTCAGCGCGGTCCGGAACCGGCGCATTGCCACGCGGATGTCATGCAACGGCATCGGACTGCTGTCCCTTATGGCGCTTTCAGCGTTGCCGGTGATAATGCCGAGCTGACAAAGCATAATGCCGCGCAATGCCGCAAGTGCGGTGCGGTTTGCCGTGATTGCGCAAACGGACAAGCCGGCAGTTCTATTCGACTTTTTCCGGCGAATCGGCATCGTCTTTTTTTGTATCTTGCCGGTCATCTGAAATAAACATCAGCGGTTTGCCGCGGAGTCCGGCGCCTTATATGGTTCGAATACGGATCCGGCGGCCGGATGTGCAGACTTTGCCCTCTCCTTCGCCCGTGTCCATAGAAGTTCCTGACTTCGCAGCAGCCTGCGCCGGCCCGCCGGCCTGGTTCGTTCGTATCTGCCGTCAGGAAGCAGCCAATAGCTCTTGACGGAATCCTTGAAAAACGTTTCCAGATCGGAAATCAGCCGTTTGCGGCAGACGGGATTGTCAACCGGGACAAGCAGTTCGATCCTGCGGTCGAGGTTCCGCGTCATCCAGTCCGCGCTGGAAATAAACACCTTCTCGTCGCCGCCGTGATGAAAATAAAGAATTCGGCTGTGCTCAAGGAACCGGTCCACGATGCTTACAACATTGATATTATCACTCAGGCCAGGCACACCGGGACGCAGGCTGCAAATGCCCCGGACATTGAGCATTATCTTCACCCCGGCTTTGGACGCTTCATAAAGCGCGGCTATCACGTCCGGGTGTGTAAGAGAATTCACCTTTGCCATTATAAACGCCTTCTGTCCCTGTCGTTTCCGTTCAGCCTCGCCGGCGATCAAATCCAGCACCTTCTCGCGCAACCCGACGGGAGCCGAGAATATTTTGCGGTACTTCCGGGCTTCCGAATAACCGCATACGGCATTGAAAAATGCAGAAGCATCCACTCCGAGATCGTCGGCGCATGAGATGTAGCTCACATCGCTGTATAGCCGGGCGGTCCGTTCGTTATAATTCCCAGTGCCGAAATGGACATAGCGCACAATGCCCTTGCCTTCGCGCCTGACAATGACGCAAACCTTGGCGTGCACCTTCAAACCCTTGACGCCGTAAATCACCTGTACGCCGGACTGGGCCAGCATGCGCGCCCATTCGATATTGCGCGCTTCATCGAATCGCGCTTTCAACTCCACCACGGCAGTCACATATTTACCCCGTTCCGCGGCGTTTCTGAGCGCGGCCACGATGGAGCTGTCTGCGCCGGTTCTGTAAAGAACCTGTTTTATCGCCAGGACATTCGGGTCCCTTGCGGCTTCCTCGATGAGGCGCACAACCGGGTCATAACTGTCGTAAGGGTGGAACAGAACAACGCTTTTTTCCGCAACCTGCGCGAACATGCTTTTCCTTATGTCCAGTTCGGGAGTCGGCTGTGGCTGCCATGATTCGTATTTCAGCCGTTCGAACCCGCTTATTGACGCGATTGTCCTGAAAGCTGACAGGTCGATCGGCCCCGGCAGGCGGTAGATGGCATGGTCCGGCGCATCCAGCGATTTGCCGAGAAACGCCGTCATCCGGTCGGATGCTGCGCCGGCAATTTCCAGTCGCACACACTTGCTTTGTCTGCGCGCCCTGAGAACCTGCCGCATTTCGGCAAGAAAATCGGCGGCGTCATCCTCATTCACGCTCATGTCGGCGTTTCTTGTAATCCTGAACGCGGCGGTTTCCAGTATTCTTACGCCCGGGAAAAAATCCTCCACGAACATCTGCGTCAGGTCTTCCAGCAGGATATACCGGTAACCGGAGTCGGATGGGCAGGGGATGAATCTGTTCATATTCCTGCCGAATGGTATCAACGCAAACCGTTCGCGGCTTTTCGAGTTTTCTGCCGCGATCCGGACAGCCAGTGCAAGGGTTAGCCCGGCCATGTATGGAAAGGGCTCGTCAGGGTTGACAGTCATGGGAGTCGCGACCGGAAGGATTTCTTCCTTGAAGACTGTCCGGAAATAATCCCGTTGTTCCGTTGCCAGAAGGCCGGCATTCAACTGCCTGATATCGGCATCCGTCAGCTTTGGAATGAGAACGTCGTGGTAACAGGCGTATTGCGCGGCTGCCATTGTTTTCACGCGCGCGCAAACGGCCTTGAGCTGTTGCGAAGGGGTCATACCGGCCGGATCCGGCCTGGTGACGCCTTCGGCTACAAGCGATTCGAGCCCGCCGACCCGCACCATGAAGAACTCGTCGAGATTTGACGCGGTGATTGACAGGAAATTCAGTCGTTCCAGCAGAGGAACGCTAGGATCAAGGGCTTCATTCAGCACTCGCTGATTGAACTCCAGCCAGCTCAGTTCGCGGTTGATGTAATTCGGCCTGCTTTTTATCATGTCAATTGCTCCCTGCATTTCTCACTTCAACATGCAGTCCGTACACCTGCTGGAACATGGCGCCTTTTTCGCGCAAATTCAACCGTTCAAGGGTCAGATCGCCCGAATTTGGAATTGCCAATATGATCCGGCCCGGCCCGAACGAGATGTTCAACTCCTCTTCGAACGGTCCATCTTCCTTATTTCCGGAAATGGCGTCGGCAATCCGCAAAATAGCCGCAAGTTTTGAAACAACCATGCGGTTTTCCCGATCGAGTGCGGCATACTCGGTATGAGACCGGCTTGGTACTGCGCGCCTGTGATAGCGCGCCACAAGCGCCGTAATATGGAGATCCATGGAGCTCAATCCGAAAATATCGCAATTCATTATGAGGTACATGGAATGCTTGTGATGGCTGCGGTTGTTCACGAACAATCCTATATTGTGCAGAAGCGCAGCCACTCCGAGAAGCGTTTCGTGCCGGTCGCCCAGCCTGTGTTCATCGCGCATGGCCCTGAACAATTGCCGTGCAAACGAGGCTGTCCGCTCTGCGTGCACACTGTCGAAGTTGTACTTCCTGCCTATTTCGAGCGCCGAATTGACCACCTGCCGGGCGAAATCGCCTGACCACGATGTGCCGCCGGCTATTTCCATCAGGATGCCGTCCCGCAGTGTGGCATTGCCGATACGCACGTGCTTAAGCCCCAGTTCCTCGCAGAGCCTGTTGTGGATAAGCATGGCCGGTCCGAGCGTTTCGGCCTCCGGGTAGGACATATGATACTTGCGAACCGCTTCATTCACCGACAGCAGAAGCACCTTCGATGTCAATGCGTTCAGCGATTTTGCAGAGAAACATGCTGTTCCCGCCTGTTTGTTTTCAGCCGGCCCGGCGCTGGAGCGCGGGGCCGGTGAAGTTTCTCCGTCTCTTGCCAGCAAGCCGGCCGCGAATCTTGCGTCACCTCCGAAAATCAGCAGTTCCGTGGCGCGATTCAGAGGCAGTTCGTTTTTAATCTGCGTCAGAACAGAGTCAATCTGGTTGATCATTATGTCGCGCATATGCTGCGCGGGCGCTCCGAATTCCTGACCGGTTGTGCGCAGCCGCAGCGAGCCGAGCCGGTATGTGTGCGCATGGCTGACTTTGCCGGCACGGAACATGAGCGCCTGCATGCTTCCGCCGCCGGCTTCCACGACCAGCACGTTCGCATCGCGCAGCGCCGGTTCCTCGTCAAGCGAGGAGCGCACCGCCAGATATGTGAACCTGTTGACCTCGCCCTCGTCCAGCAATTCCACGTCCAGTCCCGTGGCTATGCTTATGCGGTCAAGGAACGCGTCGCGATTGGCGGCCTCTCTTACGGCGCTTGTCGCCACGGCGCGGACTGCGCCGGGACTGACGCGATATTCGCGAAGGATGCGCGCGAAATTCCTGAGGGCGCTGACGCAATCCTCGGAAGTCCCGCGGCTTATTTCTCCCGTGAGGAAAGTATCTTTCCCGAGTGTCACCGGCTGCTGCAGCGATTCAAGCGTTTTAATTGTGCCGTCACTGTGTATCTGGGCGATGACCAGGCGCATCGAAGTCGTTCCGATTTCGATAACACCGGCAAGGCGGGTGTCTTCTTCGTGTTGCCTTGAATCGGTCCGGATGCCGGTCGGCTTTCTCGGTCTGCTCATTTTTTCTTCTCCCCGGCTTTGGTGTCCGAAAAAGCATCCCGTGCGAGGGCCGCCGCCCCCATGGCGGTTGCACTGTCGCCCAGGCCGGCGATCGCCACTTTGAACGATTTCTCGAATGAAGGCATCGCTGTTTTCCGTGCCGATTCCTCCACCGCTGTTTTGAAAAGAACCGGCATGGCTTCCACGAGTCCGCCTCCGAGCACGACAACGTCCGGGTTCATGAGGTTGACGACCGTTCCTATGCCAACTCCCAGCCACGAAGCCGCATCCCGGACTATTTTTTCAACCGCCCTGTCCCCGGCACTGATGGCCGAGGCTATGGAATTGCTCCTGATGTTTGACAGGTCGAGGCCGACTTCCTTCAGCAGGTTCGGAGCTTCACCGCGGTAGGCGGCGGCTATTATCGCTGCGGAAATGGCAAGGCGGCTTGTCAGGGTTTCAAGACAGCCATGCCTGCCGCAACCGCACAGCATCCCGTCGGGCATCACGCGCATGTGTCCGATTTCGAAGCATGAATTCTTTTCGCCCCTGATCAGTCGTCCCTCGTACACGCAGCCGCCCCCGATGCCCGTGCCGGGAAAAACACCGATGGCGCACCGCGCTTTCCGTGCCGCTCCGAAGCAATACTCGCCATACACTCCCGCATCCACATCATTTGCGATCAACACCGGGAACCCGAAAATCTTTTCGAGGAGTTTTTTAAGCGGAAGATTCCGCCAGCCCATGTTGGGCGTATCTATCAGGATACCCTTTTCAATGTCCAGCGGTCCGGGACAGCCGATTCCCATGCCGGCGACTTCACCGCGGCTCACTTGTGCCTCTTCAAGGGCCTGATTGACTGTATCGACAATACGGTCAATTCCGGCCCTGACACCCTCGTACGCTTTTGTCTTGCGCCGCCGCATTCCGAGCTGCTTGAAGCGATCATTATATACCACGGCCATCATCTTGGTTCCGCCGAGGTCAAAACCGATCCATGCGCGCGATTTGGAGGATTTGCTCATAGTTCACCTTTATTGTCCTGTTTCAACCATGTTTCAGTTAGATTAGCAGACCTGTGCAAAATATAAAGAAATAATCATGTCGGGAGCAGGGGCGCTTTGGCGGCATGGTTCAAGAGACGGCAGTAGGGCCGATCGGACAGGTCAGGCAAATCAGAATGGTCCGACCTTGCTCATGCCGCGATATTCTTTGTAATCCCGAATCGGGATCAGCCGGATTCGCGAAGCCTTTGATGGCGGAGGCGATCGAGGGCTACGGCAACGATGATGATGCAGCCGGTGATGATTTCCTGGACCCAGTTGTCTATGCCGAGCTGCGAACAACCGGACCGTATTACGGCCATGATCAGCGCGCCGATCAGGCTGCCGAGGACCGAGCCTTCGCCGCCTGCCAGGCTGCCACCGCCTATGACGACCGCGGCGATGACTTCGAGTTCCGCATTCACTGCGCCGGTTGGATCGCCAACCGTCAGCCTGGAGCATTGCAGCACTCCTGCCAGCCCTGCAAATGTTGCTCCCAGAAGGTAGACGAGAATTTTCACCCGGTTCACCGGAACGCCGCAAAGCCTGGCCGCATGTTCGTTTGATCCCACTGCGAATATGTGCCGCCCGACTTGTGTAAAACGCATGAACAATGTCACCATGATTGCCAGTGCGAATATCGCCCAGGCACCTGGCGGAAAAATCATCCATTTTCTTTCGTCAGGCAGGGAGGTAAGGAGCGATTGCAGCGGACCCATCGGAACGGTTATCTCCACTTTCTGTTCATGCGCAAGCCCCTTGGCCGCGCCGCGTATCACAAGCATTGTGCCCAGCGTGACAATGAACGGAACGACCCTCAGTCGCGTGACGATGAGTCCGTTTGCAAGGCCGCAAAGCGCGCCTGCAAGCGTACCGGCTGCGGCCGCCTGTGCCGGTGTGAATCCGCTTTGAAGAAACGTGGCGACTACCACTGCGGACAAAGCGATTACCGATCCTGCGGATAGGTCTATTCCGCCGGCGACTATGATCATTGTCATTCCGAGCGACGCCATGCTCACTATCGCCGCGTGGCGGGTGATGGTCTGGATGTTGTATGCGGATATGAATGACTTGCCGTTCAAAACCGCAAATATGCAGAATATGGCAGCCAGCCCCAGAAAAGGCGCCAGTTTGTTTATAATGTTTGAGGTTTTCACGCGCACTCTTCCCCTCCCATCACGGCGATCATGAGTTGTTTTTCGTCGAAAGTACCTGCCGGTGCGGGTTCGGACAGGATGCCGCGATGCATCACCGCGATCCGGTCGCAGATTCCAATCAGTTCCGGAAGGTAACTGCTTGCCATAAGAATGGCGGCGGGCTTGTGGTTCATGCCGGTTGCGAGGTCATCCATCAGCCTGTATATCTGTTCCTTGCTTCCCACATCCACGCCCCGGGTCGGCTCGTCGAGAAGCAGGACATCGGCTCCATGATGGAGAATGCGCGCCAGTGCGACTTTCTGCTGGTTCCCGCCCGACAATTCCGCGGTCTTTTGCGAATAATCGCGGCATTTGATTCCCATGCGGCTGATCCAGTCGAGCGCGGCCTGCCGTTGTCGCCAGGGAAGAAGCAAGCCTGCCGGGCCCGTTCTATCCAAACTTGAAAGGGTCAGGTTATCGGCAATATTCATGGACACGGCCAACCCTTCCTTGCGCCGGTCTTCACTGAGAAACCCGACTCCCTGTGTCCACCTTCTCGCGGGCGACGCCGGCCCTGCCAGGCCGGCGACCTTTATCCTTCCGCTCTTAACCGCATCGAGTCCGAATATTGTGCGAAGTAACTCGGTGCGGCCGGAGCCGACAAGTCCGGCGATGCCCAGTACTTCCCCCCGCCGGAGAGACAGGCTTGCAGATTGCGGCTTTGCAACTCCCGCGAGGCAATCGAGTTCAAGCACGATTTCGCCGGGTGTGCGGTCGGAATGCGGATACAGCCGGTTCAGCTTTCTGCCGATCATCATATCCGCCATGGCGGCAGTTGTGGTCGAGCCGGCCTGACCGGAGCCTGCGACTTTCCCGTCACGCATGGCGGTGAACGAGTCGCCGATTTCACGCACTTCCTCCAGAAAATGCGAAATATAAACGATCGCACAGCCCTGTTGCCGGAGGCGCCGGATCAGTTCAAACAGCCTTTCAATATCCTTGCGTCCGAGGCTGCTCGTGGGCTCATCCAGCACCAGCACTTTGCAACCGACCGCGATTGCTCTCGCTATTTCCACAACCTGGCGGATTCCGATGGGCAGGAATCCGGCCGGGATTCGCGTATCCAGGTCCGCGTGACCCAGACGGGCGAGCGCTTCACGGGCCGTGTTCCGGATCCGGCCGGTCCGCAGCACGCCAAACATGGCCGGTTCCATGCCGAGGACGATGTTGTCTTCCACCGACATGTGCGGGGCAAGGGAGAGTTCCTGGAAGATCATCGCCACCCCGGCGGATCTGGCTGCATGCGGATGCCGCGGACGGTAGGGGATGCCGTCCAGCAGCATTTCGCCGGAATCGGATCGTATTGCTCCGGCCAGTACCTGCATTAGCGTACTTTTACCTGCGCCGTTTTCCCCTATAAGGGCGTGGACTTCGCCGGCGTTGACGGAGAAGTCCACATTGTTCAACGCCACGGTGGCGCCGAACGCTTTCCGTATGCCCTTCATTTCCAGGCGCGGAACCGTGCCCGGACCATGACCTATTCGTTCAGCCATTTCTTGAAATCGGGTGAGAGCAGGTCCATAATTTCCGGGCTGTTCATGTTCTCCGGCGTGGCGAGCCCTACTCCGGTGTCCAAACGTTTGTCAACCGGTTTCCCATCCAGGCTGTCCACCATTGTCCTTACTCCCAATTCTCCCATCTTCATTGGATTCTGGAGAACAAGCCCGTTAATTTGACCGCTGCGCAGAGCTTCCACGAGTTTTACCGAGCTGTCGAAGCCAACGAACTTCACCTTTCCGGCCACACCGGCACCCTGCAATGCACGGAGCATTCCCATTGTAGTGGATTCGTTCGGGCAGAAAATTCCATCAGCGTTTATTGAGCCGTCGGCATTCCTGATCGGCGCAAGAAGATTTTCGCCTGCCTTGCATGCGGTTTCGACAGTCGGTCCGCCATACTGGTTTGCGCTGACCACCTCGATGCCCGGGTTGTCCTTCATTGCGTCGAGGAAACCCTGTTCGCGTTCCATCGTGCTTGCGGAGCCTTCCTGGTAGCGAAGCATGGCTACCCGGCCCTTGCCGCCCAGCAGTTTGGCAAGGTGCTCGCCGCCGATCCTGCCGCCTTTGCGGTTATCGGTGGCCACGAAGCTCTTGAAATCCTCGCCCTTGAGGCCCGAGTCGAATATCACAACCGGAATGCCGCGTTTTGCCGCCTCGGCAACCGGCGTACGCAGCGCGGAGTCGTCCAGCGGTGCAAGTACTATTCCTGACACGCCACGCGCGATAAAGTTTTCCACCACGGCAATCTGGGCTTCCCGGTCGTCCTCTTTCAGGGGGCCTTTCCAGATGATTTCCGCCCCGGTGTCTTTCGCTGCCTTCACAGCGCCGGCATGAACCGATTTCCAGAATTCATGCGTGGTTCCCTTTGGTATTACGGCTATGACATGTTTTCGGGAGGAGGTCCCGGTTTTTGCCTCGGGAGATCCGCTATTCCTGGTGCATGCTCCGGAGACTGCCGCGGTCACGATACATGCGATCAGCAGGCATATTCGTCTCATTTTGCACTTTCTGTTTCCCTGGCCGGAAACTTGTTGTCCTCCAGTGCGGCGCGGATGATTTCCTGTGTGTCCCGTGGGAAATCTCCCCTGAGTATCCACCTGAGATATTTCGGATCATCCTTGACCAGGCTGCGCAGCCGCACCCCTTTTTTCTGACCGAAGTTGATCGTTACTTCGTCGCCGTCCCATTTCAGCCGACCGGCCCTGTCCACCCATTCCGGATCGCGGGGGTTGCAGAACTTGTCCAACCCTTCCATGTCTTGCGGAATGTCGGCATAGCGTTCAAGCTGGGCTTCGAGAACCTTGAGAGTAGCGAGGGCGTCTGCCTCGGCGCCATGGGCGTTATCGAGCTTCTCGTTGCAGAAAAACATAACGGCAGCTTCCAGGTCGCGAGGCTCTTTCTTGTGGAATATCTTCTGGGCGTCAACCACGCGCCGGCCGTCCATGGAAAACTTGATTCGCGCACGGAGAAACTCCTCCGAGATGAGAGGAATATCGAAATGCAGGACATTGTATCCGCCCAGGTCGCAGTTCTCGAACAGCGTGTGCAATTCCGGCGCTATCGCATCGAACGTCGGACAGCCAGCCACGGCGGTGTTTGTGATCCCGTGAATCCGGACAGCGGGTTCCGGAATGGCGATTTGCGGATTGACCCGGCGAGTGTAAACCGAACGGCTGCCGTCAGGCATGAGTTTCACAACGGATATTTCGACGATTCGATCCGTCCTGGAATCAAGCCCTGTAGCTTCCAGGTCAAAAATGGCCAGAGGCTTTTGAAGTTTCAATTCTGCTCCTCGGGAAAATACCGGGAATTATTCGTGGCCGAAGAAGTACCGCAGGCCTAGAGCGGCGGACCAGCCGTCGGCGTAATTGCCGAACACGCTTTTCGAGAAGTCCGAAGAATCGAAAAGGGAGATTTCCGTCATGAGGTCATAGTCCTTTCCGATTGTGAAATTGAAGCCGACAGTGCCGTGAAGCATGAGCGCCGTGAAGTTATCCTTTGCACCTGCCCAGGAAGTGGCTTTCACGTTCTGCATTGAAACGCCGCCGGAAATATATGGAATAAGCGAGGATTCATCGGGGAGGAACCTGTGGGTTCCGATCAGCGAGGCGCCGATGACCATGTAGTCTTTCCCGGAATTCGCCCACTCTCCGGATATGAGGGCCTGAATGTCGTTTCTGTCCATGATCATACGTCTCGCGCCCAGTCCGAGAAACCACATTGTGGCGCTCTTGCCGGCGTCGGTTGACACGCTGCCCGCGCCTGCACCGGTTACAAGCGCCCAGTTGTCGTCAAACTTCAAGGCGACTTCGTTCCATCCTGTTACGCGGACAACCTGCATGTTATCGTATTCGCGGAAGCCGAGAATTACAGATCCGACAGCGGCGGCCTGACGTTCCGATGCGAAAATGCCGGCGACGGGAAGGAGAACAACAATTATGCACAGGGCAATCACAAGTCGCTTTTTCATAAGACAACCTCCATTTATCCGGTGTTGTTTTCGTTGCCTCAAGGCGGCGGACCGAATATGTTTGCACGGACGACGCCCAGACAACCATTGCAAAGAGCATAGGCGATGCGAGGACCCGTGTCAAATGCGATCGTGCTTCCCCATTCTTCCCATTCTTTTGGGGCCGCAGGGAATTGCCCTTGGCTTAATACTTGGCAGCATACCTGGGCAGGTGTATCGTAGCTTCTCTGGAACAAGGCAATGAACTGGTCATACAACATTTTCAGAGTATGGGGGATACCGATAAGGGTGCACATATCACTTGTCGTTGCGCTCGTATTTATAGCAATGTTCCCCGGAATGACCGATAATCCGGGCGCAGTACTGTACCTGATGCTGCTGGAGGTATGCGCCTTGGCCAGCATCGCGCTCCACGAACTGGGTCATTCTTACGTGGCGATCCGGAACAGATGCCGGGTCAGGGCAATAACCCTGACTTTCATAGGCGGCATCGCGGAGATGGAAAACATTCCGTTGCGGCCGCGCGCCGAATTCCTTATGGCAACGGCCGGTCCGGCCGTAAGCCTGGCGCTGGGCGCGCTTTGCATCCTTGTCGGCACCGCGGCCGGTTCGTACCTTGATCCCATTCTTTTCCTTGCAGGCATTCCCCTGAATTTTACCCAGTGCGTAGGCGTGATCAATGTGGGCCTCGCATTTTTCAATATGATCCCGGCTTTCCCGATGGATGGCGGACGCGTGCTAAGGGCATGGCTGGCGCCCCAGCTCGGACGGTTGCGTGCAACCCTTGTGGCTTCCATAATAGGCAAGGCGATTGCGGTCTTCCTCGGTCTGGTCGGCCTGCTCGGCATCAATACCGGGCTCTGGATGCTTATGATTGTGGCCGGATTTGTGTTTTTTGCCGCCGGCCATGAGTACAGGCTCGAAGAATTGTGCGTTCACCATGCCTCAACCGGATTTGCACATCCGCCCCGGGAAAGCGGCCGAAAATCCGGCGAGGATGTCATAATCGGTCCGCCGCCATACGAAAAGGGCCGCACATCAAAATCCCGCATACGGAGCGACAGGAACAACGACGGCCGTCATGCAGGCGAAAACGCCGGTCGGTCGTAGATATCCGCCTGCTTGTTGCGCCGGCCCTTTTTCTCTCCTGAACACTGCTGCCTGCGGCGATTCTTCCGCAGTTTCGAGAACGGACAAGAAAACATTCGATAATAGGGGATCGCTTGATATAATCTGCGCTGAAAATTTTGCACGGCTCTTGGCCGGCGCAACGAAGGGAAGGGGAAATGATAAGTTTGAGGCCGAAAAGCATGGAATGGAAAGAAAGCGCGCCGGTGCGCAAGCTGGCGCTTCTTGCGGCGTGTGGTTTTGGCCTTGGATTAAGCCCGTTCGCCTCCGGCACCTTTGGTACACTGCCCGGACTGGTTCTCGCGTTGGGTTTCCCGTTCCGGGACGTGTGGATACAGGCGGTATTTGCCTTGTTTCTTGCGGCGCTTGCTGTTCCGCTGTGCGGAATCGCCGAGGCGCATTTCAAGAAGAAGGATGACGGCAGGATAGTGGCCGACGAGTATATGACGTTTCCGCTTTGCGTCATAGGCCTTCCAATATTCGCTCACCCGTTCCTGTTGGTCGTGGCTTTCATCACGCACAGGGTAATGGACATCCTGAAGCCTTTCCCGGCCGGACGCCTGCAGTCGCTGAAAGGAGGGCTGGGCATTGTTGCTGATGACTTCATGTCCGGCCTCTACGCCCTTGCCCTGAATCATGCGATATGGGCGCTGTACCGGTTGTACTGCTCGTAATTCGCTTCGATGAATGTGGCAAAGGTTGCTATTCACCACGGTTGCGCCGAGAGTCCGGGAATGGGATCGATTCATTCAATCGGGCGCCATCCCGTGTCGAGGATGGAGCACGTGGAATGTGGGGTTGGCCAGTCATGCTACTGGCAGCAGCAGCAACTTTCCGATGAACGCCCAATCAGTCCGCTTTTTTCGAGGAAGGCAACCACTTTTTGCGCGGCCTTTTCCACGGTATCAGCGACGGTATCTACAACAAGTTCCGGATTGGCCGGGGCTTCGTAAGGGGCATCGATACCGGTGAATTCCTTGACTTGCCCGGCCCTGGCCTTCTTGTACAGGCCTTTCGGGTCCCGCTTTTCGCATTCTTCCACGGAGCATTTGCAGTAGATTTCGATGAATTTTCCAGGCGCGAGCAGCTTTCGCGCCGATTCCCGGTCGCGGGCATACGGGGAGATAAATGCCGTCATGGCAATTACACCTGCATCGGAGAAGAGCTTCGCGACTTCTCCTATGCGACGGATATTTTCCTCCCGGTCTGCCGGGCTGAATCCGAGGTTACTGTTCAAGCCGTGCCTGATATTGTCGCCGTCGAGCACGTAGGTGAGGCACCCCTTTTGAAAAAGGAGGTATTCTACCGCGCATGCAAGTGTTGATTTGCCGGATGCGGACAGTCCCGTGAACCACAAAACCGCCCCGCTGTGGCCAAGTCGTTTCCTGCGGTCTTCATGGGTTATCGCGGCATGATGCCATTTGATGTTGGATGCTTTCTGCTGTGTCATGTTATTCTCCCTTTCCCAATGTCTTGTAATAATCGGCGAGTACCTGCAGCACTTCCGGCCGGCTGAATTCAACGGGCGGCATGGTCACGGCCGACGATCATGTGGCTGCACCCGAAATTCTGGCGGATTATCGCATGCAGGACAGCTTCGCGCGGTCCGGCGTAGCGCATTTCCATCGGGTACACCCTGCACACCACCCGGTCTGCCGGGTAATAGTTTTTCAGCAGGACATCGTAGCACTTCATGCGCATGGTCTGGATAACACCCTTGTAATCCGCGCGGCACATGAATCCTTCGAGCGGGCTGAACGCGCCCATGGCCAGCATGATAACATCGGACGTTTCCCTGGAAGTCATGCGGATGGCCGGCAGACCCGCCACTTTCTTCCTGTCGTCCGCCATGCGTTGAGGGTCGCGGACAAGCCGTGGAATCAACATGCCTCCGTGCGGCGCTGTCAAGGACTCCTGTTCAGTCATGTTTTTCCGCATTTGTAGTGATTGTTCAAAGCTTGAATCATGCAGAAGGAATCGCCAGTGAGCAAGAAAAAGAATGTCCTTTTTTGGATGTTTCAACTTGACTCGGGAAGGGTGGGAGACATAGGCTTATTATGAGAAATAAAAGAGAATAAGACAGCCTGTTTCGGACGAGTTTCGAAACAGGCGGGATGTTTTGTGTTTTTCTATTATTGAACGCTCGGATGGAGGTTACCATGAGCCATTCTAACCGTGTTGCCATGGCCTGTATTGCGCTGGCATGCCTGCTTCTTTGGCAGCCTTTATCGATGGCGCAATTCACTATCAGCGGCGATGCCATTAATCGCTCAACCTGGACAAACGGACCCTCGGCATTAACGCCCCCGGGCGATGGTTCGGGCAACGGCTCGATCCTGGTCGGCATATGGAATGCAGGCAGCCAGATTGCGGGAACTCCGTATATGACCGCCACTGCAAGCGGTTTGTCGGCTTTGCCGTTTACCTACAACGGGAATTATGCCTACAGTCTTGTGAATGTCACCAACGGATCTTATACAGTTGTCGCCTGGGTTGACGGCAACGGCAATGGCGCATGCGATCTTGGCGAGCCGCGAGGCAACGGCGTGGGCGTGACGCTGACCAACAGCGCGCCGGGTGTCAACGACACGATATTGGATGACATAGACGGCGATGATCTGGACGACTGGTGGGAAGTGCATTATTTCAGCGATCTATCCCAGTCGGGCAGTGACGACTATGACAAGGATGGCCTTTCCAACAAGGATGAATTCGACATTTCCAGGAGTACCGCTGCGCTGGCGCTGTTGAGTCCGAAGAATTGGGACACCGACGGCGACCTTATGGATGACGGATGGGAATATACTTATTACTGCTATGGCACCGGTACTGATCCGTGCACGAGCGACTGGAACCTCGACGCGGACGGCGATGGCCTTTTAAACGGGCAGGAATACCGCGGTATTGACGGTTATCCGGTTCGGCGGCAGGATCCCTCTAAGGCTTCTGGAATTGCGCACGGTCATCCGAATGATAGCGGCGATGTGTTGAATCCGGCGGATATAGACACGGATAATGATTACCTGATAGACAGTTTTGAAGCCGCATGGTACGACCCGGCCAACAATATCAACCCGAATGCCGCAGCGCCTGCAGTTCACATGGCGGATCAGGATCAGGATGGCTTGGCGAATTACCGTGAACAATGCCTGCTGGCCGAGTTAAGACAGAACGGTCCTAATGATATATGGGGTGGCGGTCCGGATGCGCTGCCTTCGATTGACGGGAATGGGTTGCGTGCATTCTCCACCCCGATAGCCCTTGGTGCTACGCTGACCACGATCAAGTCCGATCTTGCGGCGTTGCGGTCCGGCTCATGGACTGATCCGACATATGGCAGCGGATGGGACATAGATACTCCGGTTTCATTGAATGACGGATGGGATACTGACGGGGATCATTTGCCGGATGGATGGGAAATGGAATATAACCTCAATCCGCGGTCCAACGCCGGCAATGACGGCGCGTTGGGCGATCCGGATGGGGACGGATTACGGAATCTGCAGGAATACATGGGCCAGGATGGTGATCGCGCCTCCTACAAGCCATATGTAAATGGAACCGGTGATGAAACGAACCCGAACGAACACAATTGGCGGCCCGATACCACAGCAGCCGGCTCGGGCACGATGCGGCCGGTAGTGGGCACCAACTACTGGAATATTTATTCCAACAGCCCATCCGGAACGCTCGGCGCGGCGTTGCCCACCGCCAGTCTGGGCCATGACAATGGAAAAGACACGGATGATGATGGAATTGACGATAACGCCGAGATTCAGCTTGAATATGAAGATGGCAGGGTAGGCACCAGTCCTGTTCATTCCACGGATCCGTTTATAAGGCGTTGTATCGTGATTACGAACGATGCCGGCATAAATCTGCCCGACCCGGAGACCAACAATTGTCCTCGCCTTCATCGACGCAACTGGACACTGGAATGTTACGTTAAAATCCTCTCCACCGGGCGGTCGGGCGTCCTTGTGCAATGCCCCGGTCCGTATGGCGTGAATGACATCGCGTTCCGGCTGGCTATTTCCAATGACGTGCCGTGGGTGGGTTTCGATACGTTCGGTCAATATCGTTACTTTGTCGCCGGACTTCCGATTCCCACGAACCAATGGACGCATCTTGCCGGCGTTTGGAGTGCGGCCGACAACAGCTTGGCGCTTTACGTGGATGGCGTGTTCGCCCAAAAGCAGACGGTCAAGGAAGAAAGCTTGTCTGCATATTTGTATATACCTGCCGAAAAGCCGGTTATCGGGCGGTCCGACAACGGTACGTTTGCAAACCAGGTTTATCTCGATGAAGTCAGGATATGGGATGTTCCGCGATCGGTCACCCAGATTGAAGATTACCGCATGAAACTTGTGCCGCAAACCTCCGCCGGGCTGGTGGCGTATTACCGGTTCGATGACGGCGGCGTGACGGCCGAGGATTTTGCACGCAAGGCAAAGAACGGATTGCTCGGCGCTTTGTCCGAAGATTATTTCTACGGCGACCATGGTTATGCGCTAAGCAATAATTTCTCCTTTGTGACCAACGATTATGCCGATGTGATGGGAGTTGGCCCGCGGGGGTCCGACGATAGCGACGGCGACGGCATGCCTGACGGATGGGAAATGGTGAACAACCTTGATCCGCTCGTGTCAACGAATCAGTTTGGCGCGGATGGCGACATGGACGGCGATGGCCTGAAAAACATCTATGAATACTGGTCCGGCACGAACCCGAGGGACGAGGATACCGACCAGAACGGAACTCTCGATGTAAATGAAGATAAGGATGGAGACGGTCTTGTAAATAAGGCGGAACAGGATCTTGGAAGCCGCCCCGACATGGTTGACACCGACGATGACGGTTACTCCGACAACCAGGAACAGGCATCCGGTACCAGTCCGGCCAATCCCACTGACCCCGCGATTCCGCGGTCAATGCAGTTAGGTGGTTCGACCAACGACTACGTTGTCATTCGTAATCAGCTTGCGCAGAGGCTTTCCAGTTGGACGCTTGAGGCGTGGGTGTATCCAACGAACGTCACCACAGGCGATGGTGTGATAATCAGGCGTGTGGTTGAAACTCCGCCCGGATATAGCAATGTCATCAATTTCGTAATGGGTCTTGAGCGGAACGGCGCCAATTTGCGGCCTTTTGCCGGCTACTGTTTCACAAACGCCAATTGGACTAATTATATCGCCCAGGGCGCCAATATCGCAGTCGGAACATGGACGCATGTCGCGGCAAGTTACAACAGCCTGAATGCCACCATCACTATTTATACCAATGGCGCGGTGAGCGGTACCCCGAAAACCGGCGCATTCCGGGCGCCCCCGATAAACGGCAAGGGCGGGGAAACATTCTTCAGGATCGGCGAAGGATTCGAGGGATGGATTGACGATGTCAGGGTATGGAACGACGTTCGTTCTCCGGCTGAGCTGGCGGCTGCTTATGAAGGCGCGTTGAACGGGACAGAGCAGGGATTGGTTCATTATTTCCGTTTTGACGACGGGCAGGCTGAAACGAATGTAAGCTTCCCCGCATTCAATCAGTATTTCCAGCCGCACGGGCCGCAGGATTTCACTGTGACCGAAGACTGGAACAATCAATGGATACATGCCGGTATAATGAACGGGAATGTAGCTTTCGCGATCGGCAGCCCGGTGGGTGTTCCGCCTTCGATTACCGTCATTCTAGGTCCGCAGGAAGCGCGCGATGCCGGCGCGGCGTGGGCTCTCGACGGCGGCGACTGGTATAACAGCGCGTCCGTGGTTGTTGCCGAAGAGGGATTGCATTCCGTGATGTACAAGTCCGTTTACGGATGGACGGAGCCGGCGAGCCTGTCCATAGCCATGACCAATAACGGGGCGTATGTCATTACGACAAACTACGTGGCGAACGGCAGTTTGCGCGTGAATCTTGAACCGCAATTGGCGCGCGATGCCGGTGCCGCATGGACGCTGGATGGCGGGTTATGGCAGGGTAGCGGAGTGACAATCAGCAATATTGCGCCCGGCAGTCATACCGTCAGCTTCCTGGGTGTTGCGAATTGGATTACCCCGATATCCTCAACGGTGGATATTTTCCCGGGACAACTGGCAGTCCAGACGTATTCATACTCGAATATTGTCGGCAGCATCAGGGTGCTTCTTGGGCCTCCGGCTGCGGTGAGCAATGGAGCGCAATGGCGGGTGGATGGCGGCGCATGGAACAACAGCGGATCGGCACAGGGCGGTCTTGCGCTCGGGATTCACAGTCTCGAGTTTTCTGTCGTGCCGCCCTGGACGGCGCCGACCAACCGGAATTTTGAGGTGGAGAATACGGTCGAGCAGGTGGTGACTGGCCAGTATTTCCAGGTTACGGGATTGCAGGTTGTCATCATCCCGGCAGCCGCGGTTTCCCAGGGCGCCCAATGGCGTATTTCCGGTTCGGGATCGTGGCAGAACAGCGGCGATCAAGTAAGCATGCCCACCGGCGAATATATTGTGGAATTCGTGGATCTGCCCAGTTGGATAGAACCGCCGTCGCAGTCGGTCTATGTAACCAACGATACGGTTACCCTGATCCAGGCGGTCTATTACAACATGAGCTCGATCGGCAGCTATGGAACCGACCTGGGACGGTTCAACAGGCCGCGCGGCATTGCCATACGCGACAGGTTCCTCTACGTGGCGGATTCCGGCAACAACAGGATACAGGTGTTGGACACCCTGACCGGTCTGTGGCAGTCGTATGGGAGTTATGGAACGACTGCCGGAAAGTTTAATCAACCCTTTGCCGTGGCGTTGGATTCCGGCAACAATTTGTGGGTGGCGGATGCCAACAATCATCGCATCCAGGTGCGCAACGCGGCTACAGGTGTATGGACTGCATATGGACGGAAGGGGACGGGATTAGGCCAATTTAATGAGCCGTTTGATGTTGAGGTTGATTCGGCCGGAAATGTGTATGTGGCGGATCACTACAACCACAGGATACAAAAACGCACTCCGGCAGGAGCGTGGTCGGTTCTTGTGGCCAATGGAACAGGCGCGGGTTATGTCCGCTATCCTAACGGGATCGGGCTTGATTCCGACGAAATGCTTTATGTTTCCGATTATGATCCGATAAGCAAAGCCAGCCGGGTGCAGAAATTCGATCGGTCCGGATTATATTACGGAGTGATCGGCGATGTGACAACGGCAAAAGGTGCATTCAAAAGGCCGACCGCCATTGCCTGCGGGCCGTCCACGAATGTCCTGGTCGCGGACACAGGCAACAGCCGGGTGCAGGAGTA
>Ga0172375_10003690_pt1 | contig 23100 bp, 23 predicted proteins | sample LakKiv1m_FD_114537 | JGI IMG/M metagenome (GOLD analysis project Ga0172375, IMG submission 114537) | Freshwater microbial communities from Kabuno Bay, South-Kivu, Congo - kab_092012_11.1m | ecosystem: Environmental > Aquatic > Freshwater > Lake | place: Democratic Republic of the Congo... | reverse complement strand
GACATTTTCCTTCATTTCCATTTGGAAGATAGTATTTCATCCATGCATAAACTCCTACTGCAATGCTTAGTGCAATGACTATAAGAAGAACATAGGATACTATTTCACTTAATCCTCTTTTTGACTTCTTTTTAAAGTTTATTTCTCTCATGTGATAATTGAATTTTCGTTCTTTATATCCTTTGTGTTTTATTCCTGATTTGTAAGAACATAAGTATTCCCATTAGAGCCCTGCTCTGTTGTTATCATAACTGCTATGAAATTATTGTCTATTAAAACTGGTGTTTTGTAAACTGCTCCATTTATTGTCACATTTATGAACTGATTGCCATTTTCTTCAAATACCTCTTGGGTACTATGGCTTATTTGAACAGATCCTGATGTAGGCAAGCTTATTTCACCGGTGCTTACTGTTCCTGAGCTTCCTGAAGCAACTGTTGAATAGCTTATTTCTTCATGGCTTACATTTCCATAGTAAATTGTTATGCTAAAGGGGGTGAGTGTATTTTGTTGAGTATAATCTCCATAAAGAGTAGTTAGTCTATTTACGCAAGTTGATTGGGCAAGATTATTATTTATGCAGTAATCTATGGTAGTAAGCATTGCACTATTAAAATCTTCAAAAATCTCTCCAGCTTTTAGTGATGGTTCTTTTACTACAGCATAATTTGAAATTGTTGTGAGAGTTATTACAAGTGCGATTATTATAACTGCCGCAATAATATAGAACTGAGCTTTTTTGCTATGATTTTTTGTAATCCCTCTTTTCATATTACCCAGTGTCTTAGGGCATATTTAAAGTTTTTGTAAAAACTTTAAGACGAGTTGAAAAATACCTCTAAGTTTAAAATTGAAAATATTTATAAATGGCTGTAGTCTTTAATCATAATGCTTAGATAAAGAGGCAAAAATAGAAAATTATGTACAACAAAAAAACGAAAAAAGCGCTTAGTCCTATAGTCATAACTATTCTTTTAGTTTTATTGGCGATAATCCTGGCTATTTTAGTTTACATTTGGGCGAGAGGCTTTATCAAAGAGGGGCTTACAAAATTTGGAGAGCCCATAGAAAGAGCATGCGAGAAAGTAAATATTGAATTATCTGGCTCTGGAAGTGAAATTATGATAACAAATACTGGAGATGTTCCTATCTATAAGATAAAAGTGGCTGGAAGCAGTTCAGGAATTTCAAGTATTGTCGAACTAAATGAAACTATTACTGCAGGTCAAACAAAAACTTTTACAATATCTGGCTCGGTTTCAGGAAAAAAGATTATACCTGTTCTCTTAGGCAATTCAAAGGACAATTCTGTAAATGAATTTCAGTGTCCTAAAGCTTATTGGAAGGTTATCGAATAAAGTTTCTTAAAAAGAAGCTTTTAGTAAGAAAAAAGAACAAAAAAGAAAAAGTAAAGTTTCTTTAGGAAAGAAAAAATCAGAATATAAAAACAAAAAAGAGGAAATTAATAAAGCAAGATGCTCAAAACTAAAAAATGTCAGGTAGAGGTCATAACAACAGTTCTTCTTATTCTTGTGGCAATTATTGCTTTTGGCATTGTAGCTTCATTTGTTATAGATTTGGTGAGAAATAATCTCAAAGGAACCGATTGTTTTAATGCACTTGGAAAATTGAGTGTAAACGTCGATGATGGTTGGACTTTTTTTAATTCAACAAATAGATTTTTGTATGTCAATATTGATAGGAGTGAAAAAGAATTTAATATTAGCGGACTTACAATTGTTTTTAGTGTAGATTATCAGACTCAGACTGTAAAAATAGTTCCCGGCGTTGTTTCTGGAGTATATCCTGCTGATAATATTACTAATAATCCTCAACCTCCTGTTTTAATACCTGCCACAGGATTATCTTACACCTATGCAATAAATATTTCCAAGGTTTCAACGCTTTCTGGAAATATAACTGAAGTTTCAGTTGCGCCAATTGCCTCTAAACAATGTAAACAGGAGGAAACAAAAAAGGTTCCCCTAAAAAATTAAAATGATTAGAAAAAAAGCCCAGGTTTGGATTGAAACAGTAATCTATACTCTAATGGGATTAGCGATAATAGGGATTTTAATTTCAATCGTAACTCCAAAAGTTAATCAGATGATAGACGGTTCAGTAATAGCTCAATCAGTAGCTACGCTGAATAAAATAGACGAACAAATATCCGATGTAGTTATAACTCCTGGCAATACCAGACAGGTAAATCTTTTTTTCAAAAAAGGCGAATATATGATTGATGGAACTAATAGTACAATTTATTATATTTTAAGAAATACAAATCTTCTTTACAGCCAGATAAATACTACTGTAAAAAGCGGAGAAGTAAGGATTTTAACACTTCAAAACAAAGATAGTTATACTGTTTTTGCTTCAATTAATTACCCTAAATTAAATATAACCTATGAAAATAAGAATATTAACAAGACTCTGACTGTGGCTCCTGCTGGATATGGTTTGATACTTGAAAATCGAGGTTTAATTGGAAACTTAACACATCTAAACATAAGGTCATCGGTTTAAAATGAAAGAAATAAAAATAAATACAAATCCTGTAATTCCCCCTCTGCCTACTATAAAAGATAAAACAAAGATTGATTTAAGATATGCTCTTATAGCACCCTATGTTTCTGTTCATATTTATTGGGATGATAAAATTAAAGAAGTAATGTATGAAGTTGAAGAGCCAAAACTTAATGATTTTCAAAAGAAGAGTCTTGAAAAAATAGAACAAGCACTTATAGAAGTTATTAATATTAATATTATTGTTGAAAACACTCAAGAGGCAATAACTAACTATATTCATAAAACAAGTAAGCTTCTTATCGATGAGTTAGGTCTAACTTTAACAGATGATGATTATGAAAAAATATTCTACTATCTTTACAGAGACTTTGTCGGTTTGAATGAAATAGAACCTTTGATAAGAGATTATTTTATTGAAGATATTGAATGCAATGGTATTGATACACCAATCTACATCGTTCATAGAATTTACAAGAACCTAAAAACAAATATTCAATTTAATTCCCTTGATAGAATTGCAAGTTTTGTGGAAAAACTTGCCCAGCGTTGCGGTAAGTACATTTCATACGCATCCCCAATTATGGATGGTACTCTGCCAGATGGTTCTAGAATTAATGCAACCTACACCAAGGAAATTTCTTCAAGAGGACCAACATTTACAATACGTAAATTTACAAAAATTCCATGGACACCAACACAATTGATTAATTTTGGAACTTTAAGTCCTGAAATGCTTGCTTACCTGTGGATGTTAATACAGTATAAATCTAATATTCTGATATCCGGAGGAACAGCATCAGGTAAAACTACTCTTTTAAATGCAATAGCTTTTTTTATTCCTCCTGAAGCTAGAGTTGTAAGTATTGAAGATACTCGTGAGCTAAGTTTATCAAGAGAGAATTGGTTACCAAGTGTTTCGAGAAGTTCAACAGGTGTGAATAATATTGGAGAAGTCAGTCTTTTTAATTTACTGAAGAGTTCTTTCAGACAAAATCCAGATTATGTTATTGTTGGCGAAGTTAGAGGTGAGGAAGCTAGTGTTTTATTTCAGGGTATGGCTTCAGGACATTCTTCTTTAAGCACAATTCATGCAGATTCAGTAGATACACTTGTAAAAAGATTAGAGACGCCTCCAATAAATCTGTCTCCAACTTTGATTAATACGATTGATTGTGTAGCTATTATGACTCATGCTGTTGTAAGCAAACAAGAAACGCGTAAACTCAGAGAGATAATTGAAGTTGTAAATGTAAATCCCGAAGGAATTGCAATGACTAATACGCCCTTTGTATGGAATCCCAGAGAAAATATATTTTATTTTAAGAAATCCAGCCAGGTTTTTAAGAAGATTGAATCTAGATATGGAATTAATCAAGAAGAGTTGGATAAGGAGTTTAAAATACGCACTCTGCTTTTGAACGAGTTGGTAAAAAGAAAGGTGTTTAACTATAAGGATGTTCAGGGTGTTGTTAATCACTATTATAAAAACCCCGAGGCAGTTCTAACCGCTTTTGGAATTACTCTTTAAGAATTCTTAAGGTTTATAAACAAAAGTTTCCTCTTAAAACAAGGAATATTCATTAATAAAAGAGGTAAAATGGAATATAATAATCTGCTGCTACTTATGCAACTAATCAGAAGTATGAGTTATCAGGTTGAAGGCCTAGAGAAGTCCTATGATAATTCTGCTAAAGATAAATTTGAGAGCTCTAAGAAGGCTATCCTGGAACTGCAAAATAAAATAGATTTTATTCTAAAAAATAATGTCGATTAAACTATTAAAAGAAAATGTGGAATTAGCAAAAAAAATAAGTCAGAAGTTAGTCTCAACATTTGATGAGGAAAATATTAATTCGGTTAATATGAGAAAGCCACTTGTTCTTCAATTAAAAGTCATTAACGATTCAATACCTAAAATTCTTGATAATGTTAATTTTTATAAAACAATGAGCGAAAATAAAAAACAACAAAATATAGTCAATATAAGGTATTCTTCAAAAGCGGATCAAGAAACTTTAAATGCAGCAATTCAAAAAAAAGACGAAACAAAATTTATTCGGGCTTTGGAAAAAGAAGATACTATTGTAAAAAAGAACATAAATACTGCTACTGGGAACAAAAATCAAACATTATCCTATACAAAATTAGCCAACAAACTATTCAGAAACCTTTCGATAAATATATCACAGAATTTATTTTTCTCGGATATGAAATCTAATCTAAAAAAAATAGGCTCTTCAATGGTCTTAGAAAGTTATATATCCCTAATGTTATTTACCCTTGTTTTAGTTTTTTCTTTATCTTTAATGGGCGCTATTGTGGGTCTCTTTTTCGGTTTAAAAATAGGATATGGACTTCTTATTGTGCTTCTTATTACAATTATTACATTTTTAATATTTTATTTTTATCCTTCTTCACAAGCAAAAAATCTAGAAAAGAGTATAAATCAGGAATTACCTTTCTTAACAATTTATTTGTCAGCAATTGCTACCTCTGGAATAGAACCCAGTAAGATATTTAGTATACTTTTAACCTCTGATGATTATCCGGCAACAAAAAGAGAAATAAAAAAATTAATGAATTATGTTAATTTCTATGGGACGGATTTAGTGACTGCTTTAAAATATGTTTCAAAGAATACTCCTTCAGAAAGACTAGGCTTATTATTTGATGGTTTGGCGACAACAATAACCTCTGGTGGAGAAATAACAGATTTCTTGAGCAAGCATTCTGATACATTATTATTTGATTATAGGCTAGAGAGAGAAAAATATACACATATTGCTGAGACTTTTATGAACATCTATATTAGTGTAGTTATTGCAGCACCCATGATATTAATGGTTTTGCTTATTCTGATGAGCATTACTGGATTTGGGAGCGGTTCTTTAACTTCATTTACTCTAGGTGTATTATCTGTTGTAGCCATAGCCTTGTTGAATATTTTCTTTTTAGTATTCCTCAACTTAAAACAACCTAAATTTTAAAAATAAAGAAGAAAAAATCATAAAAAAATTTAAATGGAAAAAACAATAGAGCAAGTAGATAATAAAAAAACAACAAATAAATCTATAATTGTTGGTGTAGCTACAGGACTAATTATTATTATACTTTGTTTTGTGCTTTTTTCTGTAAAATTACAAATTTCTGGAAATACAGTAGTAGATAAAAATACTCTTTATTTTGTTATTGGCATAGGATTTGCAATAATGGGCGCACCTTTCTTTCTAAAGCTTATTACAGAAGGCAGTCGTGAAAAGAATATAGAACAAATGTTTTTAGAATTCACTAGAGATTTGGTTGAGAGTGTGCGTTCTGGAACTCCTATTAATAGAACCATAATTAATTTGAGGGGCAAGGATTACGGAAGTCTTAATCCCCATGTTGAAAAACTAGCAAATCAAATTTCAATAGGTGTGCCTGTAAAAGATGCTCTTGATGTTTTTGCAAAAGATTTGAAGAGTGAAGTAATAAGTCGTTCCGTAGGCTTGATAAGAGAAGCCGAGCGTTCGGGAGGAGAAATAGGTGCTATACTTGAGTCGGTTGCTTTTTCAGTTAGCCAGATTGAAAAATTAAAAAAAGAAAGAGCTGCTGCAATATACAGCCTTACGGTTCAGGGCTATATCATATTTTTTATTTTTATAATAATAATGCTTGTACTTGAATTTAAGATATTGCCTATAGCTGGCGCTTTAAACATAGAATCTAGTAGTAGTTTAAAAGAAATTGGCGGGATTTTCTCTAATGCCTCTTCAACATTAAACCCCCAGGATTTTGCAAAATCTTTCTTGTTTTTACTTATAAGCCAGGGCTTTTTTGCAGGGCTTATCATCGGTAAAATCTCAGAAGGATTTGTTAAAGCAGGATTAAAACATTCATTTGTCCTTGTTTTAGTCTCCTGGCTAGTATCTACTGGCGCAGATAAGTTTCTAGCCTAATTAAAGAATTAAATAAGAATGAAAAATAAAAACAAAAAGATTGTTTGTAATAGAAGGGCTCAAGCTCATGTAGAAATGATTATATCTTTTGTTCTTTTTGTAGGATTTGTAGTTTTTATCTTGATATTTCTTAATCCTGTTAATCAATCAAAGATTTCTGATGCGGTTCTCGATGCAACATGGAATAAAGTAAGTGATAACCTTTCTATAAATTATAATTATATCTCTTTAATTTTGAAAAATCCTCCAACAAAATGCTTTAGCATTTCTAGTTCACCAATAAATCTTCTGGGAGCCTTAGTTACTGATTCTTCTGGAAACCTAGTTTATTCTCAGGTTGTAGACTCTAGCGATATGAAAATAGATAATTCTGGAGGCGAAACAGTCTATCGGCTTTATTTTTCAGATTATTTCAACAGTTATACCAAGCAATTAGATAATTGTGATAGTTTACTTAGTAATTTTGCATTAAAAGAATATTCATTTGGTCTTAGTAGCAAGAAAAAAACAATTTTATATGAAAAAATATCAGAATTAAATAAAAGTTATACTGAGAATTACAAACTTTTGAAAAAAAGTCTTGGAGTTGACAACGAGTTTGATTTTATTGTATACAACGAGTCTAGGGATATTTTGTTTGATGTAACTAGCAATAACAAAATAAAAGGAACTACTGTTTTATCAAGAGAGATACCCATAACTGTAATGAATAATAAAACACAACAAATAAAAATAATCTTTAACATTAGGGTATGGTAATGAATATTATTAGTACTAAAAAAAGCAAAAAAGCATGGATTAGAATTTTAGAGGCATTTTTAGCAGTGCTTTTGATTTTTGGAGTTTTGCTAGTCGTTTTATCAAGGTCAGGAAGTTCAGTAAATAAAAGTTCAGAAATAATGAAGCTTGAAAGAAGCATTTTATTATCCATTAGCCAAGATTCGACTCTTAGAAATGAAATTCTTGACAACATAACTACTAAATCTGATATTTATATTGAGAAAATAAAGCCAGCAAGTCTGAATTATAGCCTGCAGGTTTGTGATGCTCTTGCAGTATGCCCACTAGATGCTCCGGAGGATATTCTTTTGAACAAGGAAATTTATGCGAGCAATATACTTATTATAGCAAATCTTTCAGATTATCGAGAAAGACAATTAAAACTTTTCTTTTGGCAAATTTGATTAAAATCATGACATTTAAATTCCTTGAACATACTGCAGATTTGAAAATTCGAGTTGAAGAAAAAAGTTTAGATATGGCTTTTATAAGCTCGGCTTTGGCTTTAAAAGAGGCAATTGTAGAAAAAACTAAAATTAAACCTCTTTTAAAAAAGAAAATAAAGGTTTCTGGTAGTGATTTATCGAGCTTGCTCTATAATTTTATAGAGGAATTTTTGTTTTTGTTAGATGCTAAGAGTTTTTTGTTGAGTGAGATAGATAGTTTTAAACTTGATAGGAAAAAATTTAAAATTATTGCCCAAATTTCTGGAGACTCGGCTAAGAATTACAAATTTTCAAATGATGTTAAAGCTATAACCTATAATGAGATGAAAATCAAGCAGAATAAAGATAAAGGCAAAGTTATTATTGAATTTGTATTGGATGTTTGATGATTCCTTAGTTAACTTTATAGTAGTTACACTTAGTAAGCTTTAAAAACCCCAAATAACTAATAAAATCATGGCAGAACAAGTGCGAGATTTTAAAGGAATGAGGCTTTATGTAGATGTTCCTCAAACTAACGAAACACCTTTGAAGATTGAAATAGACTCGCTAGATGGTTTATTAATTTACTCAATACCTATGGTTGGACCCGGAAAATTTACTCAAGTAATGTCTGAGGTTAATAAGAGAGGAGCAAGAGCAACAACACGGCAAAATTTAATTTTAGCTGAAAGAATTTTAGCCTGTAAAGATGAAAAACACTTTGTTAATTTTTATAGTACATTAAGAAATAATTGGTATTGGAATTCTACACGAAGCGGTGTATTTAATCAAGGCGCATTTGTTTTTGATGATACACAAGGAGAAATGCCTGATTCAATAGACAGACTAGCAAGACTTTCTTTTGATAAAACTTCTGGAATAAGGTTTATTGAGCCTGGATTTGAAACAGGAGAAATGGAAATTCAAGAGTTCTTAAAAAATCCAAGAGTGTTAGCAGAAGTAGGAAGTGATGATTATATTAAAGATGTTCTTAAAAGGGTTGCTTTTGCTTGTCATAAAAAAAGGGCTTATATTAATGCTTTAGCGAGTTCAGAAAAAGATATTTTTAACCATTCTGCGCTTTGTTCCTTCAGGAACGATGGCAGGTTGAGCTTGGATTGCGTCAGCGATGAGGGCGACAGAGACGGCTATGCTTTTCCGGTGAGTTTGGCGAGCACCGAAGGTGCGAAGCCCGCTTAAAAATAAGAGAGGATTTATTAACTAGTCTTTTGTTTTCTTTTAGTCTTAGCAACTCTCCAAATTCACTAAAACACAAGGAGAAACTAGGGCCACATGCCGGTTAATTAGCGCATTATTTAGATTTATTTTAAGCCATAAAATACAGAAGCGACTTGCGAGAAGTTTCAGTGAAAAAATGATTAATTGGCTACATAGCTAGGCGCTTTATTCCAACAGGAACAATGGCAGGTTGAGCTTGGATTGCGACAGCAATGAGGACAACAGAAACGGCTATGCTTTTCCAATGGCTCTAGTGCTAAGGCTTTATTTCAGGTTCATAAATAGGCTTATCTTATTAATTATGTCAGAAATTAAAACCACATTGAATTAGAGTATGCTTATTAATAACAAATATTCTTAGTAATATTACACCATCTTTATTTGGGATTTTAGAGTAGGTTTAGGCATTTGCAAATAGAAATCAGCCAAACAACTAACCAAACATCCAATTAAGATAACAATTATTAAAATATGATAAGCGAGCATGAAGATAATGTTTTCGATAGAATTTTAAACTGCTTTTTCTTAAGTTTTATATGGAAAAAATAGATAAAACAAATAAAATAGAACTAAAGAAGATTAGCGAGTATGAATGGGAAATTCCTAAAACAGGAAAGATGAAAGTTCCAGGAAAAATTTTTGCTAGTGAGAAATTATTGGAAGAAATGAAGAAGGATAAAACCTTAGAACAAGCAAAAAATATGGCTACATTACCTGGGGTTCTTGGTAATGTTATTGTGTGCCCAGATGCTCACCAGGGGTACGGAGCCTGCATTGGTGGTGTTTCAGCAATGGATTTGCAAACAGGAGTAATATCGCCAGGACAAATTGGTTATGATATTAATTGTTCAGTAAGATTGTTAAAAACAAATCTTAAACTTTCAGATGTGGAAAAGAAAAAGAAAGAAATTATCCAAAAATTATTTAGAGATGTTCCTTCGGGTGTTGGAGAAGAAGGAAGAATTAAGCTTTCTAAGGAGGAGTTAGACGAGGTTCTAAAATTAGGCGCAGAGTGGGCTGTAAAAAAAGGTTATGGAAACTTGCAAGATTTAAAACATACCGAAGAAAATGGTTGTATGCCTAATGCTAATCCTAAAGATGTCTCTCAGAGAGCTAAATCAAGAGGTATGCCCCAACTTGGAAGTTTAGGAGCAGGCAATCATTTCTTAGAAGTTCAGGTTGTCGACGAAATATTTGATAAAGAAGCTGCCAAAGCTTTTGGGCTAGAAAAAGGAATGATAACTATTATGATTCACTGTGGTTCAAGAGGTTTAGGACATCAAGTAGCTTCAGATTATATTAAATTAATGGAAAAAGAATATGGCTGGCCTGAAGAAGATAGAGAATTAGTTAATGCTCCAATCACAAGTGAGTTAGGAAAAAAATATTTTTCAGCAATGTCTTGCGCTGCTAATTTTGCTTTTGCAAATAAGCAATTAATAACTCATTGGGTTAGAGAAACCATGAAAAGAATTCTTCCAAATTTTTCAGCTGAAGTTGTCTATGATATATGCCATAATATTGCAAAGAGAGAAAAACACATGGTTGATGAAAATGGAAAAAAAATAGAAAAAGAAATTCTTGTTATGCGTAAAGGTGCTACAAGAGCATTTGAAGGACAGCCAATAATAATTCCTGGAAGTATGGGAACTGCGAGTTATGTTTTAGTTGGAACTACTAGGGCAGAAGAAATTTCTTTTGCAAGTACTGCTCACGGAGCAGGCAGAGTAGAATCTAGAACTCAAGCCAAGCGTGAACTTGATTCAGATAAAATTGTAAAACAGTTAAATGAAAAGGGAATTGAAGTTATCGCAGGCAGCAAAAAAGGCATAGTTGAAGAGGCCCCTGAAGTTTACAAAGATATTGATGAAGTTGTCAAAGTTTCAGATAAAGTTGGCATCGGTAAGTTAGCTGCTCGAGTTATTCCTCTTGCTGTTATGAAAGGCTAACAAAAAATTCTGTCGATAAAAAGTAGGATTTATAAATCTCATTTTCCTTTAAAAGAGATGAAAAAGAAAGGTGTATTATTAGTTTTAAGTCTAATTTTAGTTAGTTTGGTGATTCTTAGTTTTATTTTTCTTGTAAGTTTGAGTGGAGTCTCTGCTACTACAGTTTCATGTTCGGGTAATGGTATAGATATGCATTGTATTAATAATGGTGGAATTGAAAGTTTTGAATGTTGGGGTCTTAGTAATGATCAACATGGTTGTGGTTTAGGGTCATGTCTAGTTTCATGTAGCAGTTATACTACTGTAAACAATAATATTTATTGTACATATAATCCAACCATTTGTAAAAGTATTTTTGAATGTGATGATAATGGACCTTGCAATGATGCTTGTAATTATGTTCTTGGGAGCTGTTGTAATAATTCTTGTGCTACTACTTCTTGTGGTTCTACTAATGCTTGTGGTAATCTTTGTACAACTGGTTGCTGTACCCCTACAAGAGTTTGTTTAAAATACTACGAGGGTCAATGTGGAACTGCTTTAAGTGATGGTTATAGTCCTGTTTTAAATTGTGGTTGTGTGAATGGAGCTAAAAGTTCTGGTGCTGTAGGTATTTTAGCTAGTCCTCAATATTGTAGTACTTTTAATCCAGATAATACTTGTAATTCAACTATTACTGTTACTGGAACATCAGGAGTAAGTTATTCTGTTTTTATTTATACGGGATCAGAAGTTTCTAGTAAATCAGTATTCGCTTGCGGTATTGGAACTTTTAATTCAACTGCTACTTGGATACCTCGTGGTTCGAATTTTACTTTTATGGTTTATAATGTTAGTGGTGGAAATTGTACTGTTCCTCGTGGAGGAAATCTAGTAAACATTACTGTTTATGGTTCATCAGCTTCTTGTAGTACTAGTACTTCTGGTGTAACGGGTACTTGTGTTTTAAATAATGCTGCTTTTCTTACTGCTGCTTCTTGGAGAAATAATACAAATCTCAATAATTCTCTAACTTCTTTGGGTTTGGGCCAAAATGCAAGTTTATTTGTTAATGGAACAAGTCTTAGTGGTTTGAAAATTAATTATACTATTTATAATGCTTCTTCAAATCTTGCAGTATACAATGTAACTCATGTAGTTATTAATTCTGTTAATGATTCAATTAGCTGGCAACCTTCTGCAGCAGGAACTTATTATTTTAATGCTACTCTTAATTCAACAGGACAAAAAATCAAATCAGGTAATATTACAGTCTATACTAGTACTTTTAATCCTGCTTGTAGTTGGGCTAAATATAACGGGACTATCACAAGTCTTCCTGCAAATGCTACTTGGAATGATAATGGTCAAAATGGTCACTTTAATCAAATCTATGATGGGGTTAATTATATACCTCTGAGTGTTAATGCTACATTTAACAATACTATTGATACCTGTCACTTTAACTGCTCTGTTAATTTTACTTGGGACTCAACACATTTAAAATGTAATCCTATACCTAAATTTATAAATTATTGTTGGGATTATAAAGATTCTACTAACTGTAGCAACTATAATCCTAATGTTGCAGCAAAGACAATACAGAATGGACAAAGTATCTGTGGTTCTTCTCAGGTATTCGGAAGCGATACTTGCGTGGCAGTTTGTTCATGTGTTTGGGATTCTGTTAAAAATAATTGCACTAGCGCAGCTATTAATTGGACTGTTCCTAGTCAACCAAGCAAGATTTGCGGTTCAGTCAGTCCTTTTTGCAGGCTTAATTTTAGCATCGATAATAGCGGATGTTTAAATGATCTTGACACTTTAACCATATCTCAAACAGCAACCTGGGTTGGAACAGGAACTCCTGTAAACTGTTCAAATGCAGTTAGAACATTTGTCTGCCCAGCCAGCTATAAAGTTGATTTTACAACAAATCTCGGAATTATACTTCTGGTTATATCTGTAATCTTAATTTATTTCCTTAGTTCTAATAAATTTACTAGAAGATAAAATAGCGAGAATATACTAAGAGTAACATAATAGAATTTATAAATCCCATTTTCCTTAAAACATAATGAAAAAAGGAAGGTATTTGTTAGTAATTTTTTGTCTTGTTTTAGCTAGTTTTATTATTATTTTGAGTTTAAATCTTGTTCGTGCTGACTGTTCTTTTAAGCCTTCATCTTGGAATAGTAATTTAGGTTACTTTTGGCAGTGGGATGTGGTTGGATCAGGAATTATGAATAATCAAAAGGTTATCTTTTTTCAAGATAATACTTTCACTGGTAATCTTACTTATTTTGTAATGGGTCCTGATGGTATGCCTGTTAGTTGGAATCCAGACAAATTTCCAATTACTAATGATTTTAAATTTAAAGCAATAGGAAATATGAGCACTATTTCTGGAAATAGGGCTGTTTTATTTTTACAAAGAAAAGAAGATTATGGTATGAACACTGGTTATTGGATTCTAAATTCAAACAATTATCCTTTTAATTGGACTGCACTTAATAATCCTTCATATAATTATAATTGGGTTATTAAATTATTATGGACAAATAAATATCATAATCTAACTCAAGTATTTTTTCAAGAGCCTAAACTTTCTGATCACCAAGTCGCTTTTTGGGTTATGAACTCAGACGGTTATCCTGCTGTATGGAACTCTAGCATTGGTAAGTTATGGCAGTGGGATATGGTTACATCAGGGGATATGGATAAAGATGGAAATGACGAAATTTTTTTGCAGGATACTATTTCTAATAAACTTGCTTATTTCAAATTAAATTCTGAAGGTTGGCCTGTTCAATGGAATACTAGTCTTCCTGATGTTACTATGCCTTGGAAACTTAGGGCAATTTGGTCAAATGCCACTTCAACTAGACTATATTTTCAGGCTAAAGAATATAACAATATGGTTGCTTATTGGATTATAAACGCAACAGGCTCTTGCAGCATATTTTCTGCTCTTGATAAAGCTTATCTGGCAGATTCAGGATACAGTGAAGTTTCTTCAGTAGTTTCAACAGAAACTTTTTATTATGCAGTTCATGGAACCTTGTTAAATGAAACAGGAAATATCCTTTACATCTCGGTTTATAATTCTTCAAATAATAATCTTGTAGGTTCCTCCACAATAACTTCAAGCGAGATGAGTAGTAATGGATATTATTATGGTGGAAGTGCATTAAATCCTGGAAGCTATTATTTTACAGCAAATCTAAGTTCTTCTATTTATGAAAAAGGTTCAATAACTTCTAGTGTTTTCACAATTTCAAGTCCCGCTACACCTCAACCAAGGCAAAAACCTTGTAATCTTACAAATTATAGTGTAACCTCGGTAGAAAATATTAATGCTTATTGGAATTCTCCAACAAAGGGAAATTTTACTCAAAATTATGTTGGTAGTTCCTGGACACCCCTAGACTTTCAGGCAAAATATAATACTACCTACGGAACTTGTAATTTTAACTGTACCTTAGGTTATAGCTGGAATGCACAAGAAAAGAGATGCAAGCAAAATCCAACTAAATGTATGGACTATAAAACTCAAGCTAGCTGTGTTATTCGTGATTCTAGTCATTCAATGGCTGCAGCAAATACAATAACTGATGGATTAACTTATTGTAGTTCAACTGTTTTCTTAAATGGAGATACTTGCAAAGTTAGCTGTTATTGTTCTTGGGATGCTAGTACTGGTAATTGCACTAATGCAAATGTAGAATATTTATTTCTTCCAGATCCCTTTGGATTACCTAGTCCATCTCGTCTTTGCGGCGATGGATACTGTAACTTTACATTTTCTCAGGACAATGGCGGATGCGGAAACGGGCTTGATTCAATAGTTCTCAAACAGACAGCAATTTGGACCTCAACAGGAACTGGAACTCCAGAACTTAGTTGCGTAAATGGCACAAGAACTTTTGCTTGTCCTTCAAGCTATCAGCTTGATTTTACAACAAATCTTGGAATTATACTTGTGGTTGTAATAATAGTCCTAATCTATCTTTTAATCTCTTATAAAAAGAATTATATATCCAAAGAAATATCTAAAGATATTAAGAAACTGAAAAAATAGAGACAAAAAAGAAAGAAAAAAACAAAAAATGAAACAAAAAATGAGGAATAAATCCGAGTCTAGTAAAATAACTTTTATAATTTTATTTTTAGTTATTTTCAGCCCAGTCATATCTCTTGCTAGCATTTCATCAACAGTTAATCTTGGAAATATTGGAAATTCAACAAACTCAAGCAGTATACAAAATCAATATTCAATCTTAGATAATTTAAAGGGTACAATAAATATAAGCCTTGCCAGTGAGCCAAGTGACTCTTTGATAAGCCTGATTAAAGGCACTAGTACTATAAGCAGCTCAGCTTTGATTAACCTGCTTGATAAAAACTCTTTAGTTCAATCTGTAAGTTATCAATGTAACCCTAGCAATTGTTTATATGCCTATACTGCACAAGACTCTGGAAGCTCAACAAAAAGTTTTTCATTGAACTCTGGAGAGAGCAAGATAGTAGGATTAAAACTATTAACATCTAATGTTTATGGCATAAATAATTTTTCAATGAATATAACTTCTAGTGCTTCAGCTAGCTGTTCTTCTCAGCTTAGCCTAGAACTTCCTTCAGAATATTACGGAGCCTATAATACCTCGCTCGGAAAAAGAAGTAATCCTCCTTCCTATTGTTCTGATGAGAATTACGGTTGTTTCTCATCTTCTGATGCAAATTCAATACCGATTCAGTCAACTACTGAATATTGCTCAACTATTTATGTTAGTTCTGCTGCTGCATTACAAGTTGGCTCAGATGTTACAGGTTCTGGAGCAGCAACTTTTGACTTTAAAATAAATGGAGACGAAACTAATAAGTGCACTGCTTCCACAAACGCTGGTGGAAAATTAGGTTGTATAATTAACTTTACTGTCGATCAACCGCAGAATATTAGTGTTTGCATGAACAAAAAGTCAGGAAGCAGTTATAATATACTCTTTGAAGATGCATCTCCAGTATGCGGTTCTGTTGAAGAAACCGTAGGAGATTTTTCAATCTATGCAAAACCAGTTGCTTATTCCGCATTCGGAGAACTTATTTTAATATCTAGCCAGAATTTTAATTTTGAAAACGTAATTAAAAATTATATTCAAGATACCTACAATAATAATTGCTCTTCAGGTTGTTTTGTTCCTATAAAATTTTACTCAAATAAGGATCAAGTAATAACAATAAACAGTGCTAAGATTATTTATAATACTCTTACCCAAACATCTACTGCTCTTTATAATCTTGAAAAATCAACACCAAAAATAACCATGCCTTTTACAGTACTTAGTCTGAACAATCTAAATTTAACTGTGCCTAGCACTTCAGGTAATAATACTGTTACACTAAAGATAGGCGATAAAGAAATTTTTACTAAAATTATTGTAGTATCCTCAGAATCTTCTTCTTTTGATATCTATCCAAAAACAATTCCGGCTGGAGTTAATTTTAAGATAAGGGCTATTTCTACTTATGTAAATGCAACTAGCTATCGCTGGAACTTTGGAGATAATACAAGTCTTGATACAAATGTTCCTTATGTTAACCATATTTATGGCGAGATAAAAAACTATAATCTTAATGTTCTTGTTCAAACTAGCTCTGGAAGTATAAATAAAACTTTTACAGTTAGTGTAGTTTCTCCTAAAGATTACATAAATTCAACAATCTCCAGTTATAAGGCTCAGATTGAATCTTTGAATTCACAAATAAACTCCTTGCCTAGTGTTATTAAAAGCAGCCTAACTAGTGCTCTAAATCTCACAAGCAACTCAGATGCGCTTACTTCTCTTGGACTGCAGTATAATAATGCTGGAAATAGTGCACAAGCATATATTACAATAGCTAACTCTCTTAATAGCATAACTCTTCCCTCTCAAATTAATATAACTAGAGTTGCGTCAGGAAAATTTATTATAGATAGCAATAAAATAAACCTTCAAGACTTAGAGTCAGTTAGCGGAGAGCAGTATACAGAAGAAATAGGAAAGGTAAGAAATGCGATATTTGCTTGGTTCTTGTCCAATATTGATGCGTCTATTAATTTTAGAGTGTATTCAGGCATGTATGGTGAAACTACAGTCCCATTAGTTTCTTACATTAATTTAAAAATTATTCCAAAAAATTACATAGAAAATATATTCATCTTTGTTGGTTCTTTATCTTCTGAAATTGCGGGAACCAGCAATGTTAAAACAACAGCTAGTGGCAAAAGCTTTTCAATATCTAGTCTTGCTCAAGGTTCTCAAAAGGACATAGAGATTGCTATAAGCGGTTTAGTAGATGTTAATGATATACCCCTCTACATTTTCCCAAGCAAGTCAGAACTTAATTTAATAGATAATATAGCAGTTTGTAACTATAATGAGATTTGCGAGTCTTCTAGAGGAGAAACTAACTCAAACTGCTCTTACGATTGCAAGCCCTGGAAAAAAATATATACGGGCTGGATAGTTGTTGTAGTAATATTCTTCATTCTTTATATTATAGCCCAAGAATGGTATAAGAGAAATTATGAAAAATCCTTGTTCAAAAATAGTAATGATTTATATAATGTTATTAATTTTATGGATAATGCAACCAAGCAGGGTTTAAGCAAGGGAGATATTTATTCTAAGCTTAAGGCAAATAGTTGGAGTCCAGAGCAAATCGATTACGCGTATCGTAAATATCATGGCATGAGAACAGGTATGTTGGAGATTCCTATCTTTAGGTTCTTCGAAAAACGTCGAGTTCAAAGTGAAATAGATAGCAGGAAAAATCAAGCCAAACCAAATATACCGGTAAACAAGCCGATTAACAACCAAAATTTTAATAATTTTGGTACTAGGAAACTATAGACTTGATTGAATAAAGATTTAAAAACAACAAAATTAAATAATTATTATACAAAATAGGTAACAAACTAAAACGAGGATATGGCACTAACAATATTAAAGAACTTTTTTAAGAGAATCTTTCTTGAGATGTTCAAGGGTAAGAAAAACATAAGTATAGGTTTCTATGGTCCTCCTAATGCGGGAAAAACAAGTCTAGCAAATAGAATATGCAAAGATTGGACAGGAGAAGAAATAGGAACTGTTTCAAGAGTACCTCACGAGACTAGAAAAGTTCAATTCCGTGAGAAGGTTGATATAAAATATAAAGAACATGAACTCACTTTTAAATTAGTTGATACTCCTGGAATTGCTACAAAGATTGATTATGAAGATTTTATGAAGTTTAAAATGAAGAAAAAAGAAGCTCAGTCAAGAGCTAAAGAAGCAACCCAGGGAATTATTGAAGCAATAAAGTGGCTGGATGATATGGATGCAGTTGTAGTCGTAGTTGATTCAACTGAAAATCCTTACTCACAGGTTAATGTAACTATTATCGGTAATCTTGTTGCTAGAAAAATACCTGTGCTTATTGTTGCAAATAAGATAGATTCCAGAAAGTCTAATGTAAAAAAATGCGAAGATGCTTTTCCTGAGTATGATGTTGTTGGCATTTCAGCTAAATATGGAACAAATATGGAAGAATTTTATGAGTCATTATTTAAATTAGCTAAGAAAGTTAAAAAATAAGAAAAGTAGTAAGAAAAACCAAAAACGAAAGATAATTAAACAAAGTTTCTTTTTAAAAAAGAAGCTTTTAGTAAGAAAACAACAAATAAAAAGAATAATTAAAATAAAAAAGAGGAAAAATGAGTAAAGACAAACACAGGCATGGTCCTTTAACACTGCAGTTCATACCTTTCTCTGAAATAGAAAAGCTTAGTTCGACTGAGAGAATAAGAAAACTTCTGGATATTGTCATAAAGAACAAGATTATTGTTATCCAAGGCAGATTAAAGCCTGAAGAGGAAACTAGACTTATTGAAGATACAATGGTTATGGTTGATAAGGTTAAAGGTTTTAGAGGTATAGAGCTTGCGGTTATAGCTCCTAATACTAAAGAGAGGGGCATGGTAAGCAAGATAAAATATGGTATTGCTAATGCACTTGTCGGACAGACTGATTCGTTAACAATTATAGGCCCTGCTGCAATTATAAAAGAAATGAAGCGCGATCCTAGAAAACTTGAAGTAATGATGAGTGGAAGGTAATTTTGTATTGATAATTCTAGTTTAACAGTTAAACCAACGCTTAAAGATTAAAACAACATTGAATCAGGATAATACTTAATAAATATTCTTGATAATTTTTTAAAATCTTGGTTCTTACGGCTAAAGAAAGTTCTGCAATTAAAACAAGGACTAAAGATTAACCAAACATAGAATCAAGATAACCTTTAATAAAATCTCTTAACGAGTACATATTTTAGTTGTTCTAACTAACAAATAAAGTTTTATAAACTTGGTTTTTCTTGAGATAATATTAAAAGGAGAAATCATAATCATGCCACACCAATGCGTACACTGCGGGAAATTATATCCAGATGCTGCTAAAGAGCTTTTGACTGGTTGTACCTGTGGTAGTCACTTTTTCTATTATATCAAAAAAGAATATTATGACAAACTGAATAATCAGGTTGCTAATGGAGTTAGTAGTGAATTAAATAAAGAAATAGATAATGATGTTGAACTTTCAGAAATACAAGAAATCCAGAAAAAGATAAATCAAATAGATAAAATGGACAAGCTTAAGATAGAAAAAGATGTCCGCGAGATTATTGGCATATCTGAAAAAGAAGACATTCCAGTTATTCTTGATCTTGAGTCTATTAGAGTTTTAAAACCTGGCAAGTTTGAGATAGATGTTGTTAATCTTTTCAGTAAAAAAAGACCGCTTATCTATAAACTTGAAGAGGGCAAATATATTATTGATTTAGCTAGTACACTTAGAATTAATGCTCGCGAGTTGGAAAGCAAGATAAGAGACCCAGAGAATCTTGGCAAACATAGAAAAAAGCGTTAAAAAAGTTAAGGAGGATTATTAATTCAATAATTTAACAAGTAAAGATTTATAAACCCCTGTTAATTATATTTAACATATGTTAAAAATATTTGATGAATTAAAACCCTTCTTGGAGGATGTTTATAATGATATATCTGTAAGACAATACGCTAAATTAATCTCTGTAAGCCCTCCAACCGCCTCAAAATTGCTTAATGAATTTTATTCTAAAGGGTTATTATTAATGGAAAAGAAAGGTATATATATTTATTATCGGGCAAACCGAGAAAATTCTTTGCTTAGGGATTTAGCAAGAGCTTATTGGAAGTTTTTGTTGGGCTCCTTATTTAAACCAATCCACAAGGAATTTTTATTTAAACCTATAATTCTGTTTGGTTCTTTGTATAAATGTGAGAATAAAAAAGATTCCGATGTAGATTTATATATTGATATTAACCCTAAAAATATAAATCTTTATGATATTGAGAAAAAACTTGCCAGAAGAATACAGATACATTTTAATAATGAATCTAAGAACAAAGAGTTAATTAACAACATAAAACTTGGTGAGAGGATATTATAATGGATTGGCGTGAGTGCAACGAAAAAGAGTTTGTAAAGAAGATAATTCCTGATAATAATAGAGTTACTTCTTTAATTAAATCTTCTAGAAATAAAGCTTATACTGCTTCAATTATCCCTATGAATGATAGAACAAGCAGTTCTATTATCAGTCTTTATTACGATTCTTTAAGAGAACTTCTAGAAGCCATTGCAATAAAAAGTGGATATAAAATATATAATCATGAATGTTTTTCATGTTTTCTGAAAGAAATACTAAATTTAGAAGAATTCTCAATAGGTTTTGATAGTTTAAGAAGAATAAGAAATAGTATAAACTATTATGGAGAAACCTTAAGTATTAGTGATGTAAATCAAATTATCAAAGAACTAAAAAGCTTAATAAATGAGCTTAGCAGGGTTATATAGTATGGCTAAAGAAAATACTATAAATTCTATACTAAAAAAAGAACTAGAGATGATTAAACCCCTAGTTCAAGAAGCTACTATCTTAAAACAAGAAACTTCTCAGCTTCTTAGTAAATTAAATTCAACTATTAAGAAAAAGAAGATTAAGGCTCAGGTTTTTATTGGCGGAAGTTATGCTAAAAATACTCTGATAAAGAAAAATAAATATGATATTGATATTTTCATAAGATTTGACTCAAGCCTTGCAGAAGAAAAGATATCAAAGCTTATTGGCCAGATAGTTCCAAGCCAAGCTGAAAGAGTGCATGGCTCTAGAGATTATTTTGTGTTGAAATCTAAACTTAAGGAGATTAAACTTGAGTTTGAAATTATACCGGTTGTTAGCATAAAAAAACCAAGTCAAGCTAGGAATATAACTGATTTAAGTTATTTTCATGTAAATTATGTTAATAGGAAGATTAAAGCAAAGCCAAACCTAGCTAGTCAAATTATGCTTGCTAAGGCTTTTATTCACTATCAAGATTGCTACGGCGCCGAAAGCTATATTCACGGCTTTTCAGGTTATGCTGTGGAACTTTTAATAATCCACTATAAAACTCTTGAGAATTTTCTTAGAGCAATTACAAAAACCAGTGAGGATAAATTAATTCTTGATACAGAAAAATTTTACAAAAATAAACAAGAAATACTTTTAAGTTTGAATGAATCTAAACTTGCTTCTCCAATTATTCTAGTAGATCCTACCTATAAAGAAAGAAACGCCTTAGCTGCTTTGTCTATGGAAACTTTCCTTAAATTTAGAAGCTCAGCAGAAAAGTTCTTGAAAAATCCTAATCCTAGTTTTTTTGTTAGTAAAGATAAGGAAAAAGACTTCTTGAAAAAGAATAAAAACAGTATTATTATTGAAGTAAAAACCAATAGACAACCAGGAGATATTGCAGGAACAAAACTAAGAAAATTTTACAATTTTTTTATTAAAGAAGCTTCAAAATACCTAGATATCAAGGCAAGTGATTTTGATTATTTTGAAAAAAGCAATGTTGCAAAGATTTTTATCTCTTCTAGAGTAAAAAAACAAATCTTTTATCAAGGACCGCCCATAATCATGAAAGAAGCTCTCTCAAAATTTAAGAAAGAGCATAAACAAGTAAAGATAAAAGCTGGAAAAGCACAGGCCTATGAAAAAGGTTGCTCTGATTTTAAAGATTTTTTGAGTATTTTTCAGAATAAAAACTCGGATATTATAGAAAGTATGGGTGTTAGTGAGATTGTTTTATAATTTTATATAATATCTTTGATTGGGCTTGTTATTATGCCGTTTCTTTCAAATCTTTTTGCATCTTCTTCAGCTAAAACTGCTGCTAATATTAATCCTTTTTTAGGTTCTTGTCCACATCTTAAGACAAATTCTTGAAATGAAGGATAACCATTCAACATAACAGAGGCTTCTAGATCCCTCTTAGGATCAATTCCTGCTAGCATTATTATTTTTGCGCCTTCAGTGTCTTCATTTCCTGTTAATGTTCCATCTTCCCTAATTCTATAGCCTCTATGCGTTACAAATGTTTTTCCTAAATGTGGTTCCATATTTGTAGGATCATATGGCATTCTGAAAATATCTCTTAGAGTTTCTAGAAATCTTTGATATCTTTCTGCCATCTTATTTAATCCTCCCAAATTTGGTTGAATAAATAAACTAAAGCATTCGTAAAGAAAGGTGTATTTAACCAGATAGCTGTATCGTCTTCAGCTCCATTGCCTTCTGTAAGCATGAATATTATCTGTTCTTGGTCTACAATGAAGAATTTAGCACTGATTTCTATTCTTTTTATTTTTTCTTTTATCTTCATGCTTATTTTCTTTATATCTTGTTCATTTCCTGAAAGAGCTACTCTAACTTTAATTCCATGTTTTCTGACTTTTTCAATTACTCCTGTGAATAATCTCATTTTCTCTGAGAAATCTTTAACAGAAGTGCAGATTATTATTTCTTTCTTTGCATCTTCCATTAATTCTCTTACATGATTGTAAATAGTTGCTCTGCCTTTTACTGCTCCGCTTAAATCCTCGTGTCTAACTGGTTTTATTCCAGTATTGTATAAAGATTCGATTTCAGTATATTCAGAACTTTCTTTAAGCTTTGAAAGAGTCTTAACTTTTTCTTCAGCTTCTTTTACCATATTATTCTTAAGTTTTTCAAGAATAACTCCTGGTTTTACTGCAATGTATTTTGCTGGTTTTCCTATTTTTGAGATTGCAAAGCCTTGTTTTTCTAAAGACTCGAGAACATCATAGGTTCTTGATCTTGGAACTCCAGATATTTCAGCAATTTCTCCAG
>Ga0172375_10003689_pt1 | contig 23100 bp, 14 predicted proteins | sample LakKiv1m_FD_114537 | JGI IMG/M metagenome (GOLD analysis project Ga0172375, IMG submission 114537) | Freshwater microbial communities from Kabuno Bay, South-Kivu, Congo - kab_092012_11.1m | ecosystem: Environmental > Aquatic > Freshwater > Lake | place: Democratic Republic of the Congo... | reverse complement strand
TGCTTCGGCCTGCAGGCCAAGTTGGACGGGGTCGAGCAGCCGCCATTCGCGTTCGACTACTGGTGTGGCGAGCATCCGCATGAGTGGGTGATGAAGTCCGGCGACATCCTGTCGCGTCAGATTCCTGTGTTCACGGGAAATGCTTCTGAGCGGTTGAGGGATCTCGATACTCTCCATCCCCTGCCGATGCCGGTTGAAACGGTCCTGGTCGGCGTCTATGCCGAGCAGGCGCGGGATATCCGCGTACGACTGAGGCTGATGGCGTCCACCAACCAACTGGCGGCAACCGGCGGCTCCGAGATCCGCTTCACGGTCACGCCATAGCGCCGTGGGCTTCAGGCGCCGGTGGCGGCGCGGACCATGGCGAAATACTTGTCGTCGTCAATGTACTCCGGAACGCTGTTCCCCGTGCCCAACGCATAGCCGCCTTTCGCGGCGGTCAGCTCCAGCATGGCGCGGCTGCGGGCACGGATGGCATCGACCGACGACCGGACAATGAAGTCCATGTCGATTCCGCCGAGGAGCGCGATCCGTCCGCCCCAGCGCCGGTAGGCTTCCTCGACCGGCATGATCACGTCTTCGAAGGAGTGTTTGCCGTCATAGCGCATGCGGGTGATGATGTCCTCCATGATCTCGCGCGCCTCGCCGCAGGAATGCAGGATCGCCGGTTTCCCCGCCGCATGGATGGTGGCCACGATCTTTTCGTGCCACGGGAAGACGTATTTCCGCATGTCGGCCACGGACAACATGGTTTGGGTCTTGAAACCCCAGTCGTCGTTCGAAATGCAGGCGCCTACCGTGTCATAGGCGGCGGCCTGGCGGTAGTGTCTCGCCAGGGAACTTCCCACGGCTTCGAATATGTCCGTCACCAGGACAGGGTCATCCGCCAGCAGGAAACAAAGATTGTCGTAGCCGACGAGGCTGATCACGTTTTCCAGCACACCGCCGGGCCCATAGACAATGAGCTTCATGCCGGGGGGCAGCTCGGGCGCGATGGCGCCCAGCGACGAGTAGTCGAGTTTCTCCGGATCCTGCCACGCGTAGGCATCGAAGCTCTTCCGGTCCGTGATGACAAACCCTTGATTCAGCGAGATCGTGGCGGCCCGGTCGTGATTGCCGCTCGGGAAACCGAAAGACGATCCGGGGACCGAGGCGTAATCGTAGCCGGCCGCCTTGAACGCGGCGATGAGCATGCGCATCTGCGGCACGGCGGCGGGTTCCTCCGTCCACGCCCCGCCGGACAGTTTCCGATACAGCCGCCGATTCAGGAAGAACTCGAACAGGGTGGGGCGGTCGGGGACCTGGCAGCGCAGGACTTTCAGCAGATTGTCGAAGTTCGGTTCTCTCACTTGTGGCTCCCTTCCAGTAACCGGTCTGCGTTGTCGACAAGCATGGCGTGCTCGCGCTCGTCGCCCAGCTTCAGCGCCCGCAGATGCCGGAGCGTCTCGCTCTGATCCTGCCAGGGCGAATCGGTTCCGAAGAACAGATAGTCCTGAGGGTGGTTGACGAGTATGTCCCGGGCTTGCGCGTCGGGGAGCTGGCCCAGCGAGTAGGAAATCTCCATGCAGATGGGCTTGCCCAGTATGAACCGGCGCACTTCATCCCAATCCTGCCACGCGCCCAGGTGCGTACTGATGAACTTCAGTTGTGGAAACAAGTCCGCCACATGGGCGATCTTCTCCGGATCGCAGCGCCGAACGCGCGGGAAGGCAATGTCGAATCCCGTGTGGCACACCAGCGCCAATCCGAGATCGCTGAGCGCCTGGTAGAGCGGAAGCGCCGCGTCCTCGTCGATGACGAAGTCCTGGTAATAGGGATGAAGTTTGATGCCTTTGAAGCCGGCGTCCTTGATCCGACGCAGCCGCGGGACGGCTTCCGGATCGCGCGGGTGAACGGAGGGGAAGGGGATGATGCGGTCGGTGGCAATCTGCCCGGACCATTTCAGGATCGGATCGAACTGCCCCGGTTTGGTGGCGATGGAGCAGATCACCGAACGGTGGATCCCGGCCCGGTCCATCGAGGCCAGCAGCGACGCGACCTTGCCCTCGTGATAGGCCCGGACACCGTCCTCCTTGACCTCCTCCACAAGCTTCTTCATGGCCCGTTCGGCCAGCGCGTCGGGAAACGCGTGGGTATGGATATCGGTGATCTTCATGGCGGCGGACTATACCGCCGACGCGCGGCGAGATAAAGAAGGAATGCGGGGCGACAGCTGTAGACACGCACGGTCCTTGGTCTTGCGTTACCTTCCCGCGGTGGGCTATAGTGAGCCCATGAACCGCCTTGCCGTTTCATGGCTTGTGTTTGTCCTGCTCGCCGCGCCCGGATTCGGGCAAACGCCCATGCCCCAGCAGGACGTCAAGGCGCGGCTCGACAAGGCCGGCATCAAGTACCAGACGCTTCAGCTTCAGACCAACGGCTGTTATATCCTCGACATCCAAAAGAGCAGCGCCACCAACATGACGGTGCTCAAGGGGATTCCCGTGGCTTACCTGAACATCTCCGGAACCGGCGTAAAGGATCTGGCGCCACTGGCGGACATGCCGCTCAAGGCGCTGCTGGCGGCATCGACAAAGATCACGGACTTGGCGCCGCTCAAGGGCAAGAAGCTTCAATACGTCGACATCAAGGATACCCGGGTCAAGACCCTGGCGCCGCTGCAGGGGATGCCCGTCCAGGCCTTGTACATCTCCGGAACGTCTGTGACCAATCTGACGCCCCTCCAAGGCATGCCGCTTACCACGCTGATTTTTACGCCAAAGAACGTCAAAGACAGCCTCAAGATCGTAAAAGGCCTGCGTACGCTCCAGCGGATCGGCGTCGTGGGGAATCGCGATCCGCTGCCTGCCGCCGAATTCTGGAAGAAGTTCAACAAGGGCGAGTTGAAGTAGCGCCCGCCTCGTTACGGGGGGATAGTTGACCTTATTCGCGTTTTTCGAAGGATTTTCATATTGACCGGGCGGAGTTGTCGGGTTCATAATGCGGCCTCTAACTATTGGAAACGGTTCTCGGACGCCCTTTTGCGTGCTGGGGGCACAGAAGATCGGGGTAGTGGCCAAGGAGGTAGTCATGATCGGAAAGAAGACGTTGATATGGGCGGCGGGTTTCATCCTGGCGAGCTATACGGTGGTAAGGGCCCAGGGTACGGCCACAGGCGAGCAAGACACGGATCCGATGAAGTTCTCCGTGAGTGTGATCGGCGCTTACACCGACAACCGGGACTCCTCGGCGATCGCGGAAAGCACTTTTGACTTCTATTTTCAGCCCAGGATCGACGCCGTTTCGCGCTGGGCAAATAGCAGCTCCGCCGTCTTCTACTATGCTCCGGCCTTTCGTTTCAGGTCGGATCCCAGCATCTATCAGAACGAGAACCAGTTGTTCCACGACCTCGGACTGGAGATTCGCCACGGTCTGTCGGATCTCGTCTCCGTGAACTTAAGCGAGCATTTCAACTACACAGACGATCCGTCCGTCCAGCAGAACGGGGCAACCCTGCGCAGCGACGCGAGCTTCATTCTGAACACCGTGTCCGCCGGATTGGCCTTCCAGTTCAATCCACGCGCCAGCCTGACTGTTTCCGGAAACAACATGATCAAGCGCTATAGCGAAGCTGAAGTTGCCAAGGACTCGGATGAAGACAGCGTGGGGGGCGCCATGAGCCTGTGGGGCCAGGTGTCCAAGCAGGTGGCGTTGCTGGCCGAGGCCAGGATTACGGACTATTCCTACGAGAGTTCGCTCAATCTGCAGCGCGGCGTTACGACTGTCTCCGTTGGCGTCGGGCTGGATAGTTACTTCAGCCCCAACTTCCAGGCGGGGATTCACGGCGGGTTGCAGACCGCCGAGTATGAAGATCCTACCCTCGACTCCGCGAGCGACCCGTATGGGAATCTCGGGTTCGTGATCACGCCTGTGCCGACCACCCGCTTCAAGGGCAACCTGTCGTACGCGCTGAGGAACTCAGACGTATATCCCTTTGCCTCGCAAAAGATCACGGCCTTCACGGGCGGCTTGGAGTGGGATGCCGTTCCGAGCACGCTGACGCTGAGCCTGGCCGGCACCGTCCAGTCGGGCGAGTACAGCGCCGACGCGCTGCCGGGCAGCGAAGCTCTGTATCCGACGGGCAACCGGGATGCGGTGGTGGTCACGGGTCAGGCGGTTTTCAAGATCGACACCGCCACCTCGGTAGCCTTGATCCAGAGCTACGAGGATGTCAGTTCGGACGTAAGCGAATCGTTTACCAAGAACTCGACATCGCTCGCTCTGTCCCGGTCGTTCTAACCGGACGGATTCACCCGCACGAATGTGCTCGTGGATGGAGTCTTGCGAGTGGGGTGGTCCTTGCCGGCAGGAGTACAATCCCCGTAAGGCGGCGCTTGGCCTTACTGTCTATTGAGGGCATCGATGGCGGAGACACAAGAAGCTCTGCATTTTCTGGATTACTGGCGGGTCATTCGCTCCCGCAAGGAAATCGTCATCGCCATTTCCCTGATCGTCGTGGCCAGCGGCGTTCTGATCACGCTGTCCATGCCCAAGGTCTACATGTCCTCCGTGGTCATCAAGGTCAAGGAGGAAGCGGCGGACTTCGATGTCTTTCAGCGCTCCCAGACACGGTACGATCCCTTGTTTCTCAGGACCCAGTTCGAGCTGATCCAGTCCGCACCGGTCATCGAGGAAGTCGTTCAGAAGCGTGACTTGGATAAGAAATTTGGAAAGGCCTACGGCTTCGATTCCTTGCCGCCCGAGAAGGTATTTCTGAAAGCGGCCGCCATTTTTCGCCGCAGCATGCGGGTCCAGCCCTATCGGGACACCAACCTCATCCAGATCCAGGTGCTGCTGAGTGAACCCAAGGACACGGTGACCCAGGAAGCCGCCGAGGCGGCCCAAGCCATCGCCGAAGTGTACCGGAACCAGAATATGACCAAGAGCCGGGAGGCCCGGGAGCGTGCCCTGGCGGCCCTCCAGGACTCCTTGGCCGAACAGTCGAATTGCGTGGCGCAACTGGCCCAGAAGGTCGAGAACATTCGGCAGAAGTACAAGTTGGATATCGTCAACACCTCGCAGGGCACCGAGAGCGAATTGTCGAAGATGACCATGGAGTATCTGGAGGCCCAACGGATCAAAGCCCGTGTGGATCTGGCGGACAAGGAGGCCCGCTACAAGAAAATCTCGAGTCTGTCCAAGGAGGCCCTTCTTGACGTGCTTCCTCACCTTGTCGGCGACCAGGGTCTGTCGCTCCTCATCGCCCAGAAGCGGACGAAGGAAGTGGAATTGGCCGAACTCCTGAAGTCGCTGGGGCCCAAGCATCCCACGGCCCTCAGCCAGGAGGCCGTCGTCAAGGAGCTCGACGTCAAGATTGCCGAAGCCGTCGCCGGCGTAAAGGCCGGTGTCCAGGCGGAATACGAGGCGGCCAAGGCCACCCTGGATATCGTCGAGACTGAACTGAACAACATCAAGACCACCCAGAGAAAGGCGGAGTCCAGCGAGTACCGTGAGTTCGACCAGGCCTACCAGGAATTCCAGCATGCCAAGAGAGTCTACGAAACCATGGAACTGCGGCATCTCCAGGAAAAAATAGAGATGCGCATTCCCCGAACCACCGTGGAAATCATCGAACCCGCGAAGCGACCTGATGAAGCCGATCCGGTCAGCCCCAACCTGCTTCTCAATATCGTGCTCAGCATCGTGGTCGGTGTAGGCGCCGGGATCGGGCTTGCCTACTTCGTGGAATATCTCGACACCTCCGTGAAGACCATCGAGGCTCTCGAGAAGTCCATGGGCGTTCCCGTTCTGGGTGTCATTCCTCAGAAGGTGAAAGCGTTTGTGGCCGAAGGCGCCGACCCCGCGCATGCCGAGGCGTATCGCGTCCTCCGGACCAACATCCAATTCTCCAAGAAGGTGACCAACGGCAAGGTGTTCTGCGTCACCAGCGGCAGCGTGGGCGAAGGAAAGTCGCTGACCCTGTTCAACCTCGGCTATATCTGCGCCCAGCTTGGCGACAGGGTGATCATCGTGGATACCGACCTGCACCGCCCCCGGCAACACAAGATTTTGGGCGTCAGCCATTCCAAGGGCGTGGCCAACGTCTTGCTGGGCGAGTGCTCACTGGAAGAGGCCATCATCGCCACGCCGGTAACCAACCTGGATATCCTGACCAGCGGGAAGATCGCCGCCGGCGTCCACGGTCTCCTGGACACGAGACGGATGAAGGACCTGATCAAGGTATTGAGGGAGAGCTACGACATGATCTTGTTCGATGCGCCGCCGATCATCGGGGTCAGCGATGCCTCCTTGCTCGTTCGGGAGATGGATGGCGTCCTGCTCGTCATCCAGCATCGAAAGTACCCGGCATCGGTGTCGCAGCGCGCGAAGAGCATGGTCGAGAATCTCGGCGCCAATCTGATCGGCGTCGTCTTGAATAATATCAACATTTCACGGGATTATTCGTACTACTACTATCACCATCATTACTACGCCTACCCGCAGCAGGGCGACAAGAAGGCCCCGAAGGCGTGAGAGAGAGCAGGATGGCTGTGACAGCCTGGACAAAGAATACGATGCTTCGCACCCGACGGACGTCCTTGACCGTTGTGCTGACGATCCTGTGCCTCGTCTCCGGCTGCATCACAACCAGTCCGGCTCCCGGAAAGCGCCTCGCCCGCTATCGTCCCGAAACCACGCATCGCAGTCCGTGGCTCTGGACGGAGAGCGGCGCGGCGGTGGCGGTGAATCCGCTGACGGGTAAGACCAACGCGCCCTCGCCGGTCATGGTGGGGACCCCTCCCGAAGGAAGCAGCGGCACCATGACCCGCGTCCTGAAACGCGGCGACAAGGTCCAGATCTACTTGCGGGATATTCCGCTGCCTGAAGAGATCAAAGACGAAGTCGATGCCGGCGGAACCGTGAATCTGCCCCTGATCGGCATCACCCAGCTGGAAAGAAGATCAACCGCCGAGGCGGAAGACCTCATTGAAAAAATGTATGTCGACGGGGGGTACTACCGGAAAATCAGCGTCATCGTTATGGCCGAAGAAGATGAGTATTTCGTCCAGGGCGAAGTCAAACGGGAAGGGCGGTATCCGCTGACACGCGACGTGACCGTGCTCCAGGCCATCGTCACCGCCGGCGGCTACACCGACTTTGCCAAGAAGAGCCAGGTCAAGATCATCAGCGGCAATGAGGTGGTCGTGGTCGATACCGACAAGATCGAAGAGCGCAAGGTTAAGGATCCGCTGATCAAGCCGGGCGACATCGTGGTCGTGCCGAGGAAGATCTTTCTCTAAGGAGGCGGTTGAATGAAACGTGTTTCCCTCTCGATACTCGTTCTCGTTGGGATGCTCGCCGGCGCCACCGGCGCCGGTGCGGACAACAGCGCCACCGGCAAGGTCGCGACGGCCGCTGCCCGGGTCGCTGAGATTGCCAAGCGCGCGAGCGTCTGCGTGGAAGTCTCGCTCAGCGCCGTTGAGAACGCCATGGCCGCCCAGGACCAGGCGGAGCTGGAGCTGATGAAAGCGATGAAGGCCGGCACCAAGGGCCGGATCGCCGCCGCGGAGAAGAAGCTGGAACTGGCGGGAGAGGACGCCGAGGACGCCAGAGAATTGGCCAAGAAGATCATCGCGTTCGCCGCCGACTGCACGGCCGCCGCGACCGCCGCCGACCAGGAAGCCAAAGCCGTAACCGCCGAAACCGCGCCGCGGGACCTGGCGTCTGTCATGAAGCGGATCGACCACCTGGTCGAGATCGCGCAGAAGGCACTGAAGAAGGCCGAGGCCCTGGCGGAAACCCTCAAGCAGCAATGGCTCCTGCCTGTCGTCTCCACCACGACGACCACCACCACGACCCAGCCGCCTTCTCCCACGCCGGTCGGTCGCCGATAACAGGGGGGTGCGCAGGATCATGAAGAAGCTGGCATGGGTCTCCCTGGCCGTGATCCTGGTAATCCTGTCCGTTGCCGGCCTCGCTCACGGGATCCGCGCCGTTCAGGCCAACGCGCTTTACTTCCAGGCCAAGTATGGATCGCAAAAGGACAATCCCACCGCCATCTTCGCCCTGTATGAACGGGCCCAGCACGGGTATCCCTACAACTACAACTTCTGCATCCTCGCCGCCGAGAGCGCCTACTACTCGAGTTTCGATGTGGATCCGAAAGAAGCCGCGCGGCGCCGCCTCCTGGCCACCCAATGGTGCGACACCGGGCTGAAGCTTGATGTCTACAAGAGCCAGCTTCGTCTCCTGAAGACGCGTCTGCTCGCGATGGAATCCCTGCCGGCGGCCATCCGCTACTGGGAGAACTATGTGGACTGGGAATACTGGGCGCCCCGCAACCACGCCGTGTTGGTGGAGATGTACTCCCTCGCGGGCGATTTCGACAAGGCGCTGCAATCCCTGGCCTTGACCGAGGGGTCCGACGTCTACAACGATGCCAGCCACAAGTTCGTGGAAATCTGGGATCGGGAGAAGACGCTCAAAGCACCTTCCGGCACGCCGCCATAACGTCTTCCACCGTCACCCCGCGCATGCAGGCGATGGTCCGGCACGGCCGGTGATAGCCGAAAATAAAACACGGCGCACAGGGCAGGGACTTCCGCACCACGGCATGACGGGCGTTCTGCACGCCCCACTTCCGGTGATCGCTCGGGCCGAAGATCACCGCGCTGGGAACTCCAAGCGTCGCCGCCAGGTGCGAAAGCCCGGAATCGCAACCCACAAACAGCCGCGCCTGCTTCAGCACGGCGGCTGTCTGACCCAGCGTCAGACGCCCCGCCAGCGAAAGCACCGGACACTTCATATCGCGGATACTGCCGGCCAGCGCGGCGCCAAGCTTCGCTTCTTTCCGGCTGCCCGTCAGCACGACGGCCATTCCATATTCCGCGTGCAGGCGCCCGGCCAGTTCCGCAAACCGCTCCGTCCGCCAGACCTTGTACACCGTGCTGCTCCCGGGATTCAGAACGGCGAACCCGCCCGTCGGGGCCACGGCGCGGAGCTCATCCTGGATCGGGCCGGGAAGCGACAGATCGGCCTCCCGCATGTCTCCCTCCCCATCCGGGGACGCGTTCACGATTCCCAACGGCTCCAGCAGCCGCATGAACTGCTTTCCCTCCGGGCCGTCGAGTTCGTAGTTGACCAGGTGCGAATACAGGGGATTGCGGATAGGATTCACCTTGAATCCGATCCGCACCGGCGCCCCGCTGAACAGGCCGAAAATGGCCGAGAAGTTGTGGAACTGCTCCGTATCCACCGCCACATCGTACTTCCGGCGGCGAAGCCGGTGGAGAAAACGCACGGGATTCGAATCGTACGGCAGTGCGCGGGCCTCCAGCCCGCGCAGCCGGAGCACATCCACATTTCGTCTCTCGCACACCAAGTCGATCTCGGCCGCCGGAAACCGCGCCTGGAGCGCGCGGAGTATCGGCAGGAGGATGATCATGTCGCCCATGCCGCCCGGCCGGATCACCAGGATGCGCCGGACGCGGTCCGGCGGAATGTCCTCCGCCACCTCGTCGCCGTGTATCGCGAAATGGAGGCGGCCGAGCATCCGGCAGAGCGCCGCGCCGACCGTGGCGTCGGCGGCCTTCAGCAAATCCGTGCGACTAGGTAGCAGGCCCATATTCCAAGTCCTATGCGTCCGTCCATTTCACCACGGGAGCGGGAAACAGAGATCAGATGTCAGACACCAACATCAGACTACAACCTGGAAATCGCGGGTCAAGGAGGATTCCCTCGGATCTGTTCCTGCGGTAGGTCGCTGATGACGGACTGCCGTCGTAGCCGCCTCAGACAGTGACACCCTCCACGCCGGAGGCTGTTTGAAAGCCCGACCGTTTTAAGGGACTGGTGAGGGCACGGCATGGGTCTGGAATTGCCGAAGCCTGCCCGCGGACGCTTCCCGAACGTCTTTGTCCTTGGACTCCTTGCCGCGATTCCAGATCTCAAAACAAGACTGCATGCCGTCTTCCCCTTTGTGTAACGCGCACCACACGCCGATAGACTGAACCAGATGCAGTTCCTCGTTAGACTCGAAATGTCCGTGCCGATGAATCTCGTTCAGAGCTTTCAGGGCGTCCGGGGTTCCTATGCGAAGAAGCGCGTCCACTATCCCCATTCGCTCCTCGCCGGATGAACCGGACCAAACCTCGACCAGGGGCTCTACGGCCGACGGATGCGAAATCGCCAACAAACGGCGGAGCGCATCCTCTCTCTCTTTCCCTTTTGCACGGCGACAGACAGCAGCCAAGTCCAAGATCAGCTGTTCCACTTCTGCTTCAGTTCTCGATTGTACAGTGAATCGCAGCGTTCCTGAGGTGATCGGAGGCTCAACAGCAAGATCCTGTTGGTTCGTGTCCGTCACGGACCCTATCGTGAGCGAATAGGATATTTCGACCACCCCCGTACCCTTTAGGTCAAGAAAGTCGTAGAGTGGATAGTTGGCCTGATAGCATCCTCTGGGCGACAGCTTCTGATATCCACGCGATACGACCAAGGAAACAGAGTCATGAAGAGGGAGTCTCGCCTCTTCCACAGGCCCACTGCAGATCTTCACTGACAAGTCGCGGGGCGTCGGGCATAAGAACAGCACAGTCTCGGCCGTCCGGTTTGTGATTTCGACCCGAATTTCCACAGGGTCGAACAGTTGAAACGTCTCTGAAGTCCCGGACACGCGGACGGAAAGCGCATCACCGGCCATCGTGACTCCGGCGCCAGCAACAGTTAACAACGCAACGAATACCGGCTTTAGCGCCTGTGCAAGAGAAACGTGTTGTATCTTAGTCATGGTTCATCTCCTGTTCTCGATCCGTACTAATTCAGCTCCACTTCTCTGGAAGTGCCACCAGCGGGCAGGCCAGGGCCACTCTTTGTACAGCGGTAGTAACGCGGCGGCTTACTGTATGTTTCCTGAATGATCGTGTATTCTCCAAGAGCGGTCTTGGAACCCGGACCACATCGACGACACGCGCCCTCGTAGACCTGATCAACTTGAAACTGCCCCTCTTCTGGCGTGTCAGTGATGTCACGAAGACCTCTAAGCGGCAAGCTGTGCTCATCTTCAAATGGGGAATCGGCAGGAAAGCCAGCAACCGGGTAGACGCAGGGATTTCCGGTAATGAGCAGGGGCCCGTTAACGAAGGCGAACGGCGCAGGGATCGGAGTTGGGGAGAAAGCAACGCGCTCTCTTATGCGATACTCATCGAGATCCGAGACATTCCCGGAATCACTCGCCCACGAGACCTCTACATAGAGTTGGTGATCGTTTCTATCCCGCTTTCGAGTGTTCACGAGGTCTTTGGCGTGAGCACAGATCGTAAAGTTCTCCTTGGCGACGACGTCCATGCACTGGGCACTCAGTTCCATGTTGTCCGGGGCCGGAACGTCACCTGCTCCCCAGCTCTGTACTGTGCCTCGAACTTTCACTGTCGTCGTTTCCGTGATAGTCTCGGTACTCAGGAGGGCACCGCCAGAACCCTGTGTCGCCTTGCACTTAAGGCTCACGGAATAGCCTGCCGGAAGCGGCGACGGTGTAAGTGTGATGGTAACATTCTTCTCGTTTCCCTCCCCGGGGATCACTCTGTCAAACTTCTCAATCACTATCTTGGGGTGGACGACAAGTTTACCAGCATCTCTCAGCGCGGCATTTGCCTTGGACGTACCCCGGACCCAATACTCTCCCAGCAGGTCGGTTGGCGCCGTTACGTCCGTGCCATCCGGCAATAGTCGCGTAGAGCCCAGGTCCGTTGGTACTATGTTCCATGTGCTGTCAACTGCCGTTCCTGCCCCATCCTTCGCCTTGAATATCGCGATCTCATTCCAGTTCACGGTGATGGACTCTGGCAGTACGTAGTAGTCGTCTTTCCCGTGATCACCCAAGTGTTGTCGACGGGCGCAACACTAGCGGCGTGGCTTGGCAGCGCGGATGGCAGACAGCACGGCTCCAGTTCCCCGCTGAAGATCCGGTCCTGAAACTGAAGTTCTTCAGGAGACAGGGCCGCGTAGCACTTGAAACGCGCCGCTTGCCCGCAGCCACCTCCCGGACTCGTTGTCCAACGCGAACTATTGACAGCCACCGATTTGTGCTTGTATCCAGTTGCTGGCGTCACTGTCAATGACCAGACAGGCCACGAGTCCGTCGTGGAAAATGTCACCGACAGGCGGGAGTGAGGCGACACAGTCGCCGTCAGGTCTTCACGTGCCCACGCCGGAGAAATCACCAGCCCACCCAACACTAGAAAGCTTATAACGACCTGCGCCCAATGCGTATGCTGTTTCACTTCACACTCCCAGTTTCACTTGTTTCTTCAAGAGTCGCTTTCCTTGCGGCCTCTTTTGTTTTCCATATCTCATCGTCCTTCTTCCAACGTTCCAGAAGCTGCTCGTTGTCATCTAATGTGGCGAGGTACCTGCTATGAGGAAAGTCCTTCCTGAATTTCTCGATCCAGGAACGCCGCTCCTCCAGGTTCTCAGGCGTTACACACCGAAACACCTCCTCAAACCGAGCCCATTCCGCCACCCGCGTTCCCGGATATCGCGTGTAAACCTGCTGGAAGTATTTCGAGGCCTCTGGATAGTCGCACTTGGGTCCCGGCCCACAGGCCAACCCGGCCAGCATCAACGCATAGGGCGACGAACCCGCCCGCGGCCATCGGCTCACGACTTCATTGGAGATCTTCTGCGCAGCCGCCATGTCGTTGCGTTGTTCCGCAGTCAGGATCAGCCCCAGCCCAGCCCTCGCGCCCATTACCTCGTCCTTGTCCGCCACGCGGTACAATCGACCGTAGAGCGAGTCCGCCGCTTCAAACCGTTGTCTCAGATACAAAAAATCCGCCCACATCACCGCGGAACGTTTCAGCCCACGCAGTCCAGCGTTCTCAGCTTCCTCGCCAACAAAGGCTTCCTTTGCGCAGGCCTTTCTCAATCGGTGAATCGCGTTATAGTAGCCCTTCTTCTCTGCCTCGGTCAGCAGTGCGTCCAATTGCCCCGCCCGCTGGAAATGTCGTAACGCTTCGGTCCAGCCGTTGGTCGCAGCATGTGTGTAGCCCAAATTGAACTCACATTCTTCTTCCAGCTGGTCCAAGTACCAAGAGGCCGTTGCGCGGTTCACGACGGAGCCGTCGGACACGGGGACGTCTTCAATACCTCCCCATTCCGTCATGACTTGCCACTTCTCTGGCGGCTTGGCAGGCTCCTGGCACTTGGCGGGAACCGCGTATAGCTTGGAAGCTTCTGTTTTCGCCCGCGTGTCGGCGCACCACGTTATTGCTGTGTCGTAACAAGTTGCCGCCTTTTTAAGGTCCCATCGGTCCTGCAGATACAGATCACCCAGAACTTTCCAGCCTTCGCCCTGATAAGGGCTCTTGGAGCCACCTTTGCAGAACGACTCCAGCCCTTGAATTGCCTCGTCGACCTTGCCGAGTTTCGCCAGGCAGATGTTCCGATAGCACTTGGCCGTCTCCGCAAACACGCCTTCCGGAAACTCCTTTATGATCTGGTCGTATTTCTCCAGAGCGGCTTTGTAATCCGCACCGGGGGACGGCACGTTCCGGGTCTTCTCTGACCCGGGGTAGACATGACTCAGGCTGGTAAAATCCGTTGCCAGAGGATCCGCCGACTTCCGTGCCTCCTGGGCCTCCGCGTACAGCACATAGTCCAGCCCCCAGCGCTGAATCCGAAGCTTTCGATCCAAAGCTGCGATCCGGCCTTCCAGCTCCGCTTTCAAGGCGGGCCACTGTTCATGGCCGGGCTTGGCCGCATCCATTCTCCCTGCGTCAGTCTCTGAGGTTTTGATCAGCTTCTGCTGGAAATACCCGTCGCCATAGGTCTTGGCTTCCTTCAGATAGCCGAGCGCCTTCTCAATCTCCGGGATGGGTTCCATCATGTCCGCCAGCGTCTCGCGGATTCGAATGGCGGCGATGCCCTCAGCATGTTCCTTGCCGTAGTCGAGAAGCTTGTAGGCGCCTACCAGACGGCCGAGTGCGGCCTGGCACATGGCGGCTTCGATGAAGCCCTCTGCTCTCGGCTCCTGGAGATTCTCGGGCTTGAGCTCGGCATAGGGTTCCACCAGCGGAACCGCAGCTTCGGCCTTCCCCTTGAGTCGCCATTGTCCCGCCAAGGCCACTCGGGCGCGAACGCGAACCGTGGCGTCCGGGTCTTTCGTCAACGCCTTCAACTTCTCTTCCGCCGCCCCGGCCAGCCGCGGGTTCTTCAGCGCTTCGACAGCCTTGTTCAGGGGCGCCGTGGAATCGGCGAGCAACGGAACAGCAGGGAAGGCGATGCAAAACGCAAGAAGGAGAGAGAACCGTGCGCACATCAACCGATCTATTACCCGAACTCGTGTACTCAACAGTACCATTACCAACAACCTCCACTGTTTGCTTCTGGAAACTTGAAGCTTGAAGTGTCTTCGATGGAATGGTCTTCTGCAACCGAATTTTCGCAGGAAGTCTTGTAGAGGGTTCCTCTACACCGCCAGGCCGTAAAGACCGCGACCACTGACCACGGATTACGCGAATGGCACCGATATGGGCAATAGTGGACCATGATTTCACCGACTATCGCAGGCTTTGACATGCTCGGTCCGCTTCGGCAGGGGGCACTCGGCCCTGTCTGGAAGGCCAAGGATCTTGTTCAGAATCGAGTTGTCGAACTCCAGACTCTGCCATTGGATTCCATTCAAGCGCCTGAGCGGCGAGAGGCGTTCCGAAAACGGATCACGACGCTCGCCGCGCTGAGCCATCCCCATCTCGCCAAGGTCTACGACGGAAACGCCTATGGTAACGTGTTCTATCTGGTCGGAGAATTCGTCAGCGATACCTCCGTTTCCGCATGGTTTTCGAAAGACACGCCGCTGGAGAATGTATTAGCTATCGCCGAAACAGTGGCCTCCGCTCTCGATTATGCCTGGAACACGGCAAACGTGGTTCACGGAACGTTGACACTGGAGAGGATTCGCGTGACCGACGATGGTGTTCTGAAACTAGCCGATCTGGGTCTCTCCGAGTATGCAGAGGTCACAAAACAGCCGGACATCCGGGGCGACGTCTATTCGCTTGGCATGATCCTTCGTGAGGCGATGAGCGTTCTCCCTGCGGATGCGCCAGCAACCAGCCAGATAAGGGTCTTGACCGAAAAGATGACGGCAGAATCCCTGGATCGGAGATATTCGGACTGGGGAGCCGTGCTGAGGGATATTCAGAGATCTCACCTTCCGCTCGTGCCGCTGAAGGCGCCGACGAGCAGCCGAGCCTGGAAAATGGAGGAGGATCCGGCACGCAAAACCATCTATCTGACCAAGCCCGCCCGTTCGCGATCCGCCCCGGCACATCGTCAAGAGTCGAGGAGTATCGTGCCGCTTGTGATCGGTATTACCGGTGTTGTGGCGTGCCTGTTTGCCGTTTGGATGCATCAGGCTAAGCGACCGGCTCAGGATGTTGTTCCGGATCCTTGGCAAACGAGTCAACCTGCGGAGGCGAGAGAACCGAACGTTGAAGAGTCGGCGTCGCCTTCAGGAAGCGTTGTTCAGGCCGAAACGACTATCATCGCGCCCGCACCCGCTGCGCCGATGTTCGACGCCTTGACCAATCGCGCGGAAGGCGCGGGAGAGATCCTGTGGCAAGCCGGCAAGCTCAACGGCCTTCCCCGTGACGGTTTCGAGAAGCTGGTGGCGGGCGAGTATTCGGTATTGTCAGTCGAAGACAAGGTCGTTCAGATACGCAAGCCGGAGGACTTCGTTCAAGTCCTGGCGCCAGGACAGGCTTTTGTGATCCATGTCGGAGCATTGAAGTACGGCGATGCCGTTCTCAAACTGGCAGTCAACAGCGCCAAGCCCTTTTCGGGCGAGGCGCGTCCATGTGACTACGCCGATCGGCGCGTGCAAGTGCTCTGGAATGGCACTTGTGTATGGAGACGATGGATACCGAGCGGGCACACCATCATGGAGGCTTTTGTATCCGGGGAATGGATGGAGCCCGGTGACAACTTGCTGACTCTCCAGAATGAAGGGCAAGAGTGCCTCTGCATAGACGCCGTTTGGATTGAAGCCCTCCAGCCTGGCCCGCGGATGTTCGCGGCACTGGAATCGGGCAATACGATTGGTGCTGACGCGGCGGCCTACGCTCCCATCTGTGTAATCAAGCTGCCGGCCCCCGTCTCCGGTACCGGAACGTTTGATCGTGTGCTACTTGATGGCCTCCCGAAACGAAGGTCGCCGTCGAGCGTCACGGGAGCCGTGGGTGGATGGAAAGCTCTGCGTGAAAACGTGGCAGCGGGTCCCCTTCTTGAGGATCAGCAAAAGAAGGAGGACGGAGTCTGGCAGGCAGAGATAGCGAAAGCTTTGCAGCGTGGCATGTTGCCCGTAATCGAGATCCCCGCGCAGGGGCCTGATGACGCCTGGCTGCTGTGGGCACAGCGTTACGGTGCCGTGGTGGGGCATTGGATTCTGAACGGTTCAGCGGCTGATGTCGGGCGCATTACGGCGCTGCTCAAGCAGCGGGTGCCCGATGTCACCGTAACGCGATCGGGTTCTCCCGTTCGCGAGGAATCCAACGACGGAACTGACGGGATGTTGCTCAACCGCAATTGCGGGTATTGGGGGGCAAGACAGGACGCCGTGCAGGCCCAGCTTCGGCTGGCCGCATGGAGCGGGAATCCGGGGCGACGTGGTGTTCCCGATGATTGGCTGAGGCTTTCGCCCGCCTATCAGTCCTGGGCTGACGTCCAGTGTCAGCGAAAACACGCCTCTATGCTGGCGGAAGGCATGCTGCAGTGGTGGATGGCCGGCGGAAACAAGATTGTGGTCGCCGGTGGGGAGCCGGGCGAAGTCCTTTTCCCGGACGGGTCCGGCGTTCCGGGCGTTTCGTGGAATGCCGCCCGGCTGCTCCTAAACTTCGGAAATGGGTCCGCGCAACGCTCGATCTGCAATGTGGTAGGCGACGACAAGAGCGGCGCTCTGGGCGATACTTACTGGGCTGCTGCCTGCGACTCGACCCAGTCCGTCAGCGTCGCGCTCTTCGCGGGCGAGCGCGACTCGGACCGTGAAGCGAAGATCGTTGCGCCCGTGCCTTGGACGGGTAAGACGCAATGCGTCGTGGATTCGGTTCGTCTCCGCGGATGGCGGAAGACCGATCCGGAAGTCCTCGTTCAGAAACGGCTCGATATTGATGTGGCGCCCACGTTGTTGGGCGAGAGGCGATTCGCCCAAAAGAGCGCGACGGGTTATGCCCGATTCCCTGTGAAACTTGCCTCGGTACATCTTGTGCGCCTGACTCCCGTCTGGAATCGAGACGTCCAACGGCAGATCAACAAGGAGGCGGCCAAGGAGGCCCCTCGTCCTCCGATTGTTCGAGGACTCTTCCGGCCAACCGACAAGCCACAGCCGTCGGACAAACGCATCGTACCGCTCCGTACCACTGACGGTCTTGTTGAGTCCCTTTCGGCACGCGACGGCGCCAAGGCGGCAGCGGCCACAACCGGTTCCTTCGCGGCCTGGGATCTGCGATCGCCTTATCTCGCGCAGACCGTCGAGGCGCCAAACCTTGTGCCATGGGAAACCCGGAGCATTCGGGTGACGCCGGGCAGGAGAAGTGGTTCCAATGACGTCCCGGCAGCGGTGCGGCTCTACTGGGACTCAGGCAACGTTGAGGCTGCGCGGATATCGGCTTTCTGGGTTCGAGCCAACCCGTCGTCCGGAACTCGCCAGGCTGGCGGCGGCCGTTCTGCCGTTTCGTTTCTCCTTGGAACTTGCGAGAAGAGGGAGCGACTTGCCGTGAAACCCGGCCAATGGCAACAATGCACTTTTCAGGCCGATCCCTTGCGCGATAGGAACGGAAGAGTGCCCTCGTATCTCACGCTATGGGGCGATCCCGAGACTACGGGAAGTGTCGAGCTTGAATTCAACGGGTTCGTGGGGTTCAACGATCGGGACGAGAACGGCAAGGAACTGAGCCCCGTCAAAGCTCGGATGCGTTTTGACGAGAAGCAGTCCGAACTGGTTATAGGACTGCAGGGCAGAGCGGGCATGCCCGCCTGGTGGAACGTCCGTTTGCCCTATCCTGTTGAGATCGAGAAGGCGACGTTAGTGGACGGCGACATCGGCTGCAGTTGCAGTTACAGCAAGGACTCCCAAGTGCTTCAAGTGAAGTTGGCCTCGTTCCCTGCGCCGACGTCCCCGGCGGCCCTTTCCGCGCAGAAGCTGTTCCCCGATCTTGCCGCCGCGTCAGGGTCAGCAGACGGAACAAACTCGCTCGTTGTACTGCGGTGTCGTGTGCGGCGGTAGCCGGAATTCCGATATCAGGATTTCTCTCGTCTCAAGAACCGACGTGTCCGATATCTTCTCCAGCCGACCGCGCCCACGAAAATCAGCAGCCCCAGCACGGACAGCGTTCGGCCCACATTGTCGGACAATGTATATCCGTAGTAAAGTTCAACCTTCTCCTGCTCCGGATAGACCAGCATGAAGTCCGGGGTCACCAGATACACCTGCTTCGCCCCTCGGACCCTCCAGTTCGGAAAGTAACTGCACTTGATCATGTGCGGCACGCCAATGCCGGTCGTGGTGAAGGCAATGTGGTTGTCCGTAACGTCCTCGTCGCTGATGACCACTTTCGTGCGATCGATGGCGCGCGCCCTGGCCGGCGCCTGCTCGCCGCTCTTCAGCGCCGCGAGATACTTCTGGTACCGGTCCGGCGACAGGACCTCGCCCCAGCGCGCTTCCGCCGGTTGGTTGTCGTTCAGCAGGACGAACGGCTGGTTTAACGCTTCGATCGTGTAGATCCATTCCAAGCCCGCCCGTATGAAATCGTTCGTCCGCACGGCCATGGGCTCGTGTTCGGGAATGAACACGTAGCGGCCGTTGTTTCTCTTCAGCTCATAGAGTTCCCAGCCCTGCACTTCCTGGAGCTTCTGCCATTCGGGGGATTGGGCCAGCGCCGCCTTGGTGTCCGCCCAACGGGCGATGAAATGCTTCACGTTGAACAACTCCAGGTGCAGGGTGGCATTTGTGAGATTGAAGGTCGTGGGCTTCACGATCTCCGGAAAACCGGCGCAGTTCTTCGACGTCTCGCTCTGTATATAGTAGGAATAATGGGAACCCAGCGCCGAGTTGACGATGCCTCCCTCCAATATGGACTTCTCGATGAGGGCCGGCACCGCCTCGAACACGCGGGTGGAACCGAGCGAATCGTTATCGTCGTGAAGGTCATTGGCCAGCCGCCCGGGGGTCCCATCCAGCGGGAGCACGAGAATGGAAAAGACCGGCCACCGGGGCTTGTTCTCGAGCCCTTCGTAGTTCCACTTCGCCCAGCTGCGGACGGTCGGTCCGCTCTCGGCTCCCAGCAGGAGCGCACCCACCAGCGCCGCCCCGACAACCAGAGACGCGCCGTCCAGCTTGCGGATCAGGTGCGCCACGCCAACCACGCCGAGCGCCAGCATGGCGTAGAACACAAACGGCCACAATCGCACATTCACAAACACCGGCGAGAGGTGCGATCCGAAGAACAGCAGGAAGACCGAAACCAGGAGCATCCAGAGCATCAGCGCGCCACAGCGGTCGCGATTCATGAAGGAGAGGATGGTTCCGCCCAGCGCCAGCGCGGTCAGGATCACCAACAGGGGGACCGCCGGGCTGTGAAGCCGCAGATCCCAGTCCGCCCCGAAGGCCGCCGCGAACGGCTGTTTCGCCAACAGCGGGATCAGCCACCAGGCCATCAGGAGCAGGGCGAGCCCGCCTTCCGCGGCCAGCACGAGCATGGCTTTCTTGACTCCGGCCCGCGGTTTCAGGAACGGCGCGATCGCCAGCGCCAGCCCGGCGATGATCGTCGTGAAGAAATGCGACGCGATCAGCGCCACGAACAGGCAGACCGTACGGAACCGGAACCGGCCGTCGTCGGCATCCCGGCATGCCGAGCCGATGGCGAGCAGCATGATGGCAAAGCTGATGCTGTTGGCGATCATGCCGGCCAGCGTGCTGAAGATGTTCACGCCCCACATCGTGTGGCCACTGTCGAACAGGAACGGGATCATGGCGATGGCCAGGAGCAGGGGCCCCGGCCGCGGCAGGCGCATCCATCGCGCGGACACATAGGCGCAGGCCGGAAGGGCCAGGATGCCGAGCACCGACACCAGCTTGAAGGCGATGTTGAACGGCAGGATAACGTCGAGCAGCGCCATCAGCAGGTAGGGCAGGCAGAAGTAGAACTGGAACATGGGAAACCCGCACCACCAGCCCCCGGCCCACGAGACCAGCCGGCCATGGTGAAACAACTGGTCCTTCAGATGGGACGCCAGGTAGTTGTGGGCGGGCGTGTCGCCCCCCACGGTGGTGGTGTCCAGCAACAGGTACTTCGGCGGAATGAAATACAGCGTGAACGTGAACAGAATGCCGAGCACCGCCAGGTCGAAAAGCAGCTGCCGGGTCGGAAATTCTTTTTTCATTTCCGGCTCGGCGGGGGGGAGCGCCTCTCGGTCCTTCCGCCGAAACTGGATCACCCCGAACGCCATCAGCAGGACGGCGATGATGATGAGCCCTCCGGTTCTCCGTGTCCGGGGCCACGGCTGCGCGCCCTTGATGGAAAGCGTGCCGCCCGCCACGACACTGCGGTGCTGCCCCCGGATCGTGTAATCGATTACGGCCAGTATCGCGTAGGTGCTGCCGGGCAGGGCGCCCTCGTTGTCCACCAGGAATCGGCAGGTCTGTGTTTCCCGCGGCGGCACGGACACGTCCAGATCCGGCTTCTTGCACGACAGCTCGCCCGGCAGTACCAGCCGGATATGGGCCTCCATCGGCTCCTCGGTCGACGTGGCGACGGTCAGCGTCAGCTCGTTCCGCCTTCGGCTCGGCGACGGAGCCAACGTGGCGGTCAGCGGTTCCCGGTCCAGCTCCGGCACGGTGGTGACCACGCCGATGGAGGTCAATGCCGTGAAGGGATACCCGCGCCCGTCGGTATAGTGGACCTTCAGGATGACGGTGTGGATGCCGGCGGGAGCCGGCGGGGGCCCCATTTCCAGCACCGCGCGGTGGGTTTGGCCCACCGGCAGTTCTTCGCAAAGCGGGCTGGTGAGAGAGCGGTCGCCGAGAATGGCTTCGACTTGAACGGACATCGCCGGCTCATCGCCGCTGTTCGTGATCTCCACGTTGACGCTGACCTCGCCCTGCCTGAACGAGGAGCCGGACTTGGTTTCCAGGGTGATATGGGAAGCCACGCTCGCCAGCGGCAAGGCCCACGCGGCGACCAGGATGCAGCACCATCGTTTCATGGGGCGAGATACTAGAGCTTCGCCGTGGCCGGTGGCAATTCCGGAGTGGCGCTCTCCGCCTTGAAAGGCGGGGGCTTTCCGGCAAAGGCGAGTGAACCTCCATGACAACCGCCCTACGCGTATGCTACCGTGTCCCCTGCCGGCGCCAAAAGCAAGGCCGGCAAACAACGAACAAGGAGCTACGATGACACGACGATCTCTCCGCGTACTCGCCCTGGTGCTGGCCGGCGCTCTGCCGACCTTGGCGGTTCAAACCGACAACAGCGGCATTCATGCCGTGCCGGCGCCCGGCAAAGTGACCATCGACGGCAAGCGGGATGACTGGGACCTCTCCGGGCAGGTCCTGCAATGTTACGACATCGAGGCGTTGAAGGACATCTACTCCGGCGAGATCGCCATGATGTACGACGCCGAGAACTTCTATGTGTCGATCCATTGGAAGGACCCGACTCCCATGGGCAACACCCATGAACCGCATTACCAGAGCGGCAAAGGGTGGGCGGGCGATTGCGTGCAGCTGCGCGTGAAGACGGACCAGATTTGCCACATCACCGCCTGGTGCTACGCCGAGAAACAGGAGCCGTTCATAAACATCCATTACGGCAAGAGCCTGACGGAGCCGTTCGGCGGCGCCGACAAGAATCTCTTCCGCACCGAAGGCTGGAAGCTCAGCGACGGCGCCGAGATGGCCTTCCTCAAGGATGCGGACGGCCCTTCGACAAGCTCAGGGCAAGGAAAGGGCTACGTACAGGAGATAAAGCTGCCGTGGAAACTGATTGCCAAGGCGAAAACGTATACCGCCGGCGACCGTTTTGCGTGCGGCATCGAACTGCTCTGGGGCGAAACCGACTGGCCCGTTCACCGTTACGCCGACAATCTTGCCGAGGGCACCACGAGCCGCGAGTTCTTCTGGACCGCTTACAACGCCTGGGGCCCCGTGATCCTGGAGGCCAAAGGCCACCTCAAGCTCCCGACCCCCGCCTACTTGAAAGCGCTTCAGCCCGAAGCGCCGCAAGGCCCCGTGGCTCTCGCGTACAAGCTGCCCTCCGACGCCCGCGTGACGCTCGCCATCGATGATGCCGCCGGCAAGCGCATCCGCAACCTCATCCCGGCCCTGCCGCGAAAGAAGGGGAACAACGAGGAACGCTGGGACGGCCTGGACGACGACGGCAAGCCCGTACCTCCCGGCGACTACGCGTTTACCGGCCTCTATCACCAGGGCATCCACGCGAATTACCTGATGTCGTTCTGCTCGCCCGGGAACCCGAGCTGGGATACCGGGGACGGGCGCGGCGCTTTTTACGGCGACCACACGGCGCCGCAGGCCGCGGCCGCAAGCGGCGACTACGTGGCGCTGGCCTGCCCGATGGGCGAGGCCGGCAAACACCTGATCGGGTGCGACCTGACCGGGCAACGCCTGTGGGGGCTGGCCAATCGCAGCTTCGGCGACGGCGGCCACATCGCGCTCGCCACGGATGGCAAGCTCCTGTGGGTGGCCACCGAAGGCAAGCAGTCGTTCATCTATCGCGTCGACATGGCCACCGGCAAGTATGCGCCGTGGGCGGCGACCGCGAAGGACGCCGAAGGCAGGGAATACCCGATCCTCGAACTCGTGGTGTCCGACCAGCCCGGTTTTCAGGACGGCAAGTTGAACCTGACGTCCATTGCCCTGCGCAACGGCATGCTCGCCGTCTGCCTGGCCCGCGAAAACAAGATCAGCTTGCGCGACGCCAGCACCACGGTCGAGAAAGCCGCACTGACGGTCGAAGATCCGCGCGCCGTTGTCTTCGACGGCGATAAGGGCCTGATCGTGCTGTCCAGGGATTCGCTCAAGCGCGTGGCGCTGGATGGCGCGGTGACGGC
>Ga0172375_10003688_pt1 | contig 23108 bp, 19 predicted proteins | sample LakKiv1m_FD_114537 | JGI IMG/M metagenome (GOLD analysis project Ga0172375, IMG submission 114537) | Freshwater microbial communities from Kabuno Bay, South-Kivu, Congo - kab_092012_11.1m | ecosystem: Environmental > Aquatic > Freshwater > Lake | place: Democratic Republic of the Congo... | reverse complement strand
ATCTCATGAATCCGGTGAGCTGGACCAGAGGTTGAACCAGGAGTTAAGGAGCCAGCTTGAACTTCAGGCTAATACGTTGAATCAAAACCTCCAAATGCAATCCGACGCCTTGAATCAGAAACTTAAAATTCAAACTGATCTTTTTACCCGTGACCTGCAGGCAATAATTAATAAACTTAAGGAAGCTTTTGCTGGAGCTGGAGAATTAAACAAGAAACTAGTGGCCATTAAAGACAGCTTTATTCAGATGAATTGTGATTCAAAGGATATGAGCCAGAATATCCGTCAGATTAAGGTTTTCTTTGAGCAAATCGAAAAACACTTGGACCTTAAGAAATAATGCGGATAATACTCTTAAACCTTCCTTGGCGTCAGAATAACCGCTTAGGAGTAAGGGCCGGTTCGCGTTGGCCTTTTACGTCCGAGCCAGAAGAAAATAATTATATCAAGTATATCCCTTTTCCGTTTTTTCTTGCGCAAGCAGCATCGCTTTTAAAGAACAAAAACAATGATATAAAATTAATTGATGCCATAGCCCAAAGATTAGACGAGAATAGGGTTATGGATGAAATCTCCGCTTTTTGCCCATATCTAATAGTTATAGAGACCTCCACCCCTTCTTTTGATAATGACATGAGAATTGCCCGTAGAATTAAAGCAGAGGCACCGCATTCTCAAATAGCCTTATGCGGCACGCATGCTACTACATTCGCAAGGGATATCCTGGCAAAGTTAGAATTTATAGATTATATATTGCTGGGTGAATATGAATATACCTTGCTGGATTTAGTCAATGCACTGGGAAAATCAGGTAAGCTCAAGGCTATTTTGGGCCTGGCTTTTAGAAACGGTCAAATTATTATAAACAGGCCGAGGCCGACGATAAAGAATTTAGACGATTTGCCTTGGCCGGTAAGGGAAAGGCCGACTATCTATAGGTATAATGATGGATTTGCCGGTCTGCCTGTTCCTAATGTGCAGATGTATTCCAGCCGCGGTTGTCCGTTCCATTGTATTTTTTGCCTCTGGCCCCAGGTCTTATACGGGGAGCATAAATACAGAAAAAGAAATCCGCTAAAAGTAGTCGAAGAAATGGACTGGTTAATTAGGGAGTTTGATTTTAAGGCCGTCTATTTTGATGATGATGTATTTAATATTGATAAAACCCATGTAAGGAATATTTGCCGGGAAATAAGAAAGAGGAAGATAGGAGTCCCCTGGGCAGTGATGTCCAGGGCTGACCTGATGGATGAAAAGATATTATCACTTATGGCTGATTCCGGGCTTTATGCTGTTAAATACGGCATAGAGTCAGCTAATAAGAAGGTTTTAGGGCTTTGCAAAAAGGGGCTGAACCTTGCTAATGCCGAAAAAATGATTAAATATACCAAAAAATTAGGCATAAAAGTTCATCTGACATTTTGCCTGGGGCTGCCCGGTGAGACGGGGGAATCAATACAGGATACTCTTAATTTCATCACCGAGGTAAAACCTGACTCTCTGCAGTTTTCTCTGGCTACTCCTTTCCCGGGGACAAGTTACTTCAAGTATCTGGAAAAAACCGGAGTTAAGCTGCCTGAAACATTAGCAGATTACGACGGAAACAATAAATATACCATAATCCAGGAAGGCTCGGGGAGCTTAGATTTAGAAAGGCTTAAGCATGATCTCTGTAATAATCTTAACTTTAAATAGCATAAAATTTATCAAGCCTTGCATTGATTCGGTATTAAGCCAGAAGCCGCAAGGACTGGAATTAATTATTGTGGATAACTGTTCAAATGACGGAACCGCTATTTTTATAAAGAAAAATTTCCCCCAAGCTATACTGATTGAAAATAAATTAAATTTAGGCGCAGCTAAAGCGCGGAACCAGGGAATTGAAAAGGCCCGCGGCGAATGGATTGTCAGCCTGGATTGCGATGTCGTGTTAGGAAAAAACTTTTTTTGTAATATGGAAAGCATCTTAAAAGTCCTGCCATCCGAAATTGGCTTGATCCAGCCTAAAATATTCGGGCAAGAAGAAAAAATAATCTATTCAGCCGGCATCGCTGTTTCTTTCCTGAGAAGATTCTTTGACATAGGCAAAGGGCAAAGAGACCGCGGCCAATTTGATAAAACCAAATATATATTTGGAGTTTGTTCCGCCGCCGCTTTATACAATAAGAATATGCTCAACGATATAAAAGAGAACGGCGATTATTTTGACCCGGACTTCTTTTTTCTATTTGAAGATGTAGATTTATCATGGCGGGCGCAGAAGAAAAAATACAGGGCAGTATTTTACCCGGAGGCGGTATGTTACCATCACGGCAACAGTTCGGGAACTCCTGGTAAGCTAAGGCAGTACCTTTGTTTGCGCAATCGTTATTATACCTTGTTAAAAAATGATTCGCCGGTAAACTATGCCCTGCCTTTTATATTTTATGATTTACCGCGCCTGATTTGGTTATCTGTAATTAATCCGGCTGCTTTAAAAGCAGTCGGAGAAGCCCGTGTTTATAACAGTAAATTAAGGCAGCTTAAGAAAATCCAAAAACATGAGCCCTGATCCGTTAGTTAGTATTATTATTGTAACCAGCGGCGCAAAGGATTATTTGCGGCACTGCCTTGATTCTATAAAATCGCAGAGTTACTCCGGACTTGAGGTCATTGTTATTGACAATTCTCTCAGCCCTGAATTTTCCTTAAAAACCCGTGCATCTTTTCCCTCTGTTAGAGTGTATCCCAGCCTGCTTAATTTATATTATGGCGCAGCATTAAATAAAGGCATAGGTTTAAGCAACGGCGAATTTATTCTTTGCCTGAATGATGATGTAGTTTTGGCCCCGGATTTTATCCGTCAGGCGCTGAAGGGTTTCTCAGCCGCAGGCAATATAGGCATGGTCAGCGGTAAAATTCTCCGAGCGGATGGTTTGACTTTAGACAGCACAGGTTTATTTTTAAGTCTGAGTTATTCGGCAAAAGAAAGAGGATATGGCCAGCTAGACAGGTCCAGGTTTGATAAACCCGGTTTCATTTTTGGGGTAAGCGGAGCGGCAGCATTCTATCGCAAGAAGATGCTGGAAGAAATTAAAGAGGGGCAGGATTATTTTGACCCTGATTTCCGTATGTTTTATGAAGACCTGGATGTTTCCTGGAGGTCTAATAAGCTGGGGTGGAAGGCTTATTATATCCCGGAGGCAAAAGCTTTCCACGCGCGCGGAGGTTCATTACGGCCGGATTACGGATTGAACAAACCTTTGGCCCGCAGATATATTAATGATGAATTGCACAGTGAATTGATTAAAAACCGTTACCTGGTTATATTAAAAAATGCAAACCCTTTTTTGCTGCTTATCCACCTTATCCCGATAATATTCTATGACTTTTGCGCCTGGGGGTATGTGTTAATTTTCCGGCCGGGGGTCGTGAAGATATTTCTGCGTAATTTAAGAAATATTTTTAAGATTTAGGTTTAGCCAGTAATCCCAGGATAACCCACCAGATTAAGTTTATCTCGGGAAGGAAAAAACTGAAATCCCAAAGATTATGGAAGGTAAACGCCGCCAGGCAGCTGATCAGAACCAGCCTCTCTTTGTCTCCGGTAGTGCCCTTTATTTTATTGACGCTGTTTTTTATGGCCGTAATAACCAGCCAGAATAGCGAAACTAATCCGATTAATCCGGCCTCTGCCCAGAATTGCAGGAATGAATTATGCGCGTAACGTGAATAGACAAGATTGAAATTCCCCGGGCCTATTCCGAACAGCGGGCGCATTTTGATTATTTCAAATGTGTCTTGCCAGTAATTAAGGCGCATAAACATAGAGAAGATCGGGCTGAGGTGTTCTTTTCTGGTAGCCGACCTCACAAAAAATACCAGGAGTATGAAGAAGATTATGACCAGGAGCAGGATAACCTTTGTTTTCTTGAAATTATTTCTTAATAATACGTAAAGCAATGCTGTGAGGAACAAGCTGATAAAGGCCCCCAGGGAGGCCGTAAGGAATAAGGCGCATAATAAGGGCAGGGCAAGCCAGGCCCTTGTTTTATACAATAATGTAAGCGGGGCGACCATAATCAGGTATCCCGCCAGTATCCCGGGGGTAACGAAAGGGAAAAATACCCTTCTTTGCTGCAAGTAATCTAAGACAAAGGGGTTGGTTATATTTTGCGTTTTTATGAATTCGCTCAGGTGGGCAAAACCAATGAAATATTGGTAAAACGCCAGGATGCTGATAATTATCCCGCAGGTAAGTATTGCTGCCAGATAGCGTTTTCTGGATTTTTCTGTTAAGTTTTGCATAGCCAGGATAAGCAGTATGGCGCTCAGGTATTTATATAATTCTTCTGCGCTTTTAATCTTATTGATTGAGAAATACGTAGATATAGCCAGGGCAAGAACAAAAAATATAATCGGCAAAGCAAGTTTCTTAAATTCCTGCAGCCAGGAATTATTTTTTATAAGCCAGAATAAAAGCAGGAAAATAAGGGCAAGGGAATATACTGAATTTGCCCAGGGGTAAGCCAGGGATGAGATAAATGGGCGGATAAAGATTAGCGTTAACACCATGTATTGCATTATAAGGCAATTCTATTTTAAAACAGCCCGAATGTCAAACAAATAATCAAATACAGCCGCGCCGGATGCTTTTAAAAAGAGTATTTTCAGGAAAAATCGCCTCGGGGATATAAAATTATGTATCCGGCCTAAATATTATTTTATCGTCGGGGAATAGGGATAAAAAATACTTGACAATAATATGATATTATGGTAAAAAAATAATGTTAATCTAATGTTTAGTTATTTATTTGGAGGTTGGATAATCTAAGTTGGGAAAAATTGGATGGATGTTTAAAGGGCTCATTATTGCAAGCAAAGCTGGGCCCTTATTTTTTTATTAACAGGGAAAATTATATGAAAACCGTGGGTTTAACTTATGATTTAAAAACAGATTATAAATTTAAAGAAGGGGATCCGCTGGATGCTAACGCGGAGTTTGACCATCCTACTACTATTGATGTTATCGGCAAGGCAATTGCGGCCAATGGTTTTAAGGTTAAAAAAATAGGCAACGCCGCCAATTTATTAGATAAGATGGATAATCTCGGCGTGGATATTGTCTTCAATATCTCTGAAGGGCTTACCGGCAGGAATCGGGAATCCCAGGTGCCCATTTTGCTTGAGATGGCCCAAATTCCTTTTGTCGGCGCGGATGCCTTGACTTTAGGGCTTACTTTGGATAAGGTTATGGCCAAGAAGATTTTTATAGCCGAAGGGATCCCTACCCCGAGATTCTTTGAAGTCAGTTCTGCTGAGGCCCTGGTTGACCACTCTCACTGCAAGTTCCCCCTAATTGTCAAACCGCGTTTTGAAGGCTCCTCCAAAGGATTAAGCGAGAGTTCGCGCGTAGAAAATATGGAAGAGCTTAAAAAACAGGTTGATTTTATTACCAGGACTTATAAACAGCCGGCTTTAGTCGAAGAGTTTATTTCCGGGCAGGAATTTACCGTTGCTATTGTGGGAAATGAGAATCCTGAGATTATGCCTGTAGTCCAGATTAAGATTGACGGAAAGTTAAAGTTAAACGATAAGTTTTATACCTTTGCGCGGATTACCTCTGACAGGCTGGAGTATATCTGCCCGGCAAAAATTAACCAGGATCTAAAAAATAAATTGCATGATTTAGCTTTAAGGGTTTATAACAGCGTGGAATGCCGGGATTTCGGCAGGGTGGATTTCCGGGTTGATAATGAAGGAAACCCCTATGTTTTAGAGATCAACCCTTTGCCCTCCCTGTCTACTGAAGATGTGTTTATGCTTATTGCCCAGAATATCGGAATAACCTATGAACAGATGGTGGGTAAGATTTTAAATAGCGCGCTTGTCCGCAACGGATTAAATTAAATGAGGGTAGCCCTGACCTATAATTTAAAGAAAAAAGACCCCTTGAAACCGGTGGATTACTTTTCCGAGTATGATTCCGAGGAAACTATTAATTCCGTGATCGCCGCCCTTAAAAACAAAGGGCATTCTGTTGAGGCGATTGATGTGGAGTATCCGGCGCTCTTTTCTTATTTTAAGAAAAACAGGGTAGATATGGTTTTTAATATTGCAGAAGGAAAACACGGGCGTTTCCGCGAGTCCGAGGTTCCGGCGGTTCTGGATTATTTGAATATACCTTATACCGGCTCAGAAACATTTTCTTTAGCCTTAGCATTAAATAAGGCATTAACCAAGAAGATATTAAGGGCGGAGAACATCCCTACTCCTAATTTTCAGCTTTTTGTAAAGGGTGATGAAGAGCTGTCCGCGGATTTAGCTTTTCCGTTGATCGTCAAGCCTAATTGTGAGGGATCAGCCAAAGGTATAAATAAAACAAACGTGGTTAATAACAAAGATGAACTTTTTAAAAAGGTCAGGGAGTGCATAGATATATACCGGCAAGAGGCCTTGGTTGAAGAATTTATTGAGGGCAAAGAGCTGACTGTGGGAATTCTTGAGAACGGAAAGACCCGCGTGCTGCCTATTTTAGAGATTGATTTTTCTAACTGCAAAAAGAGCGGAGAATATTTTTATTCCTGGAAGATGAAGGAGTTTCAGGGCAATACTGAATTAGGCCTGGTGCCTGAATTTTATTGCCCTGCCCGTCTGGATAAAGATATTGAGGAAAAAGTCAAAGATGTGGCCTTGCGCACGCATCGGGCTGTGGGCTGCCTGGATATTTCCCGCACTGATATCCGCCTGGACAAATCTAACATACCTTATGTATTGGAAATTAATCCTTTACCGGGATTAGACCCTAAAGAATCTAACTTTCCGATAATGGCTTATGCCGCAGGGATGAAATATGACGATCTTATTGAGGCAATACTAATCAGCGCCTCAGAAAGGAAAAGGCTAAATTGAGCAATCCTTCAAGTCTAGAAAGCCAAAAAGTGCAAATTGAAACACCGGCTATTCCCCGCCCGCCAAAACGTTCGCGGGACTATCAGCAGATTTCTCTTTATAAAGACGTTAATCCCCTGGATTGGGAAGATTGGCATTGGCAGCTCAAGCACAGGATTTGCACTAAGGAAGAATTGACCCAGATTATTAAGCTTACTCCTCAAGAAGAGAAGGGTATTGATAAGGCCAGGGGAAGGTTGTCTATGGCAATTACACCTTATTGGGCCAGCCTTATAGATGTTGACGATCCGAATTGCCCTATCAGAAGGCAGTCTGTTCCGGTTAGCGATGAATTTGCCGTTTCCCCACACGAGATGGCAGACCCCTGTGCTGAAGACCGCGATTCTCCTGTTCCGCACTTGGTGCATAGATACCCGGACAGGGTTTTGTTATTGTCTACCGATCATTGTGCTATGTATTGCCGACACTGTACTCGCCGGCGGTTAGTCGGAGACCATGAAATAAAAGAAGCTAACCCTGAAACTAGATTTGATGCGGCGATAGAGTATATAAAAACTAACCGTAAAATAAGGGATGTGTTAATTTCAGGGGGGGATCCGCTTATTTTAGAAGATGATGTCCTTGAGTCTTTGATTTCCAGGATCCGCGATATTTCCCACGTTGAATTATTAAGGATAGGCACGCGCATCCCGGTGACTTTACCGCAGCGCATCACTGATAACTTAGTAAATATGCTTAAGAAATATTCGCCCATCTGGATGAGCATACATTTTAACCATCCGAAGGAAATTACCAAGCGCTGTAAGAACGCTTGCGATATGCTTTCAGAATCCGGCGTCCCCCTTGGGAGTCAGTCAGTCCTGCTCAAAGGTATCAATGACCGGCCGTATATTATGAAACGGCTGGTGCATGATCTTTTGCAGATAAGGGTGAGGCCGTATTATATTTATCAATGTGATCCGGTCAGGGGTACGCAGCATTTTCGCACCCCTGTTGCCAGTGGGATAAATATTATTGAGAAATTGCGCGGGCATACTTCAGGCTATGCTGTACCGACTTATGTGATTGACGGCCCCGGCGGCGGAGGCAAGATTCCGATAGGCCCGAATTATATCCTTTCCCAGGCCAAGGGTAAGTATGTGCTGCGCAATTACAAGGGTAAAATTTATACCTACCTGGAATAACCATTAGTCAGCTGCGCTTGCTTCTTTAAAAAGGAGCACGATATGGATTCTAAGAATAAAAGAAATTTTATCCTCTTAGGACATGCCCAGTCAGGCAAGACTACGCTCGCCGAAAGCCTGCTTTATTTAACAGGCGCTGTAAATCGCAAGGGAAAAATTGAAGACGGCTCTACGGTAAGCGATTACAGCTTTGACGAAATTGAAAGAAAGAATTCCATAAATTTAAGCCTGCTCTTTTGTGAATATGAAGGTTGCCGCATCCAGTTTATTGATACCCCGGGATATGCGGATTTCTTCGGCGAAGTAATCGCTGGCCTACGCGCGGTAGATAGCGCAATTATCGTTGTAGATGCTACAAGCGGTATGCAGGTTGGGGCTGAACGCGCCTGGCAGATGCTGGAAGCAGCCGGCCTTCCCTGCATGATATTTATAAATAAGATTGATAAAGAAGGCGCTGATGCCAATAAGGTCCTGGCGGATTTAAAATCCAATTTTTCCAAGAACTGTGTGATTATTAAATCTTTGGAAGACCCGCTTTTAATGGAGGCAATTGCTGAAAGCGACGACAGCCTGCTGGAGAAGTACCTTTCCGTATTAAGATTATCGATAGACGAAATTAAGAGCGGTTTAGCCGCAGCGGTTTATAAACGCAAGCTTTTCCCGGTAGTTGTGGGCTCCGCGCTGCAGGATGAGGGGGTTAAGGATCTCCTGGATGATTTATTGCAATATTTCCCCAGCCCCTTGGAGAGGGCTCCTGTAATTGCTGCCGATCCCCTGAAGCCTGGCGAAATAAAAGAAGTGGCTTTGAAAGAGGACGCGCCTTTTTCAGCTTTTGTTTTTAAGAATACATCTGATCCTTATGTGGGGCAACTTTCCCTGCTGCGTATTTTTTCCGGCACCCTTGCTTCTAACTCCAGTTTCTACAATGTGAATAAGAAAACCAAGGAAAGGATCGGCCAGATCAACATTTTGCAGGGTAGGGAGCAAAGAGGGTTGGATAGCGCTTCCTGTGGGGATATCATAGCTATTCCGAAACTTAAAGAGACGGCTGTTTCTGACTCTCTGAGTCAGGAAAAGGATCAATTTTTGTTTGATCCCCTGGTTTTTCCGGAACCGGCGATCTCCTCTTCGGTTAAAGTTAAATCCCGCGAGGATGAAGAAAAAATTGCTATGGCCCTGCATAAATTGACAACAGATGACCCTACGTTTAAAGTAGCGCACAACACAGAGACCAAGGAGTTGATTATCTCCGGTTTAGGCGACCTGCACCTTGATGTGATGGTTGCCAGAATGAAGAAAAGATTTAATGTCTCTGTTGAATTAGGCACTCCCAAAGTTTCTTACAAAGAAACGATTACTAAGAGCGCCAGGGTCCAGGGTAAATTTAAAAGGCAGTCCGGAGGCCGCGGGCAATACGGAGATTGTACTATTGAAGTCCAGCCTTTGGAGAGAGGGAAGGGTTTAGAGTTTGTGGATAAAATATTTGGAGGGGCTATCCCGCGCAATTTTATCCCTTCGGTTGAAAAAGGCGTACGCCAGGCAGCCGGAGAAGGGGCAGTTGCCGGATACCCAATTGAAGATATTAGAGTAACCCTGGTAGATGGCTCATACCATGAAGTTGATTCTTCGGATATGGCTTTCCAGATTGCCGGGGCGATGGCTTTAAGGAAGGCAGTTAGTGAAGCCGGCCCGGCTTTATTGGAGCCGATTATGGAAGTGGAGGTTACCATCCCGGAAGAATGTTTAGGCGCGATTACCGGGGATATTAATTCCCGGCGCGGCCGGATTATAGGAATGGAGATCAAGGGCAAAACGCAAATTGTAAAAGCCCAGGTTCCTTTGTCGGAAATGTTTAAGTACACCAACGACCTGCGTTCAATTACTGCCGGACGTGGTTCATATTTGATGCATTTATCCCATTACGAAAACCTGCCGCACAAAATAGCCACCCCGATTATCAACCAATATCAGTCCACCAAAAAACACGAGGAAGTTAGCCACTAACTTAATGATTATGAAGATTAGCGCATTTGCGGTACCGGAAATTACCTTGGGTAAACATAATATAAAAGACGAAAAACTTGACCAGGCGGATAAGCTGGTTCACGCCAAGAAGAAAACCTATGCCCAGATAGAGATGTCCGGGGAGGATGCTGCCCTAGAGTCAGATGTTATTATTGCACCAAAGGATGCAAAGACGGATTTGGTATTAAGGGATTTAGATTTTGTAGAAACCCGTTTAAGCAGGCAGCCGGAGGAAAAGGAGAAAATAGTATTAAATAAAATGAAGGATGCGCTGGAGAAAGAAGAATTTGTTTCTACTGTTAGCTTAAGCAGCCAGGACAAAGAGCTTATTTCCGGTTACGGCCTGTTCACTATTAAGCCGATAATCTTGGCCAGCAAAGAAGAATTAGAAAATGTGCCCGGCCTGCTGATTAAAGTCTTAGCAGAGAGCGGTTTTATTTGTTTTCTCACTGTAGGGGATAAAGAGAACCGCGCCTGGTTAATTAAAAAGGGGACTACTGCCTGGGAAGCGGCAGGAGCAATCCACTCTGATATCCAGCAGGGCTTTATCCGCGCAGAAATTATAAGCTTTGCTGATTTTATTCAGGCAGGGGGAGAGACCCAGGCTAAACAGGCCGGCAAGATGCGGCTTGAGCAGAAAGAATACATTATGCAGGATGGAGATTTAGTTAATTTTCGTTTTAACAAGTAATTTAACAGGCGATCAATTTTTCTTAAAAGGGAGAAAGATAATGGTTAAGATAAGGCGGGCGCTTATCAGCCTATCAGATAAAACCGGTATCCTGGATTTGGCCAGGGCGCTGCAAAGATTTGGGGTTGAGATTATTTCTACCGGGGGGACGGCGAAGCTGTTGCGTGAAAATAATATACAGGTTAAGGACGTTTCTGCCTATACCGGGTTCCCTGAGATGCTTGATGGCAGAGTAAAGACATTGCACCCTAAAATACACGCAGGACTGCTTGCTTTACGCGGAAGCCTTGAGCATATGCGGACGCTGGAGGGACATGGCATCGGGCTGATTGATTTGGTTGTAATCAACCTGTACCCCTTTGAGAAAACTATTTCTAAGCCGAATGTAAGCATTGATGAAGTTATTGAAAATATAGATATCGGCGGACCGGCTATGCTGCGTTCGGCGGCAAAAAATCATCAATCTGTGGCGGTGGTGTGTAACCCGCAGCGTTATCCTCTGGTAATTGCCGAGTTGGAAAAGAACAACGGTTCTTTGCCGGAAAACTTGATGCGCGAGTTGGGTATTGAGGCTTATGGGCGCACCAGCGAATACGATGCTGCCATATATAACTATTTGAGCAGTTATTTTAAGATTAATAAGAATAAAAACACTTTTCCTGATAAATTAGAATTATCCTTTGAAAAGGTCCAGGGTTTGCGTTATGGCGAAAATCCTCATCAGCAGGCCGCCTTTTACAAAGAAAAAGGCAAAATAAAAGGCCTGATCAATGCCCGGCAATTGCAGGGTAAGGAACTATCATTCAATAATATCCTGGATTTAAATTCTGCTTTTGAACTGGTGAAAGAATTCAAAAACCCGGCTGCGGTTATTGTCAAACACAACAACCCGTGCGGAGTTGCTGAAGATAAGACTTTGCATAAGGCTTATTTGAACGCCTGGAAATGCGATCAGCTTTCGGCGTTTGGCGGTATTGTGGCGTTAAGCAGGCAGATGGATTTATCTACAGCCAAAGTTGTTGCCAGGAGCGGATTTCTGGAATGTATTATTGCTCCTGGTTATGATAAAGATGCGCTGAGTTTATTTAAGGATAAGAAAAACCTGCGCCTGTTGGAATTAAATGATTTGGGCGTTATTGATGAGCCGGAGTTTAAGCGGGTCAGCGGCGGGATGCTTATGCAGGAGAAAGATTTGCTTACCCTGGATTTAAATAATCTTAAGGCGGTTACTAAGAAGAAACCGACAAAGGCTCAGATGGAAGGCCTGATTTTTGCCTGGAAGGTAGCTAAGCATGTTAAATCCAATGCCATTGTTTTTACTAAAGGGACCAGGACCGTGGGTATAGGCGCAGGGCAGATGTCCCGCGTAGATTCGGTAATGATTGCAAAAAAGAAATCCGCCAGCCTTAGCAAAAACTGCTGCCTGGCTTCGGATGCATTTTTCCCAAAAGAAGACGCGATTTCCTGGGCGCATAAGGCAGGTGTTAAAGCGATAATCCAGCCGGGAGGCTCTATTGCCGACCAGAGGATCATTAACGCCTGCGATAAATATAAAATTGCCATGGTCGTAACAGGCATAAGGCACTTCAGGCATTAATGAATGGTTATCAGTCGGCTGTTAAGTACCTGGAATCTTTCATTAACTACGAAAGAGTAGGCCAATACTCCTATAAAAAATCCCTCGGCCTTAAAAGAATAAAAAGTTTCTTACAATTAATCGCCAACCCCCAAGATAAACTCAAGGTTATTCATATCGCAGGCTCTAAAGGCAAGGGCTCTACTTGTGCTTTTGTCGCATACATTTTAAGGCAGGCGGGTTTTTCCGTGGGGCTGTATACCTCTCCGCATTTATCGGATTTCAGGGAACGTATCCGTATCCTTAAACCTGTTAAATCAAACCCCCTTTTGCCTTTTGAGGGCGCTATATCCAGGAAAGAACTCGCCGGCCTGGTTAATTTCCTAAAACCGGTTATAAAGAAATTCGGAGAACTTTCTTTTTTTGAAGTTTATACCGCTTTGGCATTTTTATATTTTAAAAATAAAAAAGTTGATTTTGCGGTAATGGAAACCGGCATGGGGGGAAGGCTTGATGCTACTAATGTTGTTAAAAGTTTAGTCTGCGCAATAACCCCGATAAGTTATGAGCACACTTTGTATTTAGGAAAGACCTTAACCCAAATCGCAGGAGAGAAGGCGGGGATTATTAAGCCCAAAACAATAATTATTTCCTCATTCCAGGAAAAAGAGGCAGAGCGGGTTATCAGGAATACGGCCTCCAGAATGCAGGCAAAGCTATTTACTGTAGGCAAAGAGATAAAATATTCTGACCAAGGGGGTTCTTTTTCAATAAAAGGAGTAAGTAATAACTACCCCGGCTTACGGATTAAACTTTTGGGAAAACATCAGTTGGCTAATGCTGCGCTTTCCGTTGGTATAGTTGAGGCGCTAGACGCCCGCGGTTATAAAGTCAGTGTTGATTGCCTAAAGAAAGGGCTCTATAATACTCTTTGGCCAGGCCGGCTGGAGGTGTTGCGGCGCAAGCCCTATATCGTAGCCGATGGAGCTCAAAATGCTGCATCCGCGCTGGTTTTAAAATCAGCAATCAAAAGTATTTTTAAATACAGGAAGCTGGTTTTGGTGTTTGGGGTTTCGCAGGATAAAGATATCAGCGGTATAGCCAGGCAGCTTTCCGGGTTGGCGCAGAAGGTTATTTTAACGGCCGCTGATAATCCTCGGGCAGCTAGGCCTGAGCAGCTGAAGAAATATTTTTCGGGGGGAAAAAGAGAAGTATTCATAACTGCCGGAGTAAAAAAAGCGAGGAAGCTTGCTTTAAGAATTGCCGGTAAAGAGGATTTAATATTAGTTACAGGGTCATTATTTGTTGTGGGTGAATTTAGAGATGCTTTTAGATAGCCTTGATGATACTATTGCTGCGATTTCTACTGCTGCCGGAGAAGGCGGGGTGGGGATTGTGCGCCTGAGCGGGCCGAGGGCATTGGCTATCGCCGATAGCCTGTTCGCCGGAAAGAATGGGGTAAAACCTTCGGAGTTTAAAACTTATACAGTACATTACGGTAAAATAATTTACGGCGCTCAGCTGCTTGATGAGGTCATTCTTACTGTAATGCGCTCTCCGCATTCGTATACCAGGGAGGATGTAGTTGAGATAAATTGCCACGGAGGAGTTATTGCCCTGCGCAAAGTCCTGGATGCAGTATTAGAGAGTGGCTGCCGCCTGGCTTCTCCCGGCGAATTTACCAGGCGTGCGTTTTTAAACGGCAGGATTGATCTGGCCCAGGCAGAGGCGGTTATTGATATTATCCGCGCAAAGACTGATTCCAGCCTTAAATTGAGCCTGGAACAATTAAGGGGAGGTTTATCAAAAGAAATAACTAAGATCCGCCAGGCCTTGTTAAATATCCTGGTGATTTTAGAGGCAAGCATTGATTTTCCCGAGGAGGATCTTAAAAGTCAGGATATGGCTGAACTGTCTAAGAAGATAACCGCTGTCGGGGTTTGCTTAAGCAGGCTGCTGGATAGCGCTCAGGCCGGCAGGATATTGCGCGACGGAATACATGTGGTTATTTGTGGCAAGCCTAATGTGGGTAAGTCTTCTCTTCTAAATGCCCTGCTTAAGAAAGAACGTTCTATAGTTACTCCGGTGGCCGGAACCACCCGCGATTCAATAGAGGAATTGATTGATATAAAAGGTATACCGGTTAGGATTGTGGATACTGCCGGGATCCTCAAGCCGCGCGACCTTGTTGAAAGAAAAGCTGTCAGCCGGGCAAAAACCCATATTTACGCAGCAGACCTGGTGGTCCTTTTGTTTGACGCAAGCAGGAAACTGGAAGAGGGCGACCGGAAACTTATTAAAGAAGTTAAAAACAAGAATACCATCGCGGTAATTAATAAAATAGACTTAAAAGTAAAACTTAAGAAAGAAGAAATTTCTAAAGTATTCAATAGGGTGGTTGAACTCTCGGCCAAGAAAAGCAAGAATATCAATCTGCTTGAGGATGCGCTTTATGCATTTGTGTACCAGGGCAAGCTGCCTGGGGGTGAATTTATACTGGTGAGTAATTTGAGGCATATCAGCGCGCTTAAAGAAGCGCAAAAACTGCTTAATAGTGCCGCTTGCTCATTGTCCGATAAGCTGCCGTTAGAGTTTATTACACAGGATTTAAAAGATGCCGGCATGCATTTAGATAAAATCCTCGGCAAGGATTTATCGGAGGACCTTCTGGACCGTATCTTTTCTGATTTTTGCATCGGCAAATAAAACTCGTTATATTAAACGGCTTATGAAAAACCTATTGCGTAAAGCCGCGTTTCATTAGATAATAGCCCATATAGTTTTAATCGCGGATATAGAGGTTTGCAGAAAAATGAATAAAGTTAAGATTGAAAAAGCGGTTCGTCAGATATTAGAAGCTATCGGCGAGAATCCGAAAAGAAAAGATTTACTGGAGACTCCCCGCCGGGTTGCGGATATGTATGAAGAGATTTTTTCCGGAATAAAGCAGGATCCGGAAAAAGAGCTGGAGGTTATACTTGACCAGAAACACCATGAAATTATACTCTTGCGCGGGATTCCTTTATACTCTGTCTGCGAACATCATCTTCTCCCCTTTACCGGCAGGGTAAATATCGCTTATATACCTAAGAACGGCAGGGTCACTGGTTTAAGCAAGCTTGCCCGGGTGGTTGATATATTCAGCCGCCGTCCGCAGGTCCAGGAGCGCCTGACTACCCAGATTGCCGAGATCATTATGGGTAAATTAAACCCTTTAGGGGTAATGGTGGTAATTGAGGCAGAGCATCTTTGTATGTCTATGCGCGGGGTAAGAAAACCAGGGGTAATGACAGTAACCAGCGCAGTGCGGGGGATTTTTAAAGAGAACCAGAAAACCCGTTCTGAAGCGTTAGCTTTAATGAGGCGGGATTAGATAAAAGGAGCAAATAAGGTGAGAAAGATATGGTTGTTAATGGTTGCATCATTGCTGTTATCCGGTTGCGCTACTTATAAGTTTCAGAAGGGCGCCGCTCCTTATGACAAGGGATATGTTGCTTCTTACGATGGAAAGCCTATTCCGGAATATACGCTTGGTCAAAATAACTCTGTTCCTGAGCTGGCCCTGGCAAAAGAACGTTTTAACAGAAGGCGCTCTAAGGTGGAGTATTATTATAAGAAAATGGGCCAGATAGAATCCCGTTTTAAAGAACTTTTTTGGGATCCTCCGGCAATGTGCTTAGATTTTATATGCGGTATTTTCCGCTGGCCATTTGTTGCTGTTGCGGATTATAAGTATAACCGTAATCCTCAATATAAAGAAAAGATTGACCGGATGGATGAACAAAAGGATGAGCTAGAGAAGGCGAGAATAAATGATTTAAAGGTAAAGCTCAGAGCTTATATAGATGAAGACCTGGCAAAAGAATCCGGGAAAAAAGAGACTCCTGTTTCAGAGGCTCCAGTTCTTCCGCAGCAGCCGCCTGCTGCGCAGCCGTCGATTGCCGAACCCCCTGCGGATAAAGTAACTATTGCTCCTTCTGTAGAAGCTGTTAAGAGCGAGACGGTTAAGCTTATAGAAACAGCGCAGCCGGTTGCCCCTCCTCAAGAGTCAATCCCGGCTATGCCTAAAGAAGATAAAATAGTAGCGCCTGCTGCTGAACCGGTAAAACTTGAGCCTCCTCAAGCGGTAATTATCGCTAAGCCGGTAAGCGGTCCTTCACCGCTCCTGGTAAATTTCAGTGGCGGTAAATCTTATTCTAAGTCCGGTAAAATAGTTTCTTATGCCTGGGATTTTGGCGACGGGGATACATCTACAAAACAGAACCCGGTTAATACTTATTGGAGCACTACTTATGGCAGCCGTACTTTTACCGCCACGCTTACAGTAAAAGACGAAAAGGGCCAGGTAGCCAGCGTAAGCAAGGATATTCAGGTTGTAACAAAATAATCCCTCTAATTTTATTCCGCAAAAAAGTGGGCAATAGTATTCTAAAAAAGAAACAAGTCCATCCTCAAGTCAAAACATCCCTTTGGTTAAAAATCGTTCTTATTTTTCTGGGGTTATCATTGGCCCTGCTTATTGCCGAGTCAGGGTTGCGCATAAGCGGTTTTATAATACTATCTTTGCAGGAATGCAGGAATATTCATTCGTTGAGCCGGCAAGGCAGCTATCGTATCCTCTGCCTGGGCGAGTCAACTACTCAAGGTGAATACCCTCGTTTCCTAGAGGAGATACTTAACCAGCGCAATATCGGGATAAAATTCAGCGTTATAGATAAAGGCAAGGCAGCTACCAATACCACAGTTATATTAAATCAAGTAGAGCTTTACCTTGATAAATATAATCCGGATATGGTGGTAGCGATGATGGGAGTAAATGATTCCGGGCCGCATATGGTTTACGAAAAACCGTCTTCTTCAAAGGCCTTGTTATTCCTGAGGCCTTTTAAGACATACAAATTAATGCGTTTTCTCTGGTTGCGCATAATAACTAAAGCAAAGGAAACAGGCCTATACAGGCTGTATGAGAACCAACAGTCTTCTCGTGAATACAAATCTTCATTTTTGGATATCGGAGTGCCGGAGGCTTTTGCGCAAGAAGAAAATAATCCGGATAGCGACAACACATATCTTGAGTTGGGCCTATCTTATAGGGAACGCGGCGAGCTTAAAAAGGCAGAGGAGTGCCTGAAGAAGGCCCTGGAATTAAACCCCGGTAATGAGAAAGCATGCGTTACGCTTGGTTTATTGTATAAAGATCAGAGCGAGCTTAAAAAGGCAGAGGAGTGCTTGAAGAAGGCCCTGGAATTAAACCCCAATAACGAGCGCGCATGTATTGAGCTCAGGTGGCTATGCCAAGGCCCGGATGCATTTTACCAGATAGAAAAATATTTAAAGAAGGCCCTGGAGTTAAATCCGAAGAATCACGATGCATATGTGGAGCTTACGTTGTTGTACCGCGAGCAGGGCGATTTTCAGCAGGCAGAGGAGTGCCTGAAGAAGGCCCTGGAATTAAACCCCAAGAGCGATCGGGTATATTTGGAATTGGGATGGCTTTATTTAATTCAAGGTAAGTTACCGCAGGCAGAAGAATACTACAGGAAGGGGCTGGAAATGTGCCCGCAAAAAGCAAAATTATATTCAGCATTAAATATTTTATATGGGGAGATGGGGAAGCCCTCGGTCGGCCGGGAATACTCTTATATAGAGAAAGAATTAAAGCCGGGGAATATCTATACCGAAACAGCGCAAAATTACCGCAGGCTGAAAGAAATCCTGGATAAGAGAAATGTAAAATTGGTCTGTGTCCAGTATCCCTTGCGGGACCCGGATTCATTGAGGAGGGTATTTGATGATCCCCAGGGAATTATTTTTGTGGATAATCAGCAATCCTTTAAGCAGGCGGTCAGCTCCGGCGGGTATAAACTGTATTTCAGGGATATGTTCGCCGGAGATTTTGGGCATTGCACTAATAAAGGAAACAGGCTTTTAGCCCAAAACATTGCGGATGCCATACTTTCCAGGGTGTTCCATAGAAAATAGCTCATTGTCTGGCCGGGGAAAAAGATAAACACCTATGAACAAGTTTAAGAAAAATATCCCGAATTTATTATTATTGATCTTAGCCTTAAGTGCATCTTTGTTTTTATTTGAAATTCTCGCAGGCCGGTATGTCAAGGCGAATAAAATAGCCGAAAAATTAAACTACCTGAGAAAGGGTATTTTAAACAAAGGCAGCCGGGGCATAGGTGCTTTTGATAAAGATTTAGGGTGGGGTTTTAATCCGGGGTCCCAGGAGCGGCGCAGGAGTACTGATTTTGATGTTAAATATTCAATAAATTCCAAAGGTAACAGAGATAAGGAAATCCAGGAAGAAAAACCCCCGGAAATTTTTAGAATAATCGCGTCAGGTGAATCAATGGTGTTTGGAGACGGGATTAATTATGGCAAGCGGTTCAGCGAAGTTATTGAAAACTCTCTAGCTGACGTAGAAGTGGTAAATATGGGCGTCTGGGGTTATGGGGCAGATCAATCTTTATTGCAGCTAAAAAGGGATGGTTTCCGGTTCCATCCGGATGTTGTGGTATTGTTTGCCATAAATGATTTCTTTTATAGATGTAAATATATGTCAAGGACAGGCCAAGCCAAGCCGCGGTTTGTCCTTAACCCGGCTAAAGACGGGATCATATTACAAGATGTGGAGTCTCTAAAGAAAGAATTGAAGGAGAGCCCTTTTTATAACAAATACGACAAGCCTGCGGAGGGAAAAGGTATTCAAGGCAAAAAGAAACACCAGGCTGCGGGCAGTAAGCTTAAGCTGCTATTAGACTACAGCAGTAAGTTGCTGGGGGTTGATAAACCGGATAAAGATTCAGATAAGAAACACTGGAATAAAGTGTGGAAAGATTTGTCTTATGACCAGAAATACGCAAGCGCATATAGTAAAGAAGATTTCCGTAAGCTGATTTATTTTATACTTAAAGAATATTCCTCCGCCTGTCAAGAGCGGGGCGTGGATTTTATACTCGTGCATATTGATATAGGAGATGAGCTTAACCTTCAGGATATCTGCCGGCAGTTAAATATCACATATCTGGATTTATCCCAGGTTTTGTCCCATGCTTCGGAAAAGAAACCTTTTACTTTTGAAATTGACCCTCACTATAATAATTATACCCATAGGGTTATCGGGGAATATCTGAGCGATTACCTGAAGAAGAGGTATGGTTTAGAAAAGTCAATCCGCTATACTTATAGATACCTTGGAAAATTTTAGGAAGTATTTAATATAGCTGCCTATCCAGGCTCCTGTATTGTACTGCTTCAGATATGTGCTTTGCCAGGATATCCCCTGATTCATCCAGGTCCGCGATAGTCCTTGATACTTTCAGGATCTTATCATAGGCCCTTGCTGAAAGCCCTAATTCCGAGATAGCCATACGCATTAGTTCTTCCGCCTCTTTATCCAGTATACAGAATTTTCCAATCATTTTATTATTCATCCGGGCATTATAAAATATCCCCATAGATTTAAATCTTTGCTGTTGTATTGCCCTGGCGCATTCTACCCGTTTACGGATTGCTTCCGATGGCTCTGCTTCTTTTGCTTCCGATAATTCATGGTATCTTACCTGGGGGACTTCAATATGTATATCAATCCTGTCTAAGAGGGGGCCGGATATTTTTCCCAGGTAATTCTTTATCTGCGTAGTATGGCAATGGCAGGTTTTTTGCGGATTAAAATAATTCCCGCATGGGCAGGGGTTAAGCGCAGCAACCAGGATGAAGCATGCGGGGAAGATTATTGTGCGTTTTATACGGCTGATACAAATCAGGTTTTCTTCCAACGGCTGCCTTAATGCCTCCAGGGCTTTTCGGCTGAACTCCGGCAGTTCATCCAGGAATAATACCCCGTAATGCGCCAGGCTTATCTCTCCGGGTTTTGGCAGGCTTCCTCCGCCGATTAAGGCGATATCTGAAATACTGTGATGCGGAGAGCGGAATGGCCTGGTTCCCATAAAAGGCTCTTTATTCAAGAGTGTCCCTGCCACTGAATGTATTTTGGTTATTTCCAGGGCTTCCTCCAGGCTTAACCCGGGCATAATCGTTGGTATTCTTTTGGCGAGCATAGTTTTCCCGCTGCCCGGCGGGCCGATCAAGACAATATTGTGCCCTCCTGAAACAGCTACCTCAAGTGCCCTTTTAGCGAAGTATTGCCCCTTGACTTCGGAGAAGTCTGATTCATAATTTGGATTAATCTTAGGCATTTCTTCAGGGGCTGGTTTAAAAGGCTGTTTAAACGCATGGTCGCTTAGAAACTGTACCGTAGCCTTTAAATTACTTTGCGGCCAGCTGGATAAATTCGGGACTATCGCGGATTCCCTGGCATTTTCTTCGGGAAGAACCAGATTTCTTACGCTGGAATTGGCCACAGCCAGGCTGATAGATAAGACGCCGCGCACCGGTTTTATCTGTCCGTCTAATGATAGTTCACCCAGGAAAACATAACCCTTAAGCAGTTCTGCGCTGATCTGCCCGGTTGAAGCCAGGATACCCAGGGCAATGGCCAGGTCAAAACAGGCCCCCTCTTTTTTTATGTCAGAAGGAGCCAGGTTTACGGTTATTCTCTGGCTCGGCCACTGGAACCCGGAATTTCTTATTGCTGAACGTACCCTTTCTTTACTTTCTTTGATAGCGGTATCAGTTAACCCTACCAGGGTTACTGCGGGTAGCCCCTTAGCTACATCAACTTCAATCTCTACCGGATAGGCTTCTAAGCCAAGCAAGCCAAAGCTGTTAGTTTTTGAGATCATATTCCCTCCTATCTATGGCAATAGACGGGCAAAACAGGCTAATCTAACCTGTTTTTAGGAAGGGGAACCTTGCCCTTGTTCGCTTTCGCTCACAAGGACTGCGCTGGTAAAGCTATAAAGTGCTTGCTTTTTAGTTGCTAGATTATATAATAAAAGCTTATGAATAGAGGGGTACTTAAGAACATATCAATCGTTTTATTGCTAAGCGTTACCATTTTTAGCATGTTCAGGTACCTCAGTGAGCTAAAAGCAAGATACAGGCTTCAGGATAATTTAGCTCAAGCCCAGGATGAGATTGCCGCATTGGCGCAAGAGAAACAAAACTTATTGCAAGAGCTGGGGAAAGAAAAAGGATTGAAAGAACAGCTGGCCTCCAAAAATACCGTCCTTAGAAACCACTTAAGGGCAGGCAGGAATAGAATTGCGCGGCTTTTCCAGGATAACTCCACTATGCGAGCCAGCCTAGAAGACAAGAGCGCTAAGTTTTCCATATTAAAGGCGGAGAATCGGGCTTTAATAGAACAGCGCAAGCGTATTTCTGCGGAGAATGAACAGTTTAAGGCGAAATTAAGTTCTGTTATTGAGCTTAAGAAAGCGATAAGGGAATTAAGGTCTAAGAAACGTAAGGTTCTTGCGTCGGTAACCGGAGGCAACCGGGGTTTTTTAACCAGGGACGGCCAGCCGACTATGCAGGAAAAAATCAAAATTGAGGTAGTTCCGGCTCAAACTAAGGAATAATGAAGGACTTCTTTCTAGAAATATACAGCAATAAGATTTTAATGACCACTGTTTCCGCCTGGTTGATCGCCCAGACGATTAAAGTGGGGATTGGGGTGTTGCGCAAAAAGAAATTTGATTTTCGCCTGTTTATCGGCAGCGGCGGTATGCCATCAGCGCATGCCGCAGGCGCTTCCTGCCTGGCAACCAGCATAGGCATGGAGAACGGTTTTGACAGTGTTTATTTCGCATTAGCTTTTGCTTTTGCTATTGTGGTTATGTTTGATGCTCAGGGCGTGCGCCGTTCTACAGGCAAACAGGCGGGCATCCTGAATAAGATCATGGATGATATTTACTGGCAGGGGAAGATCCAGGAGATGCGCCTGCGCGAGCTTATTGGGCATACTCCGGTAGAAGTAATTATGGGGTTGTTATTAGGAATCGTAATTGCCCTGGTATCCCGCATAGGGTAAAGATAAATCGGAGGCTTAGGTGAACAAGAAGACTTTAGTTATAATTCTGGCGGCAGCCGCAATAGCAGGCATATTCATTTTTCTGGGTATTAAGAAATCTGTCAGTTTGTTCAGGCCGGCCAATAACCGGGCATCAGTGCATAATTTGCTTAACCAGGCGCGCCAGTTTGAGGCCAAGGGAGAATTGCTTGAGGCAAAACTTATATACCAAAAACTGGTAAATGATTTTGTTGAATCTCCGGATGTTGCTTCCTGGCAAAAGAAGGCGGAGGATATAAACATTAAATTATTATTTTCTCCGGTGATTACCCCGGGGTGCATAGTTTATCAAATAAAACCAGGAGATACTTTAAATAAGATCGCCCGGGCGCATAAAACTACAGCTGAGCTTATTATGAAGAGCAATAATATAAGCGATTCGCTGATAATCCCCGGCCGCAAGATAAAAATATGGAACGCGCCTTTTAGTATCCTGGTTGATAAATCTCAGAACATCATGCTGCTTAAAAGCGACGAAGAAGTGGTTAAGACTTATATTGTTTCTACAGGAAAAGATAATTGCACCCCCGCCGGCGTATTTAAGGTTGTGAATAAACTTGCTAATCCTACCTGGTTTAAGGCCGGGGCAGTGGTCCCGGCAGGCAGCCCGGAGAATGTCCTGGGCACTCGCTGGATGGGATTTGATTTAGCCGGCTATGGCATCCACGGTACTACGGAGCCCAAAGAACTGGGCAAGCAGGTAACTCAAGGATGCGTGCGCCTGAGCAACTCGGATGTTGAAGAGCTTTATGATATTAT
>Ga0172375_10003687_pt1 | contig 23115 bp, 30 predicted proteins | sample LakKiv1m_FD_114537 | JGI IMG/M metagenome (GOLD analysis project Ga0172375, IMG submission 114537) | Freshwater microbial communities from Kabuno Bay, South-Kivu, Congo - kab_092012_11.1m | ecosystem: Environmental > Aquatic > Freshwater > Lake | place: Democratic Republic of the Congo... | reverse complement strand
GACGCTGCGTTCATCACGCGCGCGATGGAGCAAGCGCCACGCGTCGCCGTGTTGTTGCGGGTCAACGCGCTTGCAGGCCAGCAGCGCCACAAGGACGTGTGGTCGCGCATCGGCCGCGACTGGCAGATGACTGGGCTCGCGTACTGTGCGCGACGCCCGCAATTCCTGGCAGCGGGCCTGCGCGTCGGTAACGCGGAGTCAGACTTCTGCGCCGTGCGATTGGAGCGCGGCAAGCGGCGTCGCAAGACGCGAGTGGAGTGGTGGACATGAGCAACGGCGAACACGACGGCGCGGCCTACGTCGCAGCGCTCGAGACGAACATCCGCGAGCTGCGGCAGACGCTCGGCGCGACGATGTCGGAGCTGCGTCGCTGCGAGGTGCAGCGCGACGACGCGATGGCGCATCTAGCGCGAGTGCGCGTCGAACTGCGGCAGGCGCTTGACGGGCGCGAGCGCGAGTACCACCGCGCCGAGGAAGCGTTAGCGCAGCTCGCAGAGTTGCAGCGCGTATGACGCCAGCACGCGACGTGTTCCGCGTGGCGGGCTCACCGCCGCAGGAAGGCTGCGAGGACGTCGCCGCTGCGTGCGTGGTCTGCGCGCGCGACTGGCCGAGGACGCACGCGTACAAGCGCTGGCAGGGCGCGTCGTTCACCGACCAGAACAAACTCATGGGCCACGGCTTGAGCGACCGCATCTGCGAGCCGTGCGTCTACGCGCACTCATGGGTGCAGCCACCGGGATATCCACCCGCAGAGCCCGGCAAGAAGGGCGTCAATCTGCGGCTGTTCTCGCATCTGTACGATGAGCGCGGCTACGTGTTTGCAAACAAGGGCAGCAAGCCCGTCATCCGCGAATGGCTGCGCGGGCCTAAGCGTGGCGCGTGGTGGGCCGCGATTGCCGACAGCGGGCAGAAGCACGTCCTGCCGTGGGCACGCGTCAACACGGCGCGTATGCGCGGCAATGGCATCGTGCGCTTTGAGCAGCGCGACGTCGTAATCGGTGACTGGCTGCTGGCCGACATGATGCGTGACTTGCTGACGGCTGGCGTCACCAAGGCCGAACTCGAGACGGGCCAGTTTACGCCGCGCGCGTGGCAGTTGGCTGAGCAGGCGCTGCGCGTATTTGAGCGCGAGTATGGCGGCGAACGCGGAGGCGGTTGGTATGAGTTGGCGCTGTGGCTGTCACAGCGCGACGAGGATGCGGTGCAGGCGCGCATGGCGCTGGAAAGGGAAGCGAAGAATGCTGGACGAACAAAGAGCGGACGCGGTACGCGAGGCAGCGGTGATGCTGCTGCTCGAAGCGCGAGCGGAGTATCTCGCGAACGGCGCGAACCCGATGAAGCATTGGGACCAGTTGCAGGACCGGTTGGCGACGTCGTTGCGGACGAGCGGCAACGCGGAGCAGATGGTGTCGAGCCTGCGCCGCGGGCTGAATCTCTCGGCTCCCAGCTCAGCCTTTTCTAAGGCATCAACGACGCTGGTTGATGTGATGGATGCTGACCCGATGTTGTGGATCGGCGTGCTGGAATCGGAGATTGGTTATCTGATGGCGCGGTCACGCGTGGAAGCAGAGCGGCGCAAGGCCGCGCGAGAGGAGAAAGCCTGATGGAACGTCATCGCATCGAGATCCTGTTGCGCGCAGAGCAGCCCATCGCGCACGCCGAAGGCACCATCGGCAATACGCAAGTTGCGATGCGCCGCAAGGTGCGTCTGCCGTCGGGACGCTGGACGAAAATCCCCTACGTGACCGGCGACACGATGCGGCACGGGCTGCGCGAGGCGGGCACGTACGCGCTGCTTGAGGCCGCAGGGATGCTGACTGGCGGGCCGGGATTGACCGAGGCTGCGCTGCGTCTGCTGTTCAGCGGCGGCATGGTGCTCGGCGCTGCGGCCGAGGTCGTGCGCATCGAGGACGCGCGCAAGATGCGTGAGCTGCTCCCGCACATCGGACTGCTTGGCGGCTGCATCGGCAATCGCATCGAGCCCGGCAAGATCGAGTGCGGCGACGCGATGCTGGTCTGCGACGAATGGCACCATCTGACGCCGCAGTGGATCATCGACATGATGACGCAAGACGGCGCAGAGACGTCGTCGGCGCGCGAGCACATCGAGCTCGTGCAGCGCGTACGCATGGACCCGACGCTCGACAGCAAGAAGCGCGCGCTGATGAGCGGCACTGAGCAACTCAAGACCGAGAATCGATTGCTCGCGAGCGAGGTCGCCAGTGCGCGGGATGACGCTGCGGGCAAGGACCGCGAGAAGAGCACGATGATGCCGTTCACTTTCGAGACGCTCGCGGCGGGCAGCCTCTTTGTCTGGAAGCTCGACGCGGTCACGCATACGCAGCTTGAGCGCGACACGCTGTACGTGATGCTTGCGGCGTTCCTGGCGCGTGCTCGCGTCGGCGGCAAGAAGGGCACTGGGCATGGTTTGCTCGTGCCTGTCGCAGCGCGCGGGCTCGAGCGCGACGTGTCGTCGTCGCCTGCGCAGCTCGACGCACTTGCGATCACTGGCGACAATCGCGCGCCTGAGATTGCGCGATTCCGCGCACACGTCGCGCAGCACGCCGACGAACTCAAAGCCACGTTGGAGAAGATCCAAGCATGACCCCGCTGCGCATTATCGCAGAGATGGAGTCGCGGCTGATTCTGCCGCCAGAGGGCATTCACCTCGACGCGCTGCTGATGGCTGCGGCTGCACGTCGCGATGATGCGCCGCCGTTGTACACGCAGGCTGACGCGGTCAATGCGAAGCCGCTCGACATTCCCATCGCGCTCTCTACGTGCGGTCGGTACTACCTCGCGACGACGTCGATTCAGCACATCGATCAGCGCGAGCACCGGTGGCTCAATCGACGCTTCCCGCTGAGCGAGGCCATTGCGCTCGGCGGTCCAACCGTCAAGCGCATCCAGCTCAGCGAAGGCTCGTGCAAGGCGTACCGCATCCCCGTCGAAACGGTGCACGCGCGCGAGCTGCACTGGTACGCGGTGGGCGACGCAGACGGCGTGCGCGAGCTGCTGTCGCTGGTGTCGCGTCTCGGCCGTCGTCGCGGTGTTGGCGAGGGCACCGTGCTGCGCTGGCGCGTCGAGGAGCTGGACGAGGTGTGGCCGGGCTTCCCGGTGCTTAGCGCAGACGGCGCAGCGATGCGTCATCTACCGCTCGACGTCGAGGGCCTGCGCGACTACGCGGTGCGTATCGGCTGCGTGCGCCCGCCGTATTGGGCGCGTGCGCGCGAAGAGGAAATTGCGTGCCCGCCATGAATCGCGACGAGCTGCTGCAAATGCGGTGCACCGACGAGGACTGGCGCATCTGGCAATCGCGAGCACGCGTCGATGCTATTTGGGCCGCGTCGCAGGTGCACGCGCGACGACTGGCGCAAGCACGCGCAGCGCTTGCCGACTTCGTGTCTGGCGAGCGCGGATACATCGGCATTTCATGGGGCAAGGACTCGACAGCGTTGCTGTCGCTCGTGGTCGAGTCCGACTGCGACTGGCCGCTCGTGCACGTCATCATTGAACCAGTCGCCAATCCCGACTGCGACAAACTGCGCGACCTATGGCTGGCGCTGTATCCCGACCTTCGCGCGCGATATTACGAGGTCCGCGTGCGTTGCCAGACGAAAGAACGCACCGGGCGCTACGACACGAACGCGGCCTATCGCGCAGGCTTTGCGGCTGCTGCGCGGCGCTTCGGCAAACGCTACGTCAGCGGCATCCGCGCAGAAGAGGCAGGCATTCGCAAGCGCGTCGTCAAGCACTTGGGGCTCGGTGACGAGGACGCAAACACCGGCCGTCCGCTTGGCTGGTGGCGCAGTGAGGACGTGTTCGCGCGGCTGCTCGACTTCCCGCTGCACCCGTCTTACCCGTGCGCGCTCAATGGCGGCTATGAGCGAGGACGCGTGCGCGTCAACAATTTGTGGGGCCTTTACGGCGAGGGGCATGGCCGACAAGAATGGGAGTCGCGCTACTACGGCCAGACCATCCGCGCCATTGAGCGGCAGCATCGCGTTGACCTTGAGACGCCGCCGACCTTCAATGAGTGCGTGCCACGCCTCATCTGCCCGGTGATCGCATGAGCGCGCTTGCAACGACTGACGACGACTGGCTGAGGCCGTGCGTGACGTCTCCGCGCGCGACGCTGTGCGTGGGCCTGCCTATCGCGCTCGACGGCTACTACCGCGCGCTCGAGCTGCATGAATGTTCGTGGCTGCACGCTGCGCTGACTGGCGCGCTCGGCCGCAGTCATCAGCGTCCGACAGCGCACACGCGCAGCGATTGGTCGCTCGTGCCGTGGGCGTCGCCGTCAGGCTGGGCCGCTGCGTGGTGGAGCGAGGCCGACGCGCTCGCGCTCGCCACGACGTCGCGGCACTCACGCATCGGAGCACGCGATGTCGTGCTGCGCTTCGGTGCACCGATACGCGTGCACGTGCCGCCGGCGTACGTGACAGGCGCGCATTTCGCGCGCGTCACGCTGCGTACGCCGCTCGTCGTCAGCAGCACCAACAGCGCAGGCCAGAAGGTCAGCAAGCGCCGCGCAGACGACGCAGCGATGCTCAACGCGACGTGGACGCTCGCGCGCAAGATGGAGTTGTTTCCTGGCGAGCTGACGATGCGCGTCCTCGACGACCGCACTGAGTACGTGCCTGTCTACTACCGCGGCAAGGTCGGTCGCGTTGACGGGCTCGTCGGCACTGTCGATGTCGCGTGCGATGCGACGACGCGCTACGTGCTTGAGGCCGCATCACGCGGGCTTGGACTTGGCGCGCGCGTGGCGTACGGCTGCGGACGCGTTGAGGTCCAGACTTTGGCGCGATGAGGTCAGGACTTACGGCGACGAGGTCAGGACTTAGCGCGACGGAAAACGAAAAGCCCTGCATCCCCGCGCTGCGCCGACACGCAGAGCAGAGATGCAGGGCCTACGGGCGCGGGCGAGGATGACCGCTGCCGAGGTGATTAGAGCGCGGCGATGGTCACGAGCATCGAGCCCGCGAGCGTGCGCGTCGGCGCAGCATCGGTGACGACCACCGCCGACACGGTCCACGACTCGCCGACGCGGCCACCGCTGAGCCAGATAGTTGCGAGGTCGCCGCTGTACGACGGCGCTCGCGGACCTGTGCCTGCGACGAGGTCGGTGCCAGTCGCGGAGCCCGTCGTCGTGAGCGTCAACGTCCACGTGCCGCTGACGATTGACTCGCCGGTCGCAAGGTCAAATTGCAGCGTGTAGTCGAGGTTGTCATCAGCGAACTTCGTCGTCATGCAGCCCTCACGATTCGCGACGCGCGCGGTAGGTCGATGGTGCGTTCAGGGTCGATTGCTTCGATGATGCGCGGCTGCGCAGGCACGACGTTTTCGCGCGCGGCGACCTCCGCGACAAGCGCACGCGGCCACGATGGGACGCGCACCGTGCGCTCGCGCGCAGGCACGAATGGTCGATTGGTCGCTGAGAGTTGCAGCGCGCCCAGCGTGACCGCGAGCTGCCCGCGCGCGGAGACGTCGATGACCGACGATAGCGTCAGTGCGCCGAGCGTGATCGCTGATGCACCAGCGACAGCGACGCGGGCCGCGCTTGCGACTGTCAGCGCAGCGAATGGCGCGTTGTAGACGCCATTGACGAGCACCGTCCCGGCGCTGCTCGACGTGGCTGCACCAAGCGTGATCGACGCGATGCCGAGATTTTGGACGACGCCCGAGGATGTCGCCGTCGCTGCGCCGAGCGTAGTCGCGAGCGCGCCTGCTACGCCGACGCCGCCTGCGCTGCTAGCCGTGAGCGTGCCGAGCGTCGTGGCCGATGCGCCCGCGACGAGCACCGTACCCGTCGAGCTCGACGTCAGCGTACCTAGCGTCGTCGCGAGCGTGCCTGCGACTGCCGCGCCGCCAGCGCTCGACAGCGTCGCTGTGCCCAGCGTGACCGACGACGTGCCCGTCACGAGGACGGTGCCAGCCGACGACGACGTCATCGCGTCGAGCGTCTTCGTCAGCCCACCCGCGACGAGCACCGTCCCGGCGCTGCTCGACGTCAGCGCGCCAAACGTGATCGATGCGGTGCCTGTAATCGCCGCCGTGACGACGGTGCCTGCACTCGCAAGCGTCGCTGCGCCGAGCGTGATCGCAGACGTGCCCGCGACTGCGACTGTTCCGGCCGACGATGACGTGAGTGCGTCGAGCGTGATGCTCGCAGTGCCATTGATAGCAACGGTGCCCGCGCTTGAGGACGTGAGCGCGCCGAGCGTGATCGCAGCGGTGCCGCTGCTGCCGTCACCGAGCCCGAATACGGTGACGGTGTTGAATAGGCCGATCAGCGATCTGTCGAGCGACGTCGCCATCGTCTACCTCGCGTCAGCCGTTGACTACTTGGAAATCGACGTCAGGCAAACCGCTCGATGTGGAGTCAGCCGCGACCATCACATAGAGCGCAGAGTTGTCGTACATTTGCACGAGCGCGCCTGTATCGATAACCGATTGTCGGTCGATGCTGTTCGCGACGATAACGCGGCCCTCACACAAGCGGCGCAACACCATCACGTTGAAGGTGCCGTTTGTCGCGACGCTTCCGGTCACGTTGTCGATGCGCTGCACGCCGCTGTCGCCAGACTGTAGCGGCAACTGCCAGCAGCGGCCCACGGTCGGCGCTGCGCCGATGCCGACAGCGCCAGTCGTGCGCGAGCCGGTGCCGGATTGATTGGTGTACGTGACGTTCACGGCTAAATTTCCCGTAGCCGCCGTGACTTGCTCGCACCAAATTTCAAGGCCGCTGTAGTCTGTATTGGGCACGCGGCCTGCGTAGCTAGGTTGCGATGCGAGAGCCGTGTTGGTGTTGAACGCGTATGCGCCTGCCGTGAACAAACGGTCAAAGAGCACGATGCGGCTCGCAACCGTGTTTGCGAATGTTGCGCGACCGAGGTATCCCAGAGCGCCGCCACCGAATGCCGCGACCAGCGGATAGCCTGCTGTCGCATCAGTAGGCACGAGGCCGTTGGCGGTGTTGCCGATTGCGAGCGTACCCGCGCCCGGATGGCCCGCGATGTTGAATAGCGAAAACCAGCCGTTCGCAACGGTCGTGCGCGTCGCGGTCCTCGTCCAGCGGACGCGCTCTTTCGATGATGCGATGAGGCCGTCAAGAGTCGTGATCGCCATTCAATCCTCGCTCGCAGGGAGTTCGTCGTCTTCGCATTCCGTCGGCCAGCCGATGCCGCTGTTGTCGTGCCCGCGCCCTTCGCAGAGCGCGCACTGTGTCTCCGCGGGATGCTGACCCGTGCCGCCGCAGTCAGCGCACCGCATCAGCTGTTCGCATCGGTGAGCGTGAACGACGTGATCGTGACGGCCTGACCGCTTGCGATGCTGGTGTTGTCGAGCGTCATATCGCCGCCGCCACCAGTCGCCGTCACGCTGCCCTGCAAACCGCACGTCGCGCCGGTGGAGTCGTAGAGTCGGAAATGCGCGGCCGTGCCCGTGTTGTCGGCAGTCAGGTCTTGCCACGTGCCCAGCAACGATTTGCTGCCCGACGCCGCAGCAGACATCCAGTCCGACGGCAGATTGAGCGTCGCGAGCACGGTGCCCGAATCGGCAGTCGCGCACGTCGCAGGCTGCGCGCCCGTGCGGATTCTGAGAACGGCGCTCGTGCCGATGGTCGTCTCGATGGCGTCGAGGCGCGCGTTGCGGACTGCAATCGAAAGCTGAACAGCCATGATGAACTCCTTACTTGATGCCCCAGCGTTCCCGCAGGAATCGCATGACCAGACCACCAGAATCGATCTTGCCCGCGCTCAGATGCGCGTGCTCGAGATGCCCTGCAAATGCCTTTTGCTCGCCGGGCGTCATCACCGTCGGCTCAAATCCTGCGCACACACGCGGAATGCCGAGGTCGTGCGAGAGCTGCTCCGCGAGCGACTGTATCGACAGATACTGCGCGAAAGTGAAGTTCAGCGCGGCGACTGGCCGGTCATGCACGCGCACCGACACGGGCTCGCGAGGACGCGCAGGCAACGCAGGCTGCACGCCACGACTCACAATCTCCACGCCAACGGTCCATTCGTTTGCCGTGCCTGCGTGATAGGCCACCGTCGTCGCCGGGTCCGCGCACTCCACGATGCGGCCGTCCGCGTCGATGACGTAGTGGATCGAGAGCTTGCGCGACCGCAGCGTCGAGCAGACGCCCTCGCACGCACGCTCGCCTGCGGTCCAGTGCCAGACCACCGCGCGCGGCGGGCTCTTGCGACGACGGCATCCCTCCTGCGGCGGATGCCACCAGCACGACGGCGAGAGCGTCCGTCCATCGATCACCGGCTGAGCACACGTCATCGCTTGCTCCTCAGAGGCGTCCGATGCGACGCCATGCCCACATCCCGACAGCCAGCGCAGCGCGCTCGCAGCGTAGCCATAGCAGCACCTGCCACAGAGTCAGCGCCGCATCCGCGACAAGCGCGTTGATGGCGCGCCTCACAGCGCAGCCCAATAGCGGCGCGCAGCAGCCTCAAGAGCGCGCTCTAGCTCCTGCACCCGTGCGCGAGGCAGGCCCGCGTTCTGCCGCGCCCTGACGAGCGCTAGCGCGGCGCGCAGCACGTCCTCGCGTGGCGAGTCACTCACGAGGCCAGCGCTCTGCGATGCGAGCTGCGATGTCGGCGTCCTGCTGCGCAATGCGGTCGTCCAGCGGCGCGACACGCTCGATAGCCTCGACGATGGCCGCGGGGCTCTGTCCGGCACGCGCCAGACGTGCCGCCATGCGCAGCGCCGCCGCGACGATGAGCGCCACCGACCGCGCCACGCCAGCGGGCGCAGCAGCCGCCGTAGCGTCCGCAGCCACCGCCGCAGCGTCCAGCCCGTCCGCGAGGCTCACAGGGCACCTCCAGCGCCCGCAGTGACCGCGACCAGCGCAGCAGGCGGGCTGACGACCTCGACGCCCAGCGCAGCCCCCGCAGCGGCCCATGCGCCCCATGCCTGGACCAGCCGCGCCGCGAGCTGCGCCCACCGGCCGAGGTCTGCCGGCGCACCAGCAGCCGCGAGCACGAGCGCATCGACGTAGGCGTCATGCGTCAGCCGCAGCGCATCGTACGCCTCGAGCGCAGGCAGGAATCGCGCGACGACGACTTGGACGCCGCTCTCCGCGACCTCGCGCGACGGTGCCTCTTCGACCGCCTCGCGCAGCGCACGACCGCGCGCGGCCACGAGCTCGTCGCCGGTCGCGTTGATCGCGACGCCTGCGACGTCGGCTGCGCCTGCATGGATGGCGAGCGCAGACGGCCCGCAGCCGGTCAGGCACGCAGCGAGCACGAGGCCCGCGAGCGAGACGAGCCACGCGACGCATAGCGCGATGACGCCCCGACGCTGAAACTCTCGAGATGCCAGCAGCGCGGTCATGTCTCGCCCTGCCCTTCCGGCGACGCTGGCGCGCGCCATGACTGGACCGTCGCAGCGACCGCAATCGCGAGCAGCGCTAGCACCTCGCGCAGCCACGTCGGCGTCGCCGCAGGCAGCACCGGCAGCACCGCCGCGAGCACCATTGAGATGCTCGTCAGCCAGCCGACGATCATCGGCACCGTCACGCGGACACGCGCGCGAGGCGCAGCCTTCGTCTTTCGCTTCGTCATTCGCCGTCTCCCTGTTGCGATGCCTTCCACCGCAGCACCGCGCGCATATCTGCGAGGTCGCGCTGCACCACGTCGAGGTCGTTCTTCAGTTCAATGTTGCGCCGCTCAAGTGACGTGATCTGCTTGCGCAGCGTCTCGTGCACTTCGACCTGATACGCGATGCGCGCCTCGAGTTCAGCCGTGTCGTCGGCGCATTGCTGGCGCTCGCGCACCAGCTCACCGCGCAGATAGTCCACCTCGCGTGAGTTCGTGCGTGCGCTGCCGTCGAGCCGCCTGAATATCGCGCGGATGACCAGACCGACAGACGGCGCACCAGCGAGCGCGGCGATGAGTTGCCAGACGTTCATCGCTGCGCCTCCGAGTCACGAGTCCATCCATGCTTGCAGCGCTTCCGCGCAACCCTGCATCAGCGTCGTGCGCTGATCCGCACTCAGCGCCGATGCCGCGAGCACGAGGCCCGCAGACGCGCTGTACGTGCCAAGCGCGTACGTGCCGTCCGCATAGCGCAGCTCCAGATCTAGCGCGCGCTCATCGCCCGCGACGCAGTACGTGAGCGCGACGAGGACGTCATCGATGATCAGCGTATGCGGCATCATCACGCGCTCCTAATCGATGTCGAGACTGCCGATCCAATCTGCGCATTCGACACCGTGCCGGGATGCACCTGAGCCGCCTCAACGTAATCAGGCAGCGGGTCAATATCCACCATGATGCGCTTTGGTGACGTGCCCTTCTGCCAGCCGTCCTGCTGCGTGCGTACCGTCGTCCAGCCGGGATACGAGAGATCCGTGGGCACGATTGTCGGCTCCTTGCGGAATACCAGCGGCACAGTCGCGAGGCCCGCTTCACCGCGCAGCACCGTCTCAATCGCAGACCAGTTGGTGTCCCACGTAGGCGATGCACCGACGGCATCGTTGATTCCCTGATCGACGTAGATGCCGACCCATTGCACCGTTGCGCCAAACGCCGCTGCGACATCCTCGATGCGACGAATGCGCGCTAGCGTGGCACCGAGCAAAACGTTTGTGTTCGTGCTCGAGCTGTTCCAGTTCGTAGACGTGGACCCGCCCTTGCCGCAGTTCACGTGCAGCCAGACTGCGCCGGAACCCTCTGCGACTTGCAGGTACCACGACGCGAGGCCACCGGGACCGACGCCGGGCACACCGCTATCGGTGTTGAGAATCGAATCAACGCCGTAGGTGTAGGTCGGCTGCTCAATTGACGGCAGCGCAAGCGTGGTGTCCTCGCCAGTCCACGCGTAAATCACGCCTTTTGCTGGTGGGTAGCCTGACGGCAAACCCGTGGTGGACGACCGGCCGCGCGCGCAGCTCTCACCGACGATCAGCAGCGCTTTGATTGGCCGCGCATCTGCGGAGAATCCTGAAGGCGTGAGCGGTACAGTGCTGACGCGGTAGCGGTTGTCATTGCCAATCGTTGCGCTTGCAGGCGTGCCGTTAGTGCGCGTCTGGATGTTGTACGCAGTCGCGCGATTGAGGACGCGCGCGACCTGCCGCGTCGTGCCCGGAGTCGCATTGACGCCGCCGTAGTACGACCAGACCTTTGAGCCGCCAGTCGGTGCGCCTGCGTTGAGATTGAGCCCATCCTGAAACGCGCTGCGATGCGTATTCGCGCGCGACGTCGTGATTGCATATCGCGCTCGCGCATATGCCGTGATCGCGACCGGCGACGTATACGACGCAAGCACGCCGATCTCGGCCATCTTGCCCTCAAACTGCCGCGTCGCTGCGTACGCCGAATAGCCGCCGATGGACGGCGTAACCGTCGCTGCCGTCGCGGTCGGCGTGCCGTTGTATTCGCCCGACAAGAGCAGCGCGCCGTCGAGCCAGAGCTGGAAGCCGCCTGCGTTCTTGCGATAGACGAGCACGTGCGCCGCGTCGCGCACGACCTCCGAGTCAGCGCCAATGATCTGCACGCACCGCGCCGTGCCCGCGTTGCCGACGAACACCTCTGCCGTCTGCGTCGTCGCATGGTAGAGCAACGAGACACCGCGATTGTTCGCGACGAGATCACCGATGGAGTTCCAAAGGTACTTTGTTTCGCCAGTCGTACTCGATGGCCGGAACACCATGTAGAGCGTCGCATCTGTGGTGTCGTGCAGGAACGCCCACGCACTCGCGACGCCGCCGCAGTTCATGTAATCGTCAGTCGTGAACGTCAGGCTCGGCTGGCTGTTGAAGTCAGCGTCGCTCGCCGTGTAGACAGGTTGATTGCCCGCTGTGGCCTGCGTCGCGTGACGCGCGCCTGCGGTCAAGTCGGTCCACTGCGACACGCTCATCGTCTGCCGATACCACGCAAACATCGGCGCAAGCGCAGGGTCAAACGGCGCTTCCGTGATGCTACCGCCGCGGCGACCTCCGCGCGCGCCTGCTCCTCGACGACTCATGTCAGACCTGTCCGGGGCCGGTGCTGCGATACCATTTGAGCGTGCCGCCCGGCGTCGAGATTGCGCGGAAGTAACGCTGCGTCGGCGTCACGCGGAAAGGCACTTGCACGCTCGCAGGGAACGGGCCGAAGCACGTCGCAGTCGTCACGACAGGCGTCGTGATCGTGTTTGTGCCGTCCTTAGAAAAGACGATGAAAAACTCAGCCGTCGAGCAGAACGTCACGAACTGCGGACCAAGCGCGATGGTCGCGCCAGTAACGCCGGTGTCTTGCGCAGACGTCGCCGTCGCTGCCGTCAGCGTGACCTGTGAAATCGCGTCCTGCTCCGGCGGCAGAATGTCGGCGTCTTCTCGGAGGATCGTTTCGCTCATGGTCTATCTCCTCGCGCGCGTGGCGCTCAATACTCGATGGCCGCGATGGTCGCGACGTAGAATGTGCCTGCGCCACCACTGACGCGGAAGTCGATGTCGAGCGTCTTTGCAACGCTCGTCAGCAGCGCGCCATCAGGCCAGCCGGTGCCCTCAGTCAGATCTTCACAGAGAATGTCGCTCGCGAAGTCGATGGTGTACCAGCCCCAGCTCGTGCCGGGATTATTGACGGTGAGCGTGACGGTGTTTGCGGTCGCGTTGTTCGTAACGCGAATCTCGCCGTCGGTCGTCGCGTCGCTGGCCTTGCACAACGCAGCGAATCGCACGTTGCCCGTCGTGGATGCCGGGTAGAGTTTGCGCGTGAGGATGGGCACCTCATCGAGCATGATGCCGAAGGTGCCGCTCGTCGTGGCCCAGCACTCCGCGATGTCGTCGGGACGCGCGACATTGAAATACTGGCGACGCTGCTCTGCCGCCAGAGCTGCCGCGATACCGCCGAGCGACGTGTACTGGTTCTCTTGAATCGGCTCGCGCACCGCCAGCGACGTGAGCTCGACGCCGAGGTCCGTCGCGTCCTTGTCGAGCACGATGCGCGGGTCTTCGTAGCAGCAGATGCTCTTGACGATAAGCGACCCGCTCGACGTGGCATTCGCGATTGAGAGCGATATCTCTTGCAGCGTGGCCGACTTCGCCGTGAGGTCTTCGACGTAGCGGACCCACGTGCCGCCGCTGTCGGTGATGTAGTCGGCCGACGGCCCGACATTGCCGTCGAGCGTGATCGCGCAGTTGCCCTCAAGGTAGAGCTGCCAGACGCGACGCACAGCGCGGCCGGGCGGCGTCACGCGAAAGCGGAACACGAAGGTCTTGTTAGCCGCCATGGTCTGCTCTGGCGAGTACGCAGGCACGAGGTATTCGCCGTTGCCGCTGCACCAGTTGGCGAGCTCGCCAGCGTCGAGCCACGTGCGCGCGCGGACAGCCTGCCCGCTGACGACGTCGGCCTGCTGCACGACGGGACGCGCGGCCGGGACTGTCGCGGTCATAGCGCCACCTGTTCAGCCGCGTACGCCTGCGTCGCCACGCACGCAGAGCCCGTCGCGCTCTTGCCCCAGACCTCGACGGTCACGAGCACCGCTGCCACCGTCGAAGGCGTCGCGCCCGATAGCGCGTTGACGATGCCGTAGTCCTGGAAGACCGGGTCAACGGTCACGCCGCCATCCACGCGCCAGAGGTTCGTCGCGTTGTTGAATGCCGCACTCTCGAGCACGTTCGCTGGCGCAGTCGTCGCGCTCATGTCGGCATCAGCAGCGCCGAGCACGCAGACACCGATGCGCAGCTGGCTCGATGCCGTCGAGCGTCCACCGACCGCGAGACGCACGGGATACGGCGTACCGTCTGCGCCGACGAGCAATGGGAACGGACCAAAGCTCATCAGCCGCGTCCATGCGCCCGACACCTTGATCGTGTAGCCGCCCGTCGTCGTCGAGCGCGGCGACCAGCACACGAGCACGCGCGAACGCTCGTCCGCGAGGTGATTGAGATTGTTTGCGATGCTTTGCCATTCGCTCGTGCGGACAGGCCGATTGCCGTAGCTGCTGAACGTCGTATCGACACCGAGGATGAAGCCGCCGCTGTTGCTCGTGCTCATGTGCCCTCAGCTCGCAAACTGCCGTGGCGCGACGTTGCCAGATGCAAACTCGATCACGTTGCCGCCGGCGCCGTCCTCGAGCGCGATGAACGCATAGCGCTCTTGCTGCGCGTCCACGAACTGCGCGGTGCGGTATTCCAGCGTCAGCGTACCCGAGGGCGCTGCGCCGCTCAGCGTGGCGCGCACCGTGCGCGTGCTCGTCGTCACGAGCGTCACGGTGCCTGTCACTGACGTCGGCGCTGCGGCGTCGTACTGCGTGACCTGGATGACGTCATCGATCTTCCACTCATCGGTCGTCGCGTAACCCGCAGGCTGCGTCGCGTCGAGGACGATGTCGTAGGTGCTTCCAGTGACGAGCGTAACGGTGTCGATCAGCGACGAGGGCGCATAGCCGGCGACGCGCACCTGAGTCGTCAGGACGGTCAGCTCCACAATCGCGTCCAGAGGCCGGACGCTGCGCCCGATGACGACGCCTGACGCGAGGGTTATCCCGCGCCCACCGTCGAGCGTATTCGGCAGCTGCGCGACCGTGACGGCTACCTGAGAGCCGATGGTCGCGTCGATGGCGTCGAGGCGACACGCGACGGTGATCGTCTGGTACGCAGCGCCGAGCACACCAAGCCACGTCTGCGCCATCGCAAGGACTTCGCTATAAGGAATCGCGAGGTCGTCAGCCCACGACGAACGCGGCTCAACCTTCATCATGCGCGGCAGCGGATTTCGCGACAGCGCCGCCGAGTCGCGCACGACGAACGTGCGGCCGATATGCTTGCCGTCCTTTGGATCCCACCCGGTCTTGAGCTGGATGGTGTTGAGCAGCCCGAATGCCGACGGCTCAAATCCTGGCATCTGCGCACCGCTCAGATGCTTGGACTCATCGACGGTGTACGACGTCGCCTCAGTCGCAGCGCCGACGCGAAACGGGACGTAGCTGATGCGGCCGTCAGTCGTGATTGACGGCACAAGGCCGTAGAGCTTGCACTCCTCCTCGATCATCTTCGCGAGCGACACGTCGCTGGTGCCGAGGTACGCGCGCGAGAGCAGCCAGTCGCGGCCGAGCGCGATAGCACTAACTGCTGCGCCGAGTCCCGTGTTGTCGATGTGCTCGCTCGTGACCAGCGGCATCCGGCCAGTCGCGACATATTCAGGCGAGTCGTTGATCAACGCAAAGATGAAATCGGAGAACGGACCCGACACGGCATAGCTGCGCGACGTCGTGACTGACGGCACCGACGATGCGGTGTAGTACCGATCAACCACGCCCGGTCGCGGACCATGCACGCGACGTCGGCGCACCGTCGCGCGGCGCAACGTCGAGTCCCACGCGAGCACAAGATAGTCGCGCGTGAATGCCTCTTTGCCGTCAAACGCAGGCCATTCGATAGAGATAGTATCGGACACCGCCAGCGATAGCGTGCCGCCGATAAACGCAGTGTCGGTGTACGATGCAGTCTGCTCACCGATAAAGCCGCGAGGCACCGTGCCTGCGCCATCGACCATCGCAAACGAGTACGGATAGAAACTATCCGATGAACTGACCGAGAACACGCGCACGCCGTCAGAGCGCGTCATCGGCATACCGCCGCCAGAGTAGACCGGGTCAACGCGCGCGGTCGATTCATTCAGCGTCGCGACGGTGCACCACCGACTTGACGCCGATGGCGTCGAATAGACGAAGCGCCATGCGCCCGCATCTGTCGGCGTCGGGATCAACGTCGGTCGCTCACCCGACGTGCGATTCAGCGCGTGCGTGCCCCATCCTGACGAAGCCGTGCGAATCAGCACCTTGAGCGCATCGCAAAACTCCTCTTGCGTTTCGTAGAAGCCCGCGAGGTCTGCGCCGCCGACGGTCGCTGTGTGATCGATTGCGCCGTCGTAGTCTACGCTTGCAAGAATGCTGATCTGAAACTGCGGCGCGGTCTGCGCGTTGTACGTGATGCCGCGAAGCATCGACGGCTCCGCGAGGTCAGCGCCGAGCGTCTGATCGAGCACGCTGACGACGCTGTCGAGCTCGACCTCCCACACGGTCAGGTCGCGGAGCTTCGGCTGCGCTGCGACGATGCCGCGCCAGACCAGCGTGCCGTTGCCCGTCTCGCCGTCGCCGTACGCGTAGAGGTACGCAAGCGAGCCCTCAATGCTCGGACGCCCGTTGTACTGGCCTGACTCCTCAAACGTAATCTCAGGCCGCGACAAGCCCAGCGTCGGGTCAACGAAATGCGCCGTCGCGATGCTGTCGCGATAGCCGCGCGTGAGCGTGCATGATGGCGCAGCCGTGCCGCCGCCGCTGGTGATCTTGAAGCACTCGTTGCCGAGGTAGAAGATGTCACCGTTCGCGGTGTTGGTGTTCGCCATCGGAATGGCGACCGTGCCCGACGTCACCGACGAGGTCAGATAGTTGATGCGCGACGGCTGACGCACGAACGAATCGCCTGTGCGGTGCGAGCCGTCATCGACGATGCGCGCCGTGAAGCCCTGCCCACGCAGCTTGACCGCTGCTGGGTCGAGCGTCTCGCCCCACTGGATGCTGCGAGCCTCGAGCCCGCCGATGCGCTCGCGGTCCTCCGTGCCTAAGCCGATGAGCGACGACGCCGACACGAACTCAAGCGGATGCCCCGCGATGACGAGGCGATACGCTATCGGCCCACTGCCGCGCGCGATGACGTCGGACCAGCTCATGGCGGCAATGCCGTCGTGGCTTGAAGTACGCGACAAACGAACGGAATCGTCCAGTGCCCGTCGTAGTCAACCGTGATGCGCGTCGGATCGAAGTGCGCGCCCTCGCCGCGAATCTTGTACAAATCGCCCTCGCCATCCACCGACGTCGAGCGGTCAACGAGCTGGAACGGCAGCGTCGCGCGGAGGTGCTTGGTCATATCCTCCCACGTCCACGTGACCTTGGTCGCAGCGCCCACGTTAGCGCGACGAACAGCCGTGCCGCCGATTGCGCTGTTGCCCGACCACTCCGCGTCAGTCGGTCCTTCCAGCGTCTCGAAAGGCTGCGTCCAATCGCGATACGTCGGCAGCTCGACAGGATGCGTCGAGTACGACTGGCCGTTGTCGGACTCCGCATACGCGATGCGGCCCTGCGGCTCGTATGTCTCGTGAACTTGCGACTGGCCCGCGAGACGCGAGACGATTAGGTACTTCGGCCGCACCGTCGAGGTGTACGACGACGCTGCACTCAGGTCAGCCGCGAAGCCAAGAATGTCGCGCATCACGAAGCCCGCTGCGCCAGTCCAGGTGACTGAGAATGTACCGCCAGCACTCAGCGTGTATTTCAGCGTCGAGAGGCTGAACGTCACCGTCAGCCCGGAAATCTGCGTCTCCATCGCATCGATAAACGAATTGATCGGCACGCTGTCGGCCATGCCTTGCGCGTTGCCGTGGACGTAGACGCCCGTCGCGAAACCCATGTTGCCGGTAATGGTGCCCGCGATGACAGCAGAGTTCAGCGCGCCAATGGTGCCCATGTCCAGCGTCGCAAAATCCCACGCTGGCGAGTAGAGATCACGCGGCATCACATCCCCCGTCCAAGGCGTCCGTTCGCCTCGCTGATCATGCCGCTGATGTCGCGCCCGAGCTGCGCGCGGTCAGCCGCGTACACAAGCCCGCTGCTGCCCCAGTTGATGACGACCGTCGTGCCTGCGCCCTCGCGCGCACCAGCGGTCAGCGCAGGCCCGCCAGTGGCCGCAGCAGGCCCAGCGCCGCCACCGCCACCACCGCCGCCAAATGCGCCAGACGCAGCGCCCACGACGCCCGCAGCGACGCCGACAGCGGCCCACTTGCCAGCGGCAGCAAAGTGCGAGACGGCAGTCGGTGAACCCATGGCGAGCGCTCCGATGCCGAGCGCGGTCTGCTTGAGCCCTTGGATGATTGCCTCTGATGCCAGAGACTTCGCGACGGCCTTGACCATGTCTTGCATGGCTTCACCCATCGACCGCGAACCGCTGAGCCACGCATCAACGCTCGACGCAAGCGCGCTTTGTAACGAATTGAAGATTGCTTCGTTGATCTCCTGCATCCGCTGCGCGTGCTCTTCAGCGCGCTTCTCGCGTAGAGCTTCCGCTTCAGCCTCATCGCGTTCCAGCAAATCAAGACGCGCCCTGACTTCGTCTGCTTCGAGTTGGTTCAGCTCAGCTTGAAACGCTGCCTCTTCGGCCCACCGCGCGCGACGCTCTGCGAGCCGTTGCTCCGACTGCGCCCACAAGCGGTCAAGCTCTTCGCCTGCCTCGCGTGCTGCCGCATTTGGATCTTCGCGTTGCACTGGCGCTGCACCACGACGACCTCCACCGCCGGTTGGTCGATCTGGCACATCTGGCCCTATACGACCGCCACCACCAACTGCCTCGATTTCCAGTTGCATCGCCGCAAGCGCTGCTTCGTTTTGTGCAGTCAAGCGTTCATTTTCGCGAGCTTGATTCAACAAGATTTCGCGTCGATTGATTTCACGCTTGTTTGCTTCAATGGTCGCGTACAGCGTATCGCGTTGAAGAACTTCCGAAGCAGTAACAATGCGACCTTGAAACGACGCTTCCATTACTTGAAACTGCGTCTGTTGCTGCTGCGTCCGATTTTTGAGGTCTTGCAAAAACGCTGATTGTTCTGCCGATGTCCCGCCACCACGCGCAAGGCGACGCTCTGTTGCAAGCGCTTGGTTCGCTTGATTTGCCTTTGAGATAAGGTCTTCGAGAGTTGGAAGCACGTTCTGCTTTAGCGACTCAGATGCTCGCTTCTGCTCGTCGCTCCAACTTTTCCAAAGACCGACGCCAGCCGTAATCGCGACGCTGACTCCTGCGATGGCAAGGCCAAGCGGACCAAGCCCAAGCGTGGTCAACGATTGAATGACGCCAGTCGCAGAACCAGCGACCGTGACAACACTTCCTAGCGCTGGACTCAGTTGACCTGCAGCCTGACCGACCAGTCCAAGTGTGCTGCCGTACTGCCCGATTTTAGACTGTGACGACGCAGCAGCTTCGCCGACTTTGGCTGTTTGCTTCGCAGTTTCGCCAGCCGCCTGCGAGACGCCCTTCAGCGCGCTCGTCGCTTGCGTGCTGTCGAATGTGATTTTGCCTTGAATGTCGAACTCAGCCATCGGTCACCCCTTGCGCTGAGCCTCAGCCATCCGGCGCTCTGCCTCGCGTCGCTCGCGCTCCGCACGCGCATCGACCGCCTCGACGTGGTTCTGCGAGCCGTCGATCTCGAGCATCGCCTCGACCACGATAGCAGGCTGCGCGTCGAGCTCGACCGCGCCGAGGTTGCCGCGAGCACGCAGCGACAGCGCCTGCGCCACCACCGGGTCAGCGTACGCGCGCCACGGGCACGACGTCGGCGCATCCCCGAGCAGCTTAGCGATGCCGTCGCGCATACGCGTCACCGACGCTCCGAGGCCGTCTAGCGTCGTCGCACGCACCGGCCTGCGCTGCGCACCATCGCAGTCGCAGTCCCACGCCCTACGCACCGCCAGCGCCTGCGGACGGGCCATGTCTAGCCCGCGTCGGTGGTCGATGTGTCGGACGTGCTCGGCTCGTGGGTGTCCGCATGGGACTGGAGTTGGCGCGCCAGCACGAACGCCGAGGTAACCGGCAGCGGCGCAAAGCCCTCGACGAAAGGGCCGAGTCTGCTCCGCGCGTATGCCACCGCGCCGACTTCGTAAAGGGCTTCGATTGAAACGCACTCCATCAGGTAGTCGAGCGCGTCGGCGTCGAGCGCAGGACGCCCGTCATGCTGCTCGCGAGGGAAAATCGCCTCGCTCTTCCAGCAGAGCGGCGGGCATACCTCCGCGCGCACGAGCGCATACGACAGCGCACGCAGCCAGCGTGATTCCGCAGTCGGCAGCGAGTCGCACTGGGCGCGCTCATACGCACGCAGCGGGCGCAGGACGAAGACGCTCGCGCGCTTGCCGGCGACGTAGCGCAGCAGCGCCTTGTCGCGATTGCCGTAGCGCGCCTCATCGACGGTCGCGCCGACGTAGCCAAAGTGCCGGACGAAGTCGCGCCCCATCGCTGCGCGGTCAATCGCAGGATCGAATGAGACGCAACAGTGGAGTTCGCGTGTGGGATCGGATTCGTGGTGCATGAGCCGTGCGCCTCCTCAAGCGCCGTGCTGCCGGGTTGTGCTCAGAAGATGTGGATGCGGAATGCCGAGCGCTGCACGTCCGTAGACGGCGACGAAATCGCTTCGTCGTTGCGGCCAGCCCACGACACCTGAAAACCGTAGAGGTCATTTGCAGGCGTGCGCGGCGGCACGACTGAGAGCTGAATGGTCGGCGCGCTCAACAGCACGATGCCCGCAGTCGTCATGCCCACCTGCTGGAACAGCGAGAGGTCAGTGCGGTTCGTGTCGGCCGTAATCCAGTTCGTTGCGGTGTCGTCGTAGACCTGCACCTGACCCGTGATGGCGCGACCACGCGCACGCTTCCAGCCGATCATGCCGCTGTCGGCTGGGCCTTCCGGCGACGTCACCGGCAGATTCGCCATGCCCGGCGTCCACGTGCTGGACGAGTGCGAGACGACGTTGCGCGTCTGCGATGACGTGATCGTGCCGGTGCCGAGAATCAGCTCCGACGTCATGTGCGCGATGGGCGAGAAGTTCGTGATCGTCGCAGCGCCCAGCGACGTGACGTTGCTGCGCACCCACGATGCGCCGGTGAGCTGCGTCGAGAGCTTGGCAATCTGGCCCTGCGTGATGTCGATGGACATCGTGCCCTGCATTCCAAGGCCGACGAACTCATCGCCAGATTCCGCGCCTTCGACAAGGAACTGCAACGTCGAGAGAAAGCCGGAAAGGTTGTTAGTCAGTCCGAATGTCGTGGCCCAGATGACGGGCTCTCCAAGGACAGGAGCCGCGCTATGCGCGACCTTCGGCACGACTGCGTTGGCCGTAACGCTTAGAATCTCGCGCGCTTCGTAAAGGCCCGTGGACTGGATGCGCACGGCATACGCGCCACCGGGCGCACCCAGCGTGTTGCCGTGGCCCGCAGTCACGTTGACCGACGTGGTCGTGCTGCCCGCGGTGACGGCCGTCGCAGCGACTTGCGGCGTGCCCTGCTGAACAGCACCCATCAGCACGCCGAGCAAACGACCGAGCGCCCAGTTCGTCGTCGGATTCGCGAAAGTGTCGTTGCCGTCCTGCGGTGCGCCAGTGCCCGCGAGATACGTCGTCAACGCGAGCGTGCTCGACTTCTTTGCGAGCACCATCTTCGAGTTGGTGTAGCTGTGCAGATACTGCTGCTGCAGCTCAGGCTCGAGATGGTCGGTGAGCGGGACGAACGTGCCGCTGTTCTCGACAATCGGAAGGTCGAGGAAGTTTGCGATGGTGCCCGTCTCATTGACGGCAAACGCAGCCTCCGCGCAGATACGCGTGCGCCCGAGAGCGGATACTTGAACGGTCATTGTGCAGGCTCCTTAGACGATGTCTGCTGCGGTGAGCACGACGCCGGTAAATCGTTGTTCGAGCTGGTAGAGGCCACCGCCCTCAGTCTGCCCTGAGCGCGCCGCGTCATCGCGCGTGACCGTCGTCCCGTTCCACATCAGCACGCCCGACACGATGCCCGTGGCGACGCCTGCGACCGTGGTCGAGAGCTTGCCCGGCCACGCGAGCGCCTGCGCGACAAGGTCCGTCGTAGAGGCCGCTGACGCCTTGACCGCGGCGTACTCAGTCGGCAGCAGCGACTGCGACTCCAGCAGATACGAATAGGTCAGCGTGACCTCGACGCCACGCATCCAGACGTTGATGGGCTGCTGCGGTCTGTCCTCGAGCATGGGATACGCGACGGCAATCTCGACGCGCGCGGTGCTCGCAGTGCGCAGCGACAGCGTGAGGTCGTTAGTGCCGACCGCGACATCGCACGAGAGCAGGCCCGGCGTAATCGCGCGGACGCCCGTGGCGGTGCCCTCAAGCACCTCGCGCAGCGCACGGCGAATTGCGACGTCGGCAACGGCGGTCATCGAATCCTCCCGTTGACGATGTAGCTGCCGACCTGTGCAGCGATGCGGTCAAACACCAGTTTCGCCGGGCCTGCTTCGTCGGTCAGGTCGCCCGAGCGCGTGATCGGCATGAATGGCCGCGCGGGGATGTAGCGCGTGCCGAACTGCTGGAATCCTGCGTAAGCTCTGTTGCTGCTGAAGTAGATGGTGCGTGCACCACCGCGCGCAACGGTGGCTTCGCGGAGTTTCCCGCTATCGACCAGCGGCGTGCTTGAGTTGTCTTTGCGCTTAGCAATCGTCTGCGGCGCAAGCGGCTTCCATTTGACGCCAGTCGGTGACGCGCTGTTGTCGAAGGTCTTCTTCATCAGGCGGTCAATCGCCTCTGCGCCGACCTTCATCGCAGGCGTCATGTCCTGCGTGCGCTTCATCATCGCGGTCAGCTTCCGCGCCAAATCCTGCGGACTGCGGCCCGGTGGATACGTGACGCCCATCAGAACAGCGACAGATTGCGCAGCGTGAAGACCGGGTCCGACGAGGTCATCGTCGTACCGTTGATGAGGTCCGCGCCACCGTCGCCGCCAAGCGGGTCGCGCTCGAGGCCGGGCAAGTCGAGCCGCACGCCGTCTGTCGCGTAGATGCTCTTTGGGTCTGGAATCGTTGCGACAATCGTCTCAGGGATTTCGATGCCCCTCGCGTAGAACGACGCGAGTTTGAGCCACGCGCCGAAGCTCATCAGGCGCAGCAGCTCGAAGGCATCGCCGCTCGACGGCTGCTGCGGTGACAGGCTCACCGACGAGTAGCCGCCTTTGCGGCAGGCCGACAACACGACCGCATCAGCCGACGCGATGTACGCCGCACGTGCGCCTGCGTCGCTCGCAATGGCCGCGTACTGCGCGGGCCCACGCGTGCCGCCACCCAGCATCGACTCGATGTATGCGTCGGTCAGAAACGCCATGTCAGCCTCGCTGGTAAGTGCCGGGGCCGGTGCCCTCTGCGGCGAACGTCGTGAAGGTCAAGCCGCTCGGCTTGATGACGCGCAGCTGCACCACGTCGGCGCAATCGATGCCCATCACGACAGCCTCGCAATCGATGCCTGCGAGGGACGTGAAGCGGACGCGCTCTCCAGGAGCCACAGCAGCGCGCGCCGCAGGCTGGACGACCGCAGGCACGGGCGCATCAGCGGCGACGTCCTG
>Ga0172375_10003685_pt1 | contig 23134 bp, 20 predicted proteins | sample LakKiv1m_FD_114537 | JGI IMG/M metagenome (GOLD analysis project Ga0172375, IMG submission 114537) | Freshwater microbial communities from Kabuno Bay, South-Kivu, Congo - kab_092012_11.1m | ecosystem: Environmental > Aquatic > Freshwater > Lake | place: Democratic Republic of the Congo... | reverse complement strand
TGGGGCAATAATCAAGATGCTTGAGCTTTACAAATCCAGCAGTGCTTCTACTGTTTTCATTGCACCCTCGGCGATATCCGTTAGGGTTGCATCCAGCATGTAGCAGGGGCTGGTGACGATCTTGTTCTTTTTGTCGATAACCACTTCCCGGTGGCCAGTGGGTTGGTGAACCGCGCCCATGGCCGCGATGGCCCGTGCAGTCGAGGCATCCTGCCCGATAGTAACTTTTACATCTCCCAGGGTCCTGGCAAGCAGGACGGGCGCAATACATAAGGCCCCGATCGGTTTACCGGCTGCATGCATCGTCCGGATTGCCCTCTCAACATCGGGATTTACAGAACAGGCGGCACCATCGAAAGCAAATGTGCAGAGATTCTTGGCGACGCCAAAGCCTCCCGGGAAGATCAGGATATCAAAATCAGTAGCCCTGAACTCCGCGAGGGATCTGATTTTACCACGCGCGATCCGGGCCGATTCAGCCAGAACCTGCCGGCTGGCCTGTTCCGGTTTTCCGGTCAGGTGATTGATCACATGATGCTGAGGCACATCCGGAGCGAATATCTGACAGGTACAATGATTCCTGTCAATGGCATACAAGGTCATTACGGCCTCGTGAATCTCGGCGCCGTCATAGACACCGCATCCTGCGAGTACAACGGCAAATTTGCGTGTTCCTTTCATGACTTATTTCCCGCTTGCGGTTATTATGGTTTTAATGGTATAGATCAGGATCTTGGAGTCAACAATCAGGGACATGTTCTCGATGTAGAGGATGTCATATTTGAGCCTTTCAATCATTTCATCCACGGTGGAAGCATAACCGAATTTGACCTGTCCCCACGAAGTGATGCCCGGCTTGACCTTCTGAAGGTGATTGAAATGAGGGGCTTTTTTTACGATCTGGTCAATGAAATACTGCCGTTCGGGCCTGGGACCGACCAGCGACATGTCACCCTTCAGAACATTATAAAACTGGGGTAGCTCATCCATCCGGGTCTTTCTCAAGAAGGAACCAAAACCGGTTATCCGGCTGTCATTCCTTGAACTCAGGGCCGGTCCGTTGCTTTCGGCATCCCTGAACATGGAACGGAATTTATAAATGGTGAACGGTTTGCCGTAACGTCCTATCCGTTCATGACTGTATATCACCGGGCCCGGAGAGGAGATCCTGACCCCCAGGGCCAGTATAAGATAGAGCGGACTCATCAGAACAAGCACAAGCAAGGATACCACCACATCAAGGATGCGCTTCAGGTTTTCTTCCCAGGGCGGCATCAGGTCATGACTGATCTGGATCAGCGGTGTGCCGATGATAGACGACATCTTGACCATCCCGGTCAGGATATCATACATGTCCGGAGTAACCTTGATGGTCAGCTTCTTGTATTCCAACTTGTTGATGATCTTTTTCAGCAGCTCGTGCTCAGAGCTCTCAATGGCAATGATCACTTCGTCGATATGGTTTTCCGCGATGACTTTCTGCAGGTCCTTCAATCCGCCAAGATGAGGCAGGAACTGGTCCATCTGGCAATCGTCATGGTGACTGGCGCTTATGAAGCCTATGAATTTATTCCCGGTGGACCGGGGCTGGTTTTCCATTTCCGTGTAAAGTTCACGGGCCCGCTTGCCCGATCCGATCAGCAGGGTGGGAAAACCGATGATCCTGTTGTGGATCCGGTGGGCCGAACTGGTGGTGAATATCAGCCTGGGTACATAAGTCAGCAGGAAATGCAGCAGGAACAACACCAGGAAAGAGAGATAGTAGTTGGTATAGGTCTTGACCGTATCATTGAGGATCAGGGCAAAGAATATGACCAGTACCCCGATAAAAGTGGTGGTCAGGGTCTGGCCCAGTTCGCTGAGCCGGGATTTCCTGAACAAGTCCTTATAATAGCCTGTGATGTAATAAAACAGGATCCACAGGAAAGGCAGGGTCATCAACCCGATCCAGAAGGAGCTGTTCAATTCGACCGGTATGGGATAACCGAATTTCTTGGTTTCAATATAGACCTTCCGGAAAATATAGAACAGGGTCCAGCTGGTGCCTGCAGCCAGCAGGTCGGAAATCAGGTATTTGACAAGCTGCCTATGCCGGTTCATTAAAAATGAATTAACTTGATATTATCCATGATGATTCCCTGGGTGGCCCGGCCGGTGGAATCCCAGGCCGCCCTGAAACCCATCCTGAAAAGGTCAGCGGAGATTTGATCCAGGACGGTGCTGTGGACGTCGACATACATCCGTTTCCATCGATCGGCCGGCTTCACATAAACCAGGCTGTACCACGTGGCCACCTCATCCTCGATGGCATAGGTCCCGACTTCAAATCCGAGATTGTTCAGGTAATCGAATTCGAGAAGGATCTGGGTGCCGGTTCTGGGCAGGACAAAATCCTCGGAACTGTTGGCTTCAAAATAGGGATTGTTTTTATCCAGATAGATCCCTCCGGAAAAACGGCCTTCCTTCACGGTGTCAGTTTGATTCCTGAAAATCGTATCAGAATAGTTTGGATAAATGAAAGTCAAACCGGCATCCTCGAAATCCTCCATCCATGGAAACAGGCATTCTTCCTTGTATGTGGTTGTGGGCGTTATGGTTGCAATAACTCCGGGTTCAAGGTTGTAGTCCTTTATCTCATAGGGCTCAAAGAAACTGTAAGCGGTGCGGGATGCAGCTATTCCATTCAGCTTCACGCCCGGTCGAATGTATATCCATTGCGGCCCTGTCTCGAGACAGGGGATCAGGGCAGGCAACTCATAAACCCCGAGGTTGATGCCGCCGACACTGATCCATACATTGTTCATCTGGTGACTGGCTGATCCCTGGTCGAACTGGTTAACCCTGACCAGAATCGTATCGATCCTGATCAGGGCCGGAATCTCTTCAGGAGGGTTGATGAGGTTACAGGAAATAAGGAATACGGCAAGGGTGGTTACCGATAGGCTTATCCTGATTTTACGCATAACTAAATTATTCTGATATTACAGGTCACAAAGTTAATAGATTTGTGATGATCGAAGACAGCTTTCGACATCAGGGCTTGCGCCGGAAACTGGTTGATCAGGTCAGGGCGAAAGGCATCGGCGACCAGAGGGTCCTGGATGCACTGATGCGCGTACCCCGGCATGCTTTCATGGATTCAGGCTTTCTGCAGTTTGCCTACCAGGACCAGGCCTTTCCAATCTCTTCCGGCCAGACCATCTCACAGCCTTATACCGTTGCCTATCAAACTGAACTATTGGAACTCCAGACTTTCCAGAAGGTACTGGAAGTGGGTACCGGCTCTGGCTACCAGGCAGCCGTCCTGTCCGAACTGGGAGCCAGGGTTCATTCGGTCGAGAGGATTCTTAAACTCCACCGGCAGGCACAGGTTCTGCTCAAAGAACTGGGCTACAACGTGAAGCTTTTTTACGGTGACGGATATGCAGGCCTTCCCTCTTACGCTCCGTTTGACCGGATACTGATCACCGCGGCGGTAGAAAGCATTCCTGAATCCTTGAAGCAGCAACTTACTGTTGGCGGCATCCTGGTGGCTCCGGTCGGCCGGAGGGACGTCCAGGTCATGACACGCTGTATCCGGACCGGTGATCAGGAGTGGCAGATGACCCATCACGGGCATTTTGTTTTTGTGCCAATGAAACCGGGCCTGGAAGAAAAATAGCTGAAAAGGGCCATGAAGGTTGGAAAATACGCCGGCTTATTTTTTTCACTTTTCTGTTTGACCCTGTTGGCATTTCCCGCCAGGAGCCAGGTCAGGACTCTCCGGATGGCATTCCATGTTTTTCAGGATAATTCGGGGCAAGGGAATTTCTGCCGCGACTCAAGCCGGGATGCTGCTTTCTTGAACGGATTGGCGCTATGGATCAATCATAAGCTGGCCAATCTGGACACCCTTACCCCTGCCGTTTCCTCGCCTTACGTCAGGGATGCAGGCGTCCGTATCAGGCTGGACACGGTGTTTTACCACCGCGACAGCCATGCGTGGGACTGTTCGGATGAGATCGAAGCGGATTACATGAGAACGGTTTATATTGACCGGGATACCCATCTGAACTATCTGCAAAAACATCAGACCCTGCCGGTGTTTATCGGGGGCAATCATCCCGTGGTCGGAGGCCATTCGAGAAATACCGGGGACAAGGGATACATCGCTGTCCGCGGATTTTATGCGCAGTACCTGAATTCACCCTTTGACGATGCCGTTGAGGAGTGTGCGCGCAATCTGCTGCATGAGACCGGCCACTGCCTGGGCCTGTCGCATAACTTCCGGGGTGGACCCGGCGGTGACCAGTGCGACCTCTGTGATGACAACGGCTGCCCCGTGGAAGGCTCTTCGAATAACCTGATGGACTACTGGCCGAATTATGGTCACGGTTTATCCGGGTGCCAGGTCGGAATCATTCACTCCTATCTGAACGGGGAGAGGGGAAATATATCCGAAGTCCTTGTCAATGACAGCTGTTTCCGGATTCAGGGGTTCACGCACAGGATCCATACCGGTGAGGCTATGATTGTTTCCGATACACTCTATCTGCATGGTGATTTGGTGATTGAAAGCGGAGGCCGTTTGCTGGTCCATGGATACCTTTCTGTCCCTGCTGACGGGGTGATTCATCTGGATCCGGGAGCCTCGATCGATATTGACGGAGGAACCATCGGGAACCTTTGCGGCGATTTGTGGGAAGGCATACGGTCCGGTGGTATCGGTGAAGAAGGCAGGAGCCTGATTGACATCGGAAACGCCGGCCGGATCGAGAATGCCAGGCTGGCAATCCGATACGGAAGTGCAACCGCCTTAAGCCTCGACGGAGCCGTGTTCCGCAATAATATCCGGTGCCTGGTCCTGGATTCGGGTACAAGCGGGTCTCAGGAAATTGACAATAGCACGTTTGAAATCACCCGGCTGATAAACCATCACGAGGAAGGCTTGCTGCCGGTGGATTTTATCTATGCCCGGGATTGGGTAAAACTCAGGTTGACCGGATGCATTCTGAGGAATGAACCAGGAACCTTTCTCTTTAATCCGGATACATCAGGTACAGGCATTGATTTTGCCGGCGACACCCTGGTAGTGACCGGATCTCGATTTGAAAACCTGACAACAGGGATTCTCGTCCGCAGCGGGAATGAGGTGGCGGTCGACGGGAACCGGTTTATCCACAACCGTTGTGCAATCAGGAGCCGGACGGGAAGCTATCAGGCGTACCAGGACAATTTGTTGCGTCTCCAGAGGTTCAATGATGTGCCGACCTTCGGATTGCTGCTTGAAGACGCCGGCCTGTTCAGGGCCACGGCCAATGTTTTTGAATCGGAGTATGGGGGAGGCAACATGGCAGGTATTTTTCTGATCCGTCCTTCAGATAACAACAGCTATGTGGCAGGGAATTCCTGGTCGAATATTCCGGTGGCTAACCTGGTATTGAGCCCTCCAGCTATTGAAGACAACCTTTTTGTATGGGCGGATTCCGGAGGAGGCGAAACCGCAGAGCCCAGGCTGGGCCCTCAGTTCCGCTTCAACGAATATGACAGGACCGGCATCCGCCTTTTGCTGATGCCCGATTCAGCTTACGGGACAGGTATAGTGGGCTCCCTTATCACTGCCGACCGATCCTCGGAAAGCGCCCTGGAATGGCCGCTGGGGGGATTTGCCTGGTACAATGAGAAATTGCCCCTGATAGCCGGGGGGCAACCGGATCCACCCTCCCGCCCGTACAGGGAGCATGGTTTTTACCTGTTCATGAACAGTGAATTGATCGATACGGATGATGTTCCCGCTTGGGAACCGTTGAAAAGTTATCTCAATGATATCCGGTTGGCAGAGAAGGATACCGCTAACTGGATGGAACGTGATATTGTTTACAAGCTCGGCTGGTTTGAGAGGTTGCCTGCCTGTGCCCGATCAGCCATCCTGTCATCCTGTCTCAAGCCCGTCAGGGCTGAGGAGAAGAGATGGCTGAGGACAGCCCTGGCCGGTATTGCCGGTCAGTTTACCCGGGCCGACTCCAGCCTGGTTGCATTGGGCACCTGGCTGGCTTCTGCGGATGTTCTGCCGCACAGAAATCCGCCAACCGGTAACCCGGGTGACCCCGGCCCGCTGCCTGCCTTCCCGGCCTGGTCGTTCTTTCGCTTTCTCCCTCCAGTGATCGTGAATGATCCGACACCCCTGTTTGATCTTGTCCCTAACCCGGCGGGTGATTATATCTGTGTGATACCTGCTGCCGGCCAGGGACTTGAGGGTACCTGCGGATATGAAGTGACGTCGGCTGCAGGCAGGGTGGTTATGACCGGAAAAATTTCCGGATGGCATGACCTGAAGATTACTACAGCACAATTGCCGGATGGCTTATATTTACTGCGGTTATTCAGGGAAAATACAGATCAGGGAACGAGAAGGTTTGTAAAAATCGGGCAATGATCGAACTTAAGCAGTTTGTTTTTAATCCTTTGCAGGTCAACACCTGGCTTATCCATGTGATTGGCGGAGACGGGATCCTTATAGATCCCGCCTGCATGACTCAACAGGAGTTTACGCAACTAACGTCTTTCATCGACCAGCAGGGCATTGCCCTTAAATATATCGTCAATACGCATGGCCATTTTGACCATGTTTTCGGGATTGGGATGGTGAAATCGCGTTACAATGTTCCCTTCCTGATAGACCGGAAGGATCAGGCCCTCCTGGGGTCCGCGCCGCATCAGGCCGGGGTCTTCGGTTTTGACTTTCCGGACCCACTTTCCGAGCCGGATGGATATCTGGAAAATGGGCAACTTATCCGATGCGGTGAAATCGAGCTCGAAGTCATTCCGGTACCCGGGCATTCGCCCGGCGGGACCGCTTTCTATCTCCAGAGCCTGGGGTGGCTTTTTTCGGGTGATACACTCTTTGCTGGTTCCATCGGCAGGTCCGACCTTCCGGGCGGGGATTCCGGAGTGATCATTAAAAGTATCACGGAACGCCTGTTCCCCCTGCCGGATAACACCCGGGTGTTTCCGGGCCATGGCCCGGAAACCACCATCGGGCGGGAGAAGAGGCATAATCCTTACGTGGGGCAGGTGAATTCGTGACTCGTGAATCGTGACTCGTGACTCGTGAATCGTGACTCGTGACTGGTGACTCGTGACTCGTGACTGGTGACTGGTGACTCGTGAATGGTAGCGTAAGCCCCCAGACTGAAGTCTGGGGTTAGTCATGATGTACTGGTGAGCATCCCCCAGACTGAAGTCTGGGGTTAGTCATAAAATACTTTTTCCTTTTTCCTTTTTCCTTTCCTTTTGCCTTTTGCCTTCTGCCTTCTGTCTTTTCCTCCCCCCCCCGTCATGTAAAAAATCATAGATATTCCTATTTTTACCTCCTTATTTTGCATTCTCTCAACCCCTTTACTTATGACTGCTGACCAATTCATTTACAGGCATATCGGGCCCAGAACCCATGAGATTGACCAGATGTTGGAAACCGTGGGATCAAGGACCATGGAAGACTTCATTTCTTCTGTCGTTCCGGAATCCATCAGGCTAAGGGAGCCTCTGAATCTTCCTCCTTCCATGACAGAGCACGAATATGCAACGCATCTCAGGCAGATCGGCTCGAAGAATAAAAGTTTCCGTTCGCTTATCGGCATGGGTTATTACGGGACCGTGATGCCGGCTGTGATCAAGAGGAACATCCTCGAAAATGCTTCCTGGTATACATCCTATACTCCTTACCAGGCGGAGATCTCTCAAGGGAGGTTGGAAGCCCTGCTGAATTTTCAGACCATGGTCGCCGAACTCACGGCCATGCCCCTGGCAAACGCATCTCTGCTGGATGAAGCCACTGCCGCCGCTGAAGCCATGATCATGATGTTCAACACCCGATCGCGGGATCTGATCAAAAGAGAAGCTGATCTCTTGTGGGTGGATGAGAATATCTTTCCACAGACCCTCGAAGTGATCCGGACACGGGCCTTGCCCCTCGGAATACGGATTGAGGTATGCAAGGTCAACCAAACCCGCCTGCACGACAAGGTTTTCGGGATCATTGTGCAATATCCGGCCGGTGACGGCAAGGCTATCCTCTATAAAAAAACGGCGGAACGCATCCATGAGCTGGGAGGTTTATTTACAGCGGTCAGCGACCTGTTATCACTGGTTCTGCTGACTCCTCCCGGAGAATGGGGTGCGGATATCGTTGTGGGAAGCACGCAGCGATTCGGCATTCCCATGGGTTACGGGGGCCCGCATGCCGCTTTCTTTGCCACCCGCGAAGAGCTGAAACGCTCAGTACCCGGAAGGATTATCGGCATATCAATCGATATTCACGGAAACAAGGCTTTGCGCATGGCTTTACAGACCCGCGAACAGCACATCAAACGGGAAAAAGCCACTTCGAATATCTGCACTGCCCAGGCATTGCTGGCTACAATGGCAGGCATGTATGCAGTGTATCACGGACCGGACGGACTCCTGGAAATTGCCGGCAAGATACACCGGTCGGCGCATACTATTGAAAGGGAACTCGACCGGTATGGGTTCATACAGGAGAACAAGGACTATTTCGATACCCTCCGCATCGTTCTGCCCGAAACCGTTACCCTTGACCATTTCAGACAGATCGCCCTCAGGCATGAATTCAATTTTCGTTATTATGATGATGAGACCATTGGCTTGTCGACTGATGAACTGACTGATCTCGAAGAGGTTAACAGGATCATGGCAGTCTTTGCCGAAGCAGCAGCCAAAAAAATGGTACCGGTAACTAAACTGTCGGATTCCGCCGGTTTTGATCCGTTGTTTGCACGATCCACGAATTTCCTGGGTGAATCCTGTTTTAACCGGTATCAGTCGGAAACCGAGATGATGCGCTATATCAAAAGACTGGAAAACAGGGACATATCGCTGACACACTCGATGATTCCCCTGGGTTCGTGCACCATGAAGCTAAATCCGGCCAATTCCATGTTCGCCCTGTCCTGGGACGAATTTGCCAACATACATCCGTTCGTTCCCCTGGACCAGGCTGGCGGATACAGCCAGCTGATTTCTGAGCTGACAACGGCCCTCTGCGAAGTGACCGGTTTTTCCGCCGTTTCATTCCAACCCAATTCAGGAGCTTCAGGAGAATATGCAGGACTGCTTGTGATCAATCGTTACCACCGGGAGAGGGGCGAGGGGAACCGGAAAGTCGTCCTGATACCCGCTTCCGCCCATGGGACCAATCCCGCCAGCGCCGTGATGGCAGGAGGACAGGTCGTTGTGGTGAAATGTGATGAATGCGGCAACGTTGACCTTGAGGATCTTAGGGCCAAGGCGGCTGAACATGCACAAAACCTGTCGGCCTTCATGATCACTTATCCGTCCACGCACGGTGTTTTCGAGACAAGGATCAAGGAGATGGCCGAAATCATCCATAATCATGGCGGACAGGTTTACATGGATGGTGCTAACATGAACGCACAGGTCGGACTGACGAAACCGGCGTTGATCGGAGCTGATGTGTGTCACCTCAACCTTCACAAGACCTTTGGCATCCCTCATGGCGGAGGTGGTCCCGGAGTCGGCCCGATCGCTGTGGCCCCGCATCTGGCTGATTTCCTCCCGGCTCATCCTATGGTTCCTGTTGGTGGTCCGAAGGGTAGCACTGTATCTTCGGCACCCTTTGGCAGTGCACTGGTCTTGACCATTTCCCATGCTTACATCCGGATGTTGGGAGCGGACGGCCTGAAGGTGGCGACCGAATTGGCGATTCTGAATGCCAATTACCTGGTTGCCAAGCTGAAAGGTCATTATAAGGTACTTTATACCGGTGAAAACGGCCGTGTGGCTCATGAGTGCATACTGGACTGCCGTGACTTCAAGGCGCGGACGGGTATTGAAACATCCGATATTGCACGCAGGCTGATGGATTATGGATTCCATGCACCCACACTATCGTTCCCGGTTCATGAAACGCTGATGGTGGAACCCACGGAAAGCGAATCCCTGCAGGAACTTGACCGCTTTGCAGAGTCCCTGGTATCCATATTATTCGAGATTTCAGATGTAGAGATGGGCATCACGGACCCGGAGAACAATGTTCTCAAAAATGCGCCCCATACGGCCCGCCACATCGGAGAGGATACCTGGAGCCATCCTTACGGAAGGCAAAAAGCAGCCTTCCCCCTTCCCTGGGTTGCAGAGAATAAATTCTGGCCGTATGTCGGCAAGATCGACAATGCTTATGGCGACAGAAACCTGGTCTGTTCCTGTAAAGGCCTGGATGAATATTAAAAAAGAACCGCCGCGGGTCTGCGGCGGTTCTTTTTTCATTCCCTGGTAAGGTTTAGCTGGAACCACCATCCCTCGCGGGGATAGCAGATGCAGTAATAGAACCTCATGTTCTGGATGCTGTTGACATGGTACATAAAGGTATGTGCCGTGGTTTCTTCTTTCCAGTTGTCGGCAACCCAGCGATGAGTCTGATCAACTCTTATTTCCGTATCCTGTCGGCTGATCGGTTCAAACACTCCTTTCATGGAATTGCCGTTCAATTCACTGGTCACGAGATCCGACAGTTCCAGGGTCATCTCACCTTGCTCGCTGACATGCACCTTGACATGCATGAGGCTCTGACCCAGGTCGATCGGGCCTCCCGACCAGTCACCGATATACGGTGCCGGCTGGGCAGTGGCAGTAACCGTGAAGGCTTTGGTCGTTGCATCTTCAGCAGTGACCGTATAGACGAACGGTGCGCTGAAGTCGGTGGGTACTCCGCAAGCCGGGCTGAGGGTAGCCCTTGGCGAAATTTCAATTGTGGGCACCAGCACCGTGAGATCGGTCCCGAATGCCAAAGACGCTGTCACTTCGGTTCCGGATATTTCACCCAGGTAGTTACGATCCAGCTGTGCATTTTTGCTGGCCTCAAAAATGAGGGAGAGTAGCTCCTTCTTGCTGGATAATTCTTCCTTCTTGCAGGAAGACAGGAACGCAGCTCCTGTGCACAGGAGCAGGGCCAGAAAGAATGACTTTCTAACCATGGCAGAAGATTTTATTATGAGGCTAACGCATCATGGCATCCTTCAGGAGGATTCCAAAAAGCTCATTGAGGCTCAGGCCCGATATAGAGGCCTGCTTGGGGACAATGCTGTGTTGAGTCATGCCCGGGATGGTATTCACTTCCAGGAACCACGGAACCTGGTCGACCAGAATATAATCCATGCGGACAACCCCTCGGCAATTCAACAAATCGTAAATATGCGATGACAGGTCCTGTACGGACCGGCTGATTGCATCCGGAATGCAGGCCGGCGTGATTTCATCTGACATTCCGGGCGTGTACTTGGCTTCATAGTCGAAAAATTCTTTCCTGCTGATGATCTCAGTGAGAGGAAAGACTTCTGTCCGGTCAGGGGTCTTAAAAAGACCGCAGGTGACCTCTTTACCGGCTAAAAATTGCTCAACAACCACTTCCCGGTCTTCTTTCATGGCCTTCTGAAGGGCCGGGACGATCTCTTCGGATTGGTTAACGCGGGATGTGCCGCAACTCGAACCGCCATTGTTGGGTTTGATGAAGCACGGTAACGCGATTGTGGTAATGATGTTTTCAATATCAGGTTTTTCCTGATTCCGTATAATCAGGGAGGCGGGAACCAGGATCCCGCATTGGCTCAGGAATTTATTACAGTAATATTTGCTGAAAGTCAGTCCACCGCAAAAAGAGCGGCACCCGGTATAGGGCATCCCGATCAAATCAAAATAAGCCGGCAAAATACCGTTCTCCCCCGGCGTACCGTGAATGGAATTGATGACGGCATCAAAATGCCTCATCACACCGTTAGGTTGCCAGGTAAAATCGTGACGGTTGATGGGATAACGCTTCCCGTTCAGGTCCCTGACCATCCAGTTTTTACCTCTTATTTCGACAATCCGGGCATCATACTGTCCGGGATTCAGGTTGGCGAGAATGTTTTCCGCGCTCTGGATCGAGATCTCATATTCACCCGAGTCGCCGCCGGCAACGATGGCAATGTTCAATGGTTTGTCTCCCATCACTTTTTTGGAAGGAATCTCCTCCGGATCCCGTTATTAGTTTACGAATTTTTAGCCTTTTATGTTGCGCCAATTACCCTAAATGTCACTTGTGCGGCCCGATAGATAAGTTCGCCATTTATCAATTACCTGCGCCATGTCAGCCGGCAGGTCCGAATCAAACTGCATCCATCGTCCGGTTTCAGGATGAGTAAATCCAAGCTCCTTGGCATGGAGAGCCTGCCGGGGAAGTATCTTGAAGCAATTCTCCACGAATTGCCTGTATTTGGTAAAGGTTGTGCCCTTCAGGATCTGATTGCCCCCGTAATCGGCATCATTGAACAGAGGATGCCCGATATGCTTCATATGAATGCGGATCTGATGCGTCCTGCCGGTTTCAAGCCGGCATTCGACCAGTGAAATATACCCCAGCTCTTCCAGCGTTTTGTAGTGAGTGACAGCTCTTTTCCCCTGGGATCCATCGGGATAAATATACATGACCTGCCGGTTTTTCGGATTCCTCGCGATAGGGGCATCTATGGTCCCTTCGCGCTCCTTCGGGATACCCCAGACCAGGGCCTGGTAAACCCTGTAACTGGTCTTGTCGAAGAACTGTTTTCCGAGATGGCTTTTGGCTTTCTCCGTTTTGGCGATCACCAGTAAGCCTGATGTGTCCTTGTCGATCCGGTGGACCAGGCCCGCGCGGTTATCCTGCTGGGAGAACATTTCCAGTTGCCGGTAACGGTAAGCCAGGGCATGAACCAGGGTGCCGGTGAAATTCCCGTAGGCAGGGTGAACCACCATTCCGGCTTTCTTGTTGACAACCAGCAATGTATCATCCTCGTAAACCACATCGAGAGGAATATCTTCGGGTATCAGTTCATACTCTTTCCGGGGATAGGAGAGCATGATAACGACCACATCCGAGGGCTTGACCTTGTAGTTGGCCTTGACCTGCCTGTCGTTGACAAGAATACAGCCGACATCGGCAGCCGCCTTTATCTTGGTGCGGGAAGTGTCATGAAGGCGGTGAAGAAGGAATTTGTCGATCCGCAGGAGCGACTGGCCTGCATCGGCAACAAAACGGAAATGCTCGAAAAGTTCTGACTGCTCCTCAATTTCGTCCAGATGGAGCCACATTTTACTCATGCAGGATCAATATCTTTTGGCGTGATAAAACACCGGAGGCGGACCTTACCTCAACCAGGTAATATCCGTTTCGCAGCGCTCCGACCGGTATCCTGGCCATGGTTCCGGTCTCTTTTGTTTCCAACACCACCATCCCCTGTAAATTGATAAGCGAAATTCTCACAGCGGCGAGATCCGGATCGGAAGCAACCCAAAGCAGGTCATCCGCCGGATTCGGGAAGATCTTAATGCCAGATGAGGAGTCCGGATCGGACTGGATCGGTTTCATGCCGAACTTTTGCGACCGATTGGCGAAAACAGGCCTGATCATCAGCGAACCTTCAAATCCGGAGGTTTTCCAGGTGCCGGAGATATTATAGAGTATGTCTTCCCGATGGTCGTTCTGGCGGTCAAAACCAATGTTAAGGAAATCTGCGCTGGTCTGGATCCATCCGATATAATAGGTCGAAGGCACCAGAAGGGCCGTATCCAGCGTGATTGTCTGGAAGTCGTTGATTCCCTGGTAACGGGGAAAGGCCCCTTCCTGGCTGTATAGCAGGGTGCCCGGCAAGTTATCGTCATCAGCCCAGATGGCCAGCATGAAATATTTCTTGCCAGCGTTCTCGAAACTTTGATTGAAAGCGTAATTAATGGCGACCAGCGAGTCCGCTGTATTGGATGTCTTAAAGCGGTATGCCAGGCGGGCCCTTTTGGTGCCCTCTCCAACCAGCCCATAGCCGGCTTCCGCGGTTCCGTCATCGTATGAATAGTAATTGGTGAACACCTGGGTGCGGGTGATCTTGTCGTTCCCCGGTATCCAGTCGGGGTTGGCCTGGTTCATGTCGAGCGTGATCTCGAATCTGGCAGAATCCCTGGCAGTGGAGGCGAATCCATAATTGAACACTTCGTCGTAACTGATCTTCTCAAAGGGTCTTACCTCATCCGCTGTGAGTATTTTCTCAAACAAAGTGCCGCCCTCTTCCAACGGCACGATCCGGAAAACCGGGGTAAAAGCCCTGGATTCGACAGACAGGTTGTTGATATTGAGCTGGAAGTAAGTTTTGACCGCTGAAATGCCAACCGCATTGAAGTGATTCCAGGGCATAGAGGTATAGCTGACCAGAAGGTTTCCTATCGGTTGAGTCAGCGAGGCGTCAGGCATGATCGTATCCTGGAAATGGCGGTTGCGGTTGAGATAGACATAATCCAGGTTCCAATGGTCGGCATTCACTTTCAGGCTGGGTTCGTAGGAAGGTGCAAGGGATGCATAATTCCTGAAGCGGAAGCGGAAACCTTTCTGCAGGAACCGGGACTCGGATATATTGATCAGAGCGATCCGGAAACCGCCTCCGGCGCCACCCGCCCTGCTCCAAACCCTGTACCAGCGATTGCTACCCGGAGCATACATTTCGACTACCAGGGAATCAGTCGGTTCCGGGATATCGCCAAAACCTCCCGGTTGAAAGTAAAAGCTGAGATAGACGGAGGTGTCCTGCGGATAATAAAGATCAATGGGCCGGGAAGTCAGATCATCGGCCAGAAAAGATTCGACGGTAGCCTGATCATAAATCCGGCCGGTTGAATCCATCATGTCCAAAGTGGCTACCTGGTAAGTCGGCGGGTTTTGCCCGAAATGGTTGTTGATATAAACTTTTGAGCCATCCCAGGCCGCCTGGCCGGGAATTGGAATGGAGGTGCTGAAATCATCCAGAAAGGGTAAAACCAACGTATCCCCGGCAGTATGAGCTGTTGACCTGCTTTTTATTCCTGCAGGTATCCGGGGATTGCCGGTAACGGAAGTCAGGACCTCCTGGCCTTTTACAGCCGGGGATAGAAGTGAGAGGAAAAGGATCAGGAGATATTTCGGATGGAGGAACTTCATTTTGCCGACTAATTACCAGTTCAGTGTATCTGCCGCCATTTGCAGGGAGTCAGCCTGGATCAGGCGGAGGGAGTCAAGGGTCAGCCACACATCCACCGATGTTCCCAGCCGGGCAGGATGGCCGGCTGTCGGGTACTGGCGGTAAATCTTGGCCACCAGGCTGTCCTGGGCATTGGTCACGGTGGAATCATAAATGACGGCCCCCAGGTAAAAGTAATAGCTCATGGCGATCGACCGGGCCGTTTCCTTGCCGATACTTAACAGATCCGGCACGGGTGAGCGCTCTTCGCTCAGGCCTCGTCCGATCACCAGCGTGATGCCGGAGCCCGATTCGATCGGCGATCCTTCCGGTATGGTGCGCCCTTCGAATTTCTGTTCGATGACATAGGTGGGGGCAAAATAGGGAACGAATTCCGTCCTTTCCACTTTGAGTCCCGCGGTTTGAAGCACCCGCTCGGCTTGCCTGTAAGGCATGTCAAACGCTTTGGGCATGCGGATGATTTCCGGCGACCAGGAATTGGTGATGAGGAAGATCTTGCGGTTTTTTTTGACATAAGAGCCGGCAGCCGGGAATTGATCCAGAACGGTGCCTCGCGGTGCTTCCTTCACGTAATTCGAATCCTGGATAAGCCAAAGGATCTTGTTCTGCTCACACAGCCGGTCGACCTGTGTCAGGGTCATCCCGGTGAAATCAGGGATCCTGATCTTCTTCCCGTGACCGGTGTAGAACCGGAGGCTGACCTGCACCAGGGTCACCAGAACGAAGGTAACCAGCACAGCGTACAGTACATTTTTCCAGAAAACCCGGCTCAGGAGGAAATGCATGAGAGGTGACTTCATTTTCGTTTACATGCTGCTGATTAAACGCCTGGGCAAAGATAAAATTATCTGACGGTTTGACTTAATAGGATCTCAGTGTGTTATACAGCGTATCCCTTTCGACGGGCCGATAACCGGCTCTCCGGATCAGGGTGGTGAGGGCTTCGGTTGTCATTGAAGGATTCTGATCCTCCGCACCGGCCATGGAGTAGATGCGGGTGGTGTCCTCGATCGTACCGTCGAGATCATCAACCCCGAACGACAGGGCTAACGAGGCGACTTCCTGCCCGATCATAGGCCAATAGGCCTTGAGATGGGGGAAATTATCCAGGTAAATCCTGCTCACGGCATAGTTTCTGAGGTCCTCAATGGTACTGGTTTCCCCTATGATTCCCAATGGGTTGTTCGCCTTTCTGTACTTCAGCGGAATGAAAACCTGAAATCCACCGGTGCGGTCCTGCAGTCGCCGGAGTCTCTCAAGGTGATCGATCCGGTGGCCGTAATTTTCAATATGCCCGTACAGCATGGTCGCATTGGAGGGGATTCCAGCCCGGTGGGCTGCCTCATGGATCCCAAGCCAGGCAGCGGAATCAGGTTTATCGGGACAAACAGCCTGGCGGACCTGTTCATCAAAGATTTCAGCCCCTCCACCCGGGACAGCATCCAGGCCGGCACTTTTAAGCCGCTTTAAACCCTCCTCAACCGAGACGCGGCTTTTCCGGAACATAAAATCCAATTCAACGGCAGTGAAGGCCTTGATGAACAAATCCGGGTTTGACTTCCGGATCTCCCGGATCATGTTTTCATAATAGTCCAGATCACGGTGGGGGTGGACTCCCCCAACAATGTGCACTTCGGTCACCTGTTTGTCCCTGAAACGTTCAATCTCCGCCAGGATGTCTCCCGGCGTCATTTCCCAGGCACCATCCTGGTTGAACTTCCTCGAATAGGAACAGAAAGTGCAATTGTGAATGCAGATATTCGTTGGCTCGATGTGAAAATTCCGGTTAAAATAGACCCGGTCGGCACTCTTGTTTGCCTTAATGACCGTGGCCAGCTTTGACAGGTAACCGAGACCGGCTTTCTCATACAGGAACTGACCTTCGTCAGGGGAGATCCTCAGGCCACGAAATACCTGATCCTCTATGTCTTTCATCTTCCGGTCGTGAGCGTCCTTCATCAGCGGCAGGGCTAATTTCTGTGGACAAAGGTACGATTTCCTCGTATTTGGGCGGCCCGCGATCTTTTTCGATATTTGCTCCAGTCATCCATGGAGAGAAGGAAAACAGCCATCATCATAGGGGCAGGTCCTGCCGGACTGACTGCGGCGCTGGAACTGCTCAGGCGCACGGATTACCTGCCTGTGGTGCTCGAAATGACGGCTGACGTGGGCGGACTGTCGCGTACAGTCGAATACAAAGGCAACAGGATGGATATCGGGGGCCACCGCTTCTTCTCGAAGTCGGACCGCGTCATGGACTGGTGGCTCGATACCCTCCCGCTGGAAAGCATGGACTCCGACCGGGTTATGCTGGTCAGGAACCGGTTATCCCGGATCTTTTACCGGAGAAAGTTCTATGATTACCCGGTCCGTTTGAATTCGAACACGGTCAGGAACCTGGGCCTGGCAAGGATCATCAGGATTGGGGTTTCATACATGAAGGCCAGGCTGAAACGGATCCGGCCCGAAAGCAGCCTGGAAGATTTTTTCATCAACCGTTTCGGACGCGAGCTCTACCTGACATTCTTCAAGGATTATACGGAGAAAGTCTGGGGGGTTCCCTGCAACCGGATCAAGCCTGAGTGGGGATTGCAGCGGATAAAGGGGCTTTCCGTGTCGAAGGCGCTGCTGAATGCCCTCAAATCCATTTTTCCCAATGATAGTTCAATCCGCCAAAAAAGCACGGAAACCAGCCTGATTGACCGCTTCCTTTACCCGAAGTTCGGCCCGGGACATCTCTGGAAGGAAGTTGCAGCCCGGATTGGAAGCCTGGGTGGCGAGATCCGCCTTTCGCACCAGGTGGTCCGACTGGATTGGGAACCCGGAAGGATGAATGGCGTCCTGGTCAGGGATCTGGTCCACAACACGGACTATCCTCTGGCTGCCGATCTGGTCTTTTCGACAATGCCGGTGAAGGAACTGATCGCAGGTATGGGAGCCGAAGTGCCAGATTCGGTAAAAACCATTGCGAATGGATTGATTTACAGGGATTTCATCACTCTAGGGTTGCTCTATCGAAAGATGGCCGTGTGCCCTGCCGGGTGCGATGGAACGAACCGGGTTCCCGATAACTGGATCTATATCCAGGAGTCTGACGTCAAAATAGGCCGGGTCCAGGTATTCAACAATTGGAGCCCTTTTCTGGTCAAGGACCCGCAGAATGTGTGGCTGGGTCTGGAGTACTTCTGCAACGAGGGCGATGAGCTCTGGTCAAAACCTGACAACGACCTGATCAACCAGGGCAGGGAAGAACTCGAAAAGATCGGCTTCTGCCGGATGGAGGATTTCCTCGACGGGACGGTCATCCGGATGCCGAAAACCTACCCGGCTTATTTCGGAACCTATGACCGGTTTGACGAGATCCGGAAATTCACCGATTCCTTTGTCAACCTCTTCCTTTTGGGACGCAATGGGATGCATCGTTACAACAACCAAGACCACAGCATGCTGACGGCCATGACAGCCGTAGATCTGCTGGCCGGCAACCTTGAAGGCAAAGAGGCCGTCTGGGCAGTGAATACCGAAGAAGATTATCATGAAGATCCCACGACCTGACGGTTTTCTGATCCCGGCGCTGGTTCTTTCCGCTGCCGTCATGGTTTACTGCGCGATATTCCAAATACCATCGGGGGAGGGTTTCAATCCCAGCGACGATGGTGTTGTTCTCGCACAGTCGTGGAGGATCCTTAATGGTGAGATTCCCCACCGCGACTTTATTTCCATCCGTCCGGCGGGATCGGGTTATATGCACCTGATTGATTTCCTGCTGCCCGGTCCGCTCCAATTGTCGTCAAGGTGGTTTGTTATTATTGAGTATTTAATTTACTCGATATTAATAACAATTTTATTGATAGACAAAGGGTTTTCAGGTTTCTCGCGGCGAAGGAAGAACGGAATATTCTATGTGGCAGCCTCAGGGATTTTCCTGCTCAACCTGAATCATTACAATCTTTTTGCCTGGACGACCATTGATGCGCTTTTCTGGATCTCCATCAGCCTGTTCGGGGCTTACAGGATTCGATCATCCACCGGCCGCCGAAAGGATCTGTACGGATTCTTGGCTGTTTCCGGTGCCGTAATTTCAGCCCTCTGCAGGCAGACTTTTCTGCTTCCTGCCCTCATCCTGCTGATCCCGGTTGCCAGGAACCTGTTCCTGTACGGTACCTGGAAGGAGCGCCTGGCGGCCGCTGCTGGCCTGATTCCCGGCTTGCTTTACGCCGGGATGCTCACTGCAACCGGAAGCTGGGCCGAGTTTGCACGCCAGCTTACCGGGCGCACCGAACTCTGGCAAACCGGCTTTGTGGCCTTTTCAGGTAATTTCTGGAAGTCCCCGGTACCGGTCTTTTTTATTCTTGCCTTTATCACGGGATTAGGTAAAATATGGATAAAGGAAACGGGTAATAAAACAAGTACAATAGCTAAAATAATAATTACTCAAAAATATATCACTTTAGTTGTCATAATACTACTCTCTTTTGCAGTATTCCTGTTGCCGGAGCATATTTTCGGAATCTCGTTCGGGTTATTCTGGATGCTGGGAGTTGCCGTGCTGCTGGTTTACTTCGACCCGCCGGGAAAGGAAGCCCCCTGCGGTCTGGCTCTATGGATAGTTTTTTTGTCATGGACGGGTGCCCTGTCCCTGGGGGACAATGCCCCGGTCTTTACGACGGGATGGCTGGCCGGGACTGCCATATTGTTACTACTGGTAACCAATGACCGGAATAAACAACTGCTGGAAGCCAGATGGGTCAGGATTTCCGGGTTAATCCTGATTTCGGCGCTGGCAGCCATCTCGGTTCCTGTTCAGAAAAACAGAAACTACAGAGAGTTGCCAACTCCTCAGCTTACAAAGGATGGTGGGGAAATTTTCCGGGATCTGGATCATATCAGGCTAAATCCGGCCGTCTATGGATATCTTTCAGACATACGCAGGATCTACGAGGATTCAGGTTCACCTCAAGGCCGTTTTGCCGTTTGGCCTAACAATCCATTGATTTACCGGTTCTTGTCAAGTCCCAATCCGTTTCCACTCGACTGGATGCAGTTGGCCGAGTGGGCAGGAAGCGAGGAGCGTCTGATGAAAGAGATCAGGCAGGTCTTGACCGGTAAGAAGGCGATCATACTGGTTGAGAAATTTAATGCGAAGTGGATCGCAAAGGAGAATATACCCATCGATTGGGCTTCCGGTGACTACCCCTACCTGTCCGTCATCCGTGAACTGGCGGTGGAAGTTCCGTCGGGCAGCGAATGGTTCAGGGTATTCCATATAAAATAAAAATCCCCGCCGTTTGGCAGGGATCGGGATATCGTCATCAGAACAATTCCTTATTTCTTCAGGCTCGGTTCGTCTGAAACAGAAAGTTTCTTGCGTCCTTTAGCCCGGCGGTTTGCCAGGACAGCACGGCCACCCGGAGTTGCCATTCTTTCACGAAAACCATGCTTATTTTTCCGTTTGGTGTTTGAGGGTTGAAATGTCCTTTTCATGATCCTGTTGAATTACGTTTTTCCCTGGAAATGGGTGGGCAAAGTTAGAAATTATTTCATTAATACCAAAGCATTCCCTGTCAATCAGCAGACCGGTATGAAAATTATTTTTTTCTCTTCGAAATAGGGTTCCTCGAAAAAACTTGAAACGGAAACAACCTGAACCTGCTCTCTGAAAGATATCAATTCCGGTTCCAGTTCACCGCCTTTCAGACAGATCAGCCCGTTGGGAATGTCATTGAAACCTTCCCTGGAGATCAGGGGTTTCACCCAGCGGTAGAGGACAGGCAGGGTAGTTACCGCCCTGGAAACCACGAAATCAAATGACTCCCTGATGGATTCCACGCGTGCAGTGACGGCCCGGACGTTATCCAGCCCGATTTCCCCGCAGATGGCCTGAACGACATGGATTTTTTTTACGATGGAGTCGGCAAGGATGAAGCCAGCCTCGGGAAACAGGATGGCGAGGGGGATACCCGGAAAACCACCGCCGGTTCCTGCATCGAGGATCCGCGTGGCCGGTTTAAAGGAGATGAACCGGCCGATGCTTAACGAGTGCAGGACATGGTGCGTGTAAAGTTCCTCCATATCCTTGCGGGATATCACATTGATTCGTTCATTCCACTCCCTGTAAAGTGCTCCCAGCCTTTCGAACTGCTCCATCTGCCTCTGGGACAGTCCCGGGAAGTGCGTGACTACGGGATTCAAATCAGATCTCCTTGGCTTTGATGATCTGGTAAAGAAGCTCCTTGGCGCGGAAGAGTTGTGCCTTAACGGTCCCGAGCGGAAGGTTCAGGGTTTCGGCTATTTCCTCGTAGGAATATTCATCGAAAAAACGGAGCTGCACCAATCGTTGGTATCGCGGCTTAAGGCGGCTGACGATCGTTTTCATCAGGTCGGCCTTCTGGGTGGCTACCATTTCCTCTTCGGGATCCAGGGAGTCGGCCTGGAGCTGGACGGGATTGTCCTCCTCGGCATCCCGGCCCTGGCTGTCGATGGAGATCGTCTTGCTGCGCTGCTTCCGCAGGTAATCTATGGCATTGTTATTGGCGATCTTGAAAAGCCAGGTGCTGAAGGCATAATCGGGTTCGTAACCCTGCAGGTTCTTGAAAGCCTTTCCGAAGGCTTCAATCGTCAGGTCCTCCGCATCGTCCTTGTTGTGAACCATTTTTAACAGCATGAAAAAAACGGAATCCCAGTATCGCGAGAGCAGTTCGGCAAAAGCATGCTGATCTCCTTTCCGTGCCTGCTGCACCAGGAAATAATCCTGTTTGGCCTTATGGGACAATTCCGAGAACATTACCAGTTGAACTTCTTGTTTTTACTGAGCCTGGTTTTTAGAACCAGGAATCCGGAAATGACTGGCATGAAGAGGTCATAGATAATTGAGAACAGCCAGATGCCTTTTTCCTGTAATTTCCTGATCGTTAGTTTAAAGATCCACAGGTGGACAACCAGCCTTATTAACAGCATAAAGATGACATATCCCGGCAATTTCCACATGGACAGGAGAATGATCGAGCTGACAAAGAAATACTCCCTCGAAAGAACTTCGAGGGCTATCCAGAAACGGTGTTTTGGGCGATAATGGAAACCGGTAGTCAGATGCCTTCTTTTTTGCTGCAACCAGGAATTAAAGCTATGCATCGGCTCCGACAAGGTGATGCTCCCGGGCCGGAATTCCACGGCGGTATTTTCCGCATTGGCTGTCTGGTTGACGAACAGGTCATCATCTCCTGATTGCAGGTGCAGCTGACCGGCAAAACCCTTGTTGTTGAAAAAGAGTGACCGGCGATAGGCAAGGTTGCGGCCGACACCCATAAAGGGAATCTTCCGGATGGCGAAACTCAGGTACTGTTGGGCGATCCAGGCCGTATCGGTGCGGATGAACCTATTGGTCAACCCCTTTTCCTTCTCGTAGGCACCGTACCCCAGGACTATTTCCCTGCGGGGCAGGAAGTTCGATTGCATGCAAGAGATCCAGTCGGGCCCGGCCGGCCGGCAGTCGGCATCGATGAACAGGAGCTGATCGTAATTGGCCGCTTTCACGCCGATCGTCTGTGCCAGTTTCTTGGCATGGGGATAAGGATGAGTATGCTCTATACTGGTCACGTACAGGTGCTTGTACTTCGATTCAAATTCCGCCAGGATCGTTGCGCTGTCATCTTTCGAGCCGTCATTGACCACTACAACCTGGTACGCCGGATAGTTCTGTTCCAGAACCAGGGGCAGGTTTTTCCGGAGATTGTCCGCTTCATTTTTTGCACAGATGATCACGGTGACCGGATCTTGGTTCTCCTTGAGCTTTTCGGGCATGTACCGGTGGATGCAGAGATAGAACCGGAAATAAAAAAGGAGCTGGACCAGCAGGGTGATCAGGGTGAGGCCGGCCAATGCAATAAACAGAAAATCAGACCAAAGGGAGAAGGAAATGTGAAAAAAATCGGTGAGTATCTGGGTCATAGGGCAAGGAATCAAAAACACTGGGTCCGACAGGATCGGTGTTCAAAGATAGTTTTAAAAGGAATATCTTTACTATTTTACCGGCTCATGAAATTCCAGATCGATTCCGCCGACAGTTGCACCCAAGCCCGTACCGGTCGGATCTGGACTGCTCA
>Ga0172375_10003683_pt1 | contig 23148 bp, 23 predicted proteins | sample LakKiv1m_FD_114537 | JGI IMG/M metagenome (GOLD analysis project Ga0172375, IMG submission 114537) | Freshwater microbial communities from Kabuno Bay, South-Kivu, Congo - kab_092012_11.1m | ecosystem: Environmental > Aquatic > Freshwater > Lake | place: Democratic Republic of the Congo... | reverse complement strand
TAGCATATAAATCCTAACATTAAAACACTTAGAAAATAATTGCATGGGTACATTTTGCAGGCAAAAAATCCGCAACCTACTAATATTTAATAGTTTATGCGATTTTTGCTTTGGAACTTCGGTCTAAAGAACATTTGATAATCATTCCCCACGACTTCCTCTCGAAAGTCTCGAACCGCATCATCAACGAAGTAAGAGGCATCAACCGTGTCGCCTACGATATTTCATCGAAGCCCCCGGCGACGATCGAGTGGGAGTGAGAACAAAAAAGATTGTTGGATATGAAAAAACCCCCGTCTATTTCGGCGGGGGTTTTTGTTTTTTGGTAAAGGAAAGAGGATATGAACCGAGCCTTCAACGTTCGTATCGTTTTCTGATTTCATCCCAATCCTCAGTCTGAAGCTCACCTCGCTTGTATGCATCATAACGAGCCACCCGTATCCGGTTCGATACCGCACACGAACCATGAACAGCGTATATCTGCTCAGGGATAAAGCGGAAACAACATTGAAAAAGATAGTGGGCCAAAGCCCTGATTTTTCTGTTTCTTCAACCCCGTCCCGAAAGCTTTCGGGACGGGGCAATTGCTGAGGAGCATACGCAGCTCGCTCATGGAGGTGGCAATCCAGTTGTACTCAGGCGGGCTTTAGCCCGTCGGACATTCAGCTCTCTTCCATTCACATTGCCCCGGCTTTCAAGCCGGGGAGAGCCAGTCAGAATAATCCCGGGGCTTCAGCCCAATCTCTTGCTGCCAGCTTCCACCACATTACATGCGTTACCGATAGAGTGAAATACTGGCAAAACAATCTATGTTCATGGAAAGCCTCTGACTCGTCTATCCATTTTTTTCAATTTCAGGATCATGCTTATCGAGGCTGTGCAAAATAGCCTCAGCAAGCCGAACTCTCTCCTGTGGATCGAGCACAATGGCTTTCTTCGCCAGTTCCTCTACAGATTCCACAGTGTTTCTCTTTTTATGACAAACGATTATCTCAGGTGCAGTTATTGACTTTCACCTGCATCAACTTGTTGGGCGGCAACCATACGTCAGTTGGCTTATCTATTTCCACTGTATGTTACCTCGCTATCTTGGTCGTCATTCGCCTAACAACATTTAGACTGATATTCCTAATCCAGAAAAAGCAGACAGCTTACTTTTAAAATGTAAACAACATTCGCAATCCGTCAAACTCACCGTGGACTTCCCCCAAGCTCCTCTTTTTGCAGGTTCCCGAAACAACGCTATTTTCCCCCGTGCTTCTCCAACAAGCCGGGCAAAATTCATAAGCAATTACAAGAAAACGCCTTGCCAGTCCCCCGCCGTCGCGGAGGATGCCGCATAAGCGCCGACACCTGTCGTGTATATGCTTGCCGGCTTAATATCAAACTTACCATCAAACAGGAAGCATTGATTTCGATATAGTCAATTTGATACCTGTTGCCGCGTCACGGCTTTTATCTACATGTCGAGTTAAAGCTGTTATGAACGTCCCCTAAATACCCGCGATAATCGACAACACCCAATCCGAGTGTGGATGAACTTCTGCAATTCTCATTGATAAATCGCCTCGTCGTGCTCACTTCGCAATCGAGGAGCCGATATTGGGGCTGTTTGGGTTGACGATGACTTCCCTTGTATTCGGTACAACAACCAGATCCATATCTTCCATTGGAATTGCGCCAAGCAGTGATTGATCTCCCATAGCCAGAGCACCGGCAAAACCCACTCTGTTCTTGTACCGCAACTCGATCGGGCCAACGTAGGGGACCAACTTCTGGCTTCCGTCTGCTAACGTGACCTCCTTTTTATCGATCTACTCCAGCTTGAGCTGGATTTGCACAGGTGAACAGCTCCTGTATCCGCCAGCGCATTGATTTCTACAGGCTCCAACTCAGTGAGCCGTGGATTGCGCAGGATAATCCTGGCATTAGCTAAACCCATACTCGCCTCCTCATGATTGTTATCTTCCTTCGCATCATTCAAACCCATAGCTACACTTCTCTGAAGAAGATGTTACCAGGCTTTCTTTTTTGTGGTTCTGGTCAAGCCCCTTGGACTGTAAAACCACCTCGTCTTTGAAATGTGAACAACATTTGCAGTTCGTCAAACATACCGGTTCTGGCCTGTTGTCACCTCATCCAGCTTCCTGCTGATCCGGTTCCGCTCATCGCTGCCGACGGTTGAGAGGCGCAGGATCGGCAGGCCGCATTTGGCCAGTACGGCATCCTTGAGGACGTCACGTTCAGCCTGGCGGGTGCCTTCGTGATGGAAGGCATAGCCATCGACCTCGACGACAAGCACCGGACTTTTATCGATGGTACGGTAAATCACAAAATCGGCGTGAGTCCAGGGATGGTTTGCGTAGGCGGCCTCTTCGGTGCTCAGCCCGTCTGTATTGCGCACGAGCATCGTGAGCGGAATCTGAAAAACGACGCCAAGACCCTGATTCGCCCTCTCCTGAAGTACCGCCTCTATGACGCCTTGCACAAGGTTCTCGGAATCGTAGTGCGAAACCCGTTTTCCCTTTTTCAGTGCCTCACGGCGCACGGCTGCGTAGTCGCGATAGAGAAGATCAAACACCGAACGAACCTTGCCGGGCAGAACCTCGCAATTGTTGTACCGGATGTAACGGACAAGATCGGCGACATTGCCGCTCCCCTCCGCCATCTCCTTTGACACAACCAGCCAGAGCCTCTCCTGTGCGCGGGATACGACCACGTTCAGCAGATTCGGGTTATCGACAAACTCGTTGGCATCGTTCGCTACGGTCGATATGATGATGACCCGCTTCTCCCTGCCCTGATATTTATGCACCGTATCGATCTCGATCTCCTCCGAGCCGATGGTCGCCTGCATCCGGTTGGCCTGTTTCCTGAATGGCGAAACGATACCGATGTCTTCTGGCTTGATCGAACTCAGCTCAGGCAATACCTTTTGGGTGATTTCATCGATCTGGCGCTGATTGAAGGTGCCACGCGCATGTCGCCCCTCGACGGTCACCGTAGCTTTAAGCACCTCCGGCTCGCCCCGATCACGGGTCATGACAAGGAGTTCGCCCCCATAGAACTTCTGGTTGCAGAATTGAATGATTTTCGGATGACACCGGTAATGCTCCCGCAGCAGCGTCTCCGGCACTCCGGAGAAGGCCGCCCGCACGGCGGAGAGCAGGCTGTGCCGCTCGAAGTGGCAATGTTCCGGCAGATCGTACTGCAACGCGACCTCTTTCGACTGCCGTTCATCCTGTTCGGTCAGGACATTGGGCAACTGCATCGGATCGCCCACAACGACAAGCTTTCGGGCGCAACCCATCGCAAGCACCCCACTGAGCAGGTCGACCTGGCTGGCTTCGTCCACGATGACGCAATCGAACAGATAACCGGACTTGAGCGATGTGATGACCGAAAAGGTCGTACTGAGAATAACGGGATACTCATCGAGAAACGCTTTGGGCTCACGCCTGAGATCATCGAGCGTGAATCGATGCCGCGCCCGATTGTTGTAGTGGGCGGCAAGACGGTGCTTGAGAAGCTGCACAGAAAGCTCCGTCAGCCGTTCCAGACGCTCCTCGAAACGGAATCCCGCGAGCGACGCTTCGAGCGTTTTCCGACGCGCCTCCATATCGGCATTCGCACGTTGGTAGTATGCCTTCTGCAACAGCGGAATGCGCTCTTCGACGCTGAGACCGAACAAGGCGCGACCCGCCAGGCCAAGCCGGAAGAGAAGGCGAATCTTTTCCAGAAGCCCGCTTCTGTTACCTGAAACGCCGTTGGAACCCGGAGGCATTGGCCCGCTTGCCTTTGGCTCGCGCCTCACCTCCTCTTCACAGGCCCACCAGGCTTTCAGCAGCTTTTTCGCGGAGGATTTCGGTTGAAACGCCCTATCCTTCACCTTCAGATCGCGGCTCCTCGTCTCCTCATAAAACTGCTCGAAGTGAACCATTTCAAGCCGAAGCGCAGCGAGCTGCTGCATGATGACCGCCAACTCGTTCTGCCTGACAAACGCCTCATCGAGCTGGTTGTTCAGAAGCAGAATCTCCTTCTGCACGGAAGTTTCCCGATCCGGACGGAGCGTCGGCAACTGAACTCGCCCGTCGCTCTGCGCCTCAATGAACGCCTCTTTGTTCTGGTTGCTTCCGAGAAATGCCGCCACGAAATCCAGTTCATGCTTCTGAAGCTTTTCCAGCACATTGGCTGTCGCCGAGTTGTTGTTGGAGACCACGGCAACCCGTTTGTTCAGGAGCAGCAGGTTGGCTATCAGGTTCAGGATGGTCTGGGTTTTGCCGGTGCCCGGCGGCCCCTGAATGATGGAGACTGGATGCTGTATCGCCTGCTGCACCGCCATCTTCTGGCTCATGTTGCAGCCGAACGGAAAGATGAGTTCCGGGGACGAACCCTTGGCGGAGGTGGGAAGGCGAGCCTCCAGAAAGCCGGAAAGAATCGTGCTGCTCGAACCGCTTTTCAGATGCTGGTATTTCATCGCAATCAGCGATTGGTCGTCATCCGTCCTGAGAGCCGAGCCCTCGGCGAGTTCCCGGAAATAGGCGAGAACGTTCCTGCTGCGACCATTGGACGATGTCACCGGCTCTACGGAAAGCTCCGAAAACAGGCAACACCGCTTCACTCCACTCTTGTGGAATAGTTTCGCCCACTTGCCGAAACGAAGTATTTCATCAATGTCGGAGAGCAGATCCCCCTGAACGAACACCCGGCACTGCCCGGCTGGTATGCGCTCAGGATTCGAAAGCCATTCAACATTATTGCTGCCATAGTGATAGGTTTTGCCGCCGGTATAGGTCACGGCGACACGCCCGGCCACACGCTCGATGCGGGCAATCTGATCGGTAAGCTCCCTGCCCTTGATGATGATGAGGTGCTGCCTTGAATTCATAATCATCCGTCTGTAAAAAAAACAAAATCTTACCCCATCGATCGTTAGACGCCAAAATCAAATCTGGCGATATCTTCGGCCAGAAGCGGGAGCTTGTTTTTAATGATATCCCATGTTATAGGGTCGGAGATCATATCGTAGCCATGGATGAGCTGATTGCGAAAACCGACAATTTTGTTCGACTCGCGAATCTGATCAGCAATGGCTGCGTCGTATTTGCGGATATTATTGATGGCTTCACCGATTATCTCAAAGTTTCGTTCGACAGCCTGCTTTGTTCGCTTGTCCAAAGCAAATCTATGCAGGTCATAGCCTTCCGTGAATGCAATGATGTTCTCGATGCACTCATTGATATCGTAAAGGAACTTTTTGATTTTCTCATCCATAGATGAGCTTTTTGTTTCTGTTGACAGAATTTCTGAAAAAGGGATTTCTGATCGCCGATTCTTCTATGAGGTCTACGTTTGAATGCAACTCCTCTTTGAGAAAATCAAGAAATCCAAAGTATCTGTCTGCGATACCATCACTCGAAAGATCATTGAAGCTGACAAGAAAATCCACATCGCTGTCCCCGGTATTTTTGCCGGAAGCAACGGATCCAATAAGGTATAAGTGCCTGATATCAAAGCGCTTGCACCCCTCTTGGACTTTTTCCAGATGATCTTCGATATTCATAATCCAAAAAATTTCATAAGTGCTTTTTTATCAATAGATAACGAGCGCAACAACGTTCCGGCAACCTCCCGTCGCGCCTCGATGGTGTCCGCAGACAAATCAGTCTCGAAGCTCTTCATGCTCCGGATAATGCGCGACATCAAAAAGGCCGATATGGCCATCTTCCACGATAATCGACAATACCCGATCCGGTTGTAAATGAACTTCTGCAATTTTCATTGGTCAAGTCCCTTTATTGGAAACCTGCGACACACCAAAATGTAAACAACATTCGCACTCCGTCAAAAATCCCACCTTCCCCCGCTTTTTGAAGGTTCCCAAAACAACGCTATCTTTCCCGGTGCTTCGCCCGTAAGCCGGGCGGAATCATAACATACTACGAGGCAATGGGTTGCCTCTTCCCCCCTCCACTCGACGAGGGATAACCGACACCTTCAGCACATGCGCGAACTGCTGCTTATCACCATATCCGGGCCGGACAAGCCGGGCCTGATGTCGAAAATCACCTGCGTTCTGAACAAGTACCACATCCCGGTGCTCGACATCGGCCAGTCGGTCATCCACAACCACCTCTCGCTCGGAATGCTCATCGAGGTACCAAAAGAGTCTGCCTCCGCGCCGATACTGAAGGATATGCTCTATTCGGCGCACACCCTCGGCATCGAGATCGATTTCTCACCGGTCACCACGCGCGACTACCATAAGTGGGTTGGCGAACAGGGCAAGCCTCGCTACCTGCTCTCGCTGCTCGGACGCAAAATAACCTCGGAGCATCTGCAGGAAGTGACCACGCTGGTCACGAAACACGGACTCAACATCGACACCATCAGCCGACTCTCCGGGCGAATGCCGCTCGAAGACGAGCGTGACCCCGGAAGAACCAAGGCGTGCGTCGAATTTTCGCTCAGGGGTGCGCCAAAAAGCGAAGAACAATTCAGAGCGGAAATGCTTGACATCACCGACAGCCTCGGCATCGATATCGCCTTCCAGGAGGACAACATCTTCCGGCGGACACGGCGGCTCGTAGTGTTCGACATGGACTCGACGCTGATCACCTCAGAGGTGATCGACGAGCTGGCAAAGGAGGCCGGGTCTGGCGAGCTGGTTTCAGCGATCACCGAACAGGCGATGCGCGGTGAGCTCGACTTCACCGAGAGTCTGAAAAAGCGGGTCGGCACACTCGCCGGACTGGAGGAATCGACACTGCTAAAGGTTGCTGAGCGGCTGCAACTGACCGAAGGCGCAGAACTTCTGTTCCACAACCTGCATCGCCTCGGCTTCAAAACCGCCATTCTCTCCGGCGGCTTCACTTATTTCGGCGACTATTTGCAGAAAAAACTCAACATAGATTACGTCTTCGCCAACGAGCTGGAGATCGTTGACGGCAGAATGACCGGCCAGGTGATCGGCCAGGTGGTGGACGGCAAACGCAAAGCCGAGCTGCTCGAACAGATCGCCGCCACGGAGAACATCCGCCTCGAACAGACCGTAGCGGTGGGCGACGGTGCCAACGACCTGCCGATGCTCGGCAAAGCCGGTCTCGGCATCGCTTTCAGAGCTAAGCCGATCGTGCGAGAAACAGCGCGGCAGTCAATTTCCACGTTAGGCCTCGACGCGATTCTCTATCTGATGGGATTCAGGGACAGGGATGTGCTTGTGGTGTAGCGCAGAGGGGAAGTGGACTTTGTGGACTGAGTAGACTGGACAACGACAAAAAAAGTTGAGCGCGCCTCTCGCAATCCTTTTCTCACATTGTCCACCTCGTCCACAACGTCCACACAGTCCACCATTCTTCGCTATTCCACGTACTCCACAAACTTCTCGAACTCCTGTGGATCGGGCAGGGTGATAGCACCGGAGGGGCAGACCGGCTCGCAGCGGGTGCAGAGGACGAGGCAGTTCATGGGGTTGGCAACCTGCATTTTCGGGCGTTTCACCACCGCCGCATCCGCTTCTGCTGGCCCGGGCGCAAATACGCCGGGTCGGCAGAACTCGGCGCAGGCTTCGCAGCCGTTGCAAATCTCCGCATCGATGACGGGATACCAGGGAATCTCCTCCCTCGGCGCAAGCAAGCGTTTTTTCATTCTACCCCTATTATCCATTATCCATTATCCATCAATCCAGATACTCCACGTATTTCTCGAACTCTTCCTTCTTCGGCATGACAATCGCTCCTGAGGTGCAGATGGGCACACAGCGATCGCATAGCACGAGACAATTATAGGGATGTGCAACAATCAGCTTCGGTCGATGAATACCCTCCGGATCAGGTTCTCCGGGCTCGAATACGCCTGGTTTGCAGAGCACCTTGCAGTCGCCGCAGCCGTTGCACAGTTCAGGTTTGATGATCGGGTACCAGGGAATCTCCTCCCTTGGGACAAGAAGCCGTTTTTTCCGTTGTACCGAAGCCTTGTTCGAAACGGGAGCCTTGCCGGAAAGGGTCTTTTCCACCGCTTTCTTCCATGATTCTTCCGGATCGACGAACGAGTCGCCGTTTTTGTTCATCGAACGCGACTTGAGTGCAAGCCGCAGGGATCGGACAAATCCCAGACCGCATCCATCGCATGAAGGTCTCTCACATCTTCCGAAAAAACAATCGAGAATCAACATAAAGCATTCATTTTCAAACCCATCCTCATTGTAACAAGGCCTTGACCGACGCGACGAAAACCTCGATGGCCCTATCGATTCCGGCAGGCTCCTTGCCGCCCGCGGTTGCCAGCTCGGGCTTTCCGCCGCCGCCGCCCTTGACGCAGGCAGCAGCTTCACGCACCAGCTTGCCCGCATCGAGTTTCAGCAATTTGACCGCCTCATCCGAAGCGAAGCTGACCAGTGAAACCTTCCCGTCGGCTATACTGCAAAGCAGACCGACAGCACAGGGAATCCGTTCACGAAGCGTCACTGCTGCCTGACGGAGTTCATCTGCACCGACGCCATCAAGCCGCTCGGTCATGATTCGGCATCCACTGATCTGTTCTCCACCGGCAAGCGATGCTGCAAGACGATCGAGCAAAGCTGCAAGACGGCTCTCCTGAAGCTGCTTATCGAGAGACTTTTTCTCTTCAAGCAACTCCTGGATTCTGGAACCAGCCTCTTCATCCGACTTGAGTTTCAACAGATGTCTTATCTCCTGAAGTTCGCGGTACGCCTTCCAGAGCAAAGCTTCGGCAGCTTTACCGGTAACGGCCTCAATGCGGCGGATTCCGGCAGCAACCGACGATTCACTGACGATCTTGACCATTCCGATCTGGCCGATATTACCCACATGGGTGCCACCACAAAGCTCGATCGAGATTCCGGGCACATCGACCACCCTGACGCGGTCGGCGTATTTGTCGCCGAAAAAGGCGAGCGCACCGAGTGAGAGCGCCTCTTCATACGGCACATCGCCATGTTTGGTGACACCTGCCGCCTTGCGGATCTGTTCATTGACCTCGTGCTCTACCTGTTCGAGTTCTTCGACGCTGACCTTCGAGAAGTGGCTGAAGTCGAAACGAAGCCGTTCGGGCGTAACCAGAGATCCCTTCTGCTGCACATGCTCGCCAAGCACCTTGCGCAGGGCGGCATGAAGGAGATGGGTTGCCGTATGGTTCCGCTCGGTGGCCACCCTCCGTTCGCGATCGACTGATGCTTCGACAGAGACCGCACCTTCGATCTGAACGTCGGCTGGGGCAATGGCACAATCCTGCACTTTGTCATGAGCCTCGGTGACGATATGGACAATCTGCTCGCCATCCTTACGCGTATCGGTCACCACCAGACGGTATCCGGCAGTTTCGATGATACCGTGATCACCGACCTGGCCACCGCTTTCGGCATAGAATGGTGTGCGGTCGAGCACCACCAGAAGCCTGTCACCACTGACCCTGGCCGCAACAAGTGTCGCCTCCGTTTCGAGCACCTCGTAACCAACGAACAGTGATGGGCGCTCTTCCATAAACCACTGCCATGCTCCACCATCGTCCTGCATCTGCATCTTGTCTTTCCTGTCCATGCGGGCACGGGTTTTCTGCTCCGTCATGCAGTGCTCGAACCCCTCTTCATCGATACCGAATCCGACTTCCGCAGCCATCAGCCTGGTCAGGTCAAGCGGAAAACCGAAGGTGTCGTACAACCTGAATGCATCAGCACCCGATATGACTGTGGTACCGGATGTTTTCATACCGGTAACCACTTCATTGAAAATTTCGGTACCCCGTCCAAGCGTGGCAAGAAAACTCTCTTCTTCTGCACGAATGATCCTTTCGACCGTCGCCTGCTGCTTCTGAAGCTCGGGGAAGACATCGCCCATCGTTCTGACAAGAACCTCGACCATACGGTATATGATCGGCTCATGACAACCGAGTGTTCCGGCATAACGCAGAGCCCGGCGCAGAATACGGCGCAGCACGTAGCCGCGCCCCTCGTTGCCCGGCATTGCACCGTCAGAGAGCGCGAAGGCAAGCGTTCGGCAGTGGTCAGCAATCACCCGCATGGCAATGTCGGTCGGGCTGTCGAGCGTGGCCCTGTAGGCGACACCTGTCAGTCCGGTGATCCGCTCGAAGAGCGGTGCAAAAACATCGCTGTCGTAGTTCGAGGATTTACCCTGCAACACGGCGGCAACACGTTCGAAGCCCATGCCGGTATCGACGTGCTTCTGCGGCAGCGGCTCGAGGCTTCCGTCGGCAGTACGGTTGTACTGGATGAAGACGAGGTTCCAGAGTTCCATGACACGGTGGTCGCCAACGTTAACCAGCGGACCTCCCGAACCATCGGGAGTGAGATCGATATGGATTTCCGAGCAGGGACCGCAGGGGCCGGTCTCCCCCATCTCCCAGAAGTTGTCCTTGTTGCCGAACTTCAGAATGTGCGAAGGATCGATGTCGGTCTCTTTTTTCCAGAGTTCGAGACTCTCGTCATCGTCCTGATAGACTGTGGCGTAAAGACGCTCTTTCGGAAGGTTCCAGACTTCAGTCATCAGCTCCCACGCCCAGCCGATCGCCTCTTTTTTATAATAGTCACCAAACGACCAGTTGCCGAGCATCTCGAAAAAAGTGTGGTGATAGGTATCGCGCCCGACATCTTCGAGGTCGTTGTGTTTTCCCGATGCCCGGATGCACTTCTGTGTGTCCGCCGCACGAACGTACTCCCTCGCACCCTTGCCGAGAAAAACATCCTTGAACTGGTTCATGCCTGCGTTGGTGAACAGAAGAGTTGGATCCTCTGCAGGAATAACCGGCGCCGAACGGACGATGCGATGCTCCTTGCTGGCAAAAAAATCGAGGAATGACTGCCGTATCTCTCGTGAAATCATAGGTATCTGTTGCTTGCGGGCATCGGGAAATACATGAACGGCAATCCGGCGACACCCTTTGGGTTGAGCTGCGATGCTCGGAAAATAGCCGAACGCAGCGGTTTTCGGCCCCAAATTTACGTTTTTTCAACCCCGATGCCAACGGATTTTATAAGGAGCTTTTTCAGCTGCAACCCAGGCTAATGAGAGCCCTGGCGATGGTGTTCACAGAAAAGACACTATATTGTTAAAAGGGCAAAGCAAGTTGGAGCGAAAGAATTTCATCGGGAGTCTTGACCAATAAGTACTATAAGACCTATACGTCCTATAGTATTTATGGTCCAGCAAGAATTTCTCCTGTCAACAGCAAACGGGAAGTCATGTTATGAGCTGGGGAATCGAAGATTCGAAAAAGAGGAAAGACATCCTCGACCTGATGGATATCGGCGTCAGAAAAACCATGGCCAATCCGAACTACGTCAATGAGGTGCAGAAAAGCACCACAGGCTGCTGGATGGAGCAGATCTACGGTCTGATGCGCTGCGATATCTGTGACCTGAACATCCAGTGCCCTGTCAGGGAAGAGCAGGAGTGGCAGGCCTGGCTTAAGGAAAACAATATGGTCGTAGAGAAGAAAAAATCGGAATAACCCTCGCTTCTCTTGCATCGACCCTTGACGAGCCTTATATTTTATAATGGGCAAAAATTTGCCATGGGTTGAGTATTGTCTGCCCGAACCCGCCGTTGAGAGAATTTCTCCATACAAACACGACATCATCTCATTGCAGTGACCAGCTCATTTGCAGGAGTTTTTTTGTCGTCAAGGACTTTTTTCTGAAAAAAAGGCAGAGGGAATATCATGAGTGACACCGCAATCTTAAACAAAAATGACATGGTAATATCGAAAACCAGCGTGTCAGTGCTTTTTGCCGGCGACTCCGGTGATGGCATGCAGCTTACCGGCACCCAGTTTGCCAACACGGTGGCCGTTTACGGCTCGGACCTGAACACCTTTCCCAACTTTCCGTCTGAAATCAGGCCTCCCGCAGGTACTGTTTCAGGCGTATCGGGATTTCAGTTGCAGTTCGGAACGACCGGCGTTTATACTCCGGGCGCAAAGTTCGATGTCATGGTTGCCATGAACGCTGCGGCGCTGAAGGCGAACCTGAAGAATCTGCACCACGGAGGCATCATCATCGCCGACAGCGATGGCTTCGACGCAAAAAACCTTAACCTTTCCGGTTACGGTGAAGCCAACAATCCGCTTGAAGACGGCACACTGAATGATTATACCGTATTCAAAATTCCGGTTGTCAGTCTTACCCGCAAGGCGCTTGCCGATACCGGTCTGAGCATAAAGATGATCGACCGCTGCAAGAACATGTTCGTGCTTGGCGTGCTCTACTGGCTCTACAGCCTGCCGCTCGAAACCACAATCGAGACTTTGCAGTCGAAGTTCAGGAACAAGCAGGATATTGCCAATGCCAACATCAAGGCCGTTCAGTCTGGCTACAATTTCGGCGACGAAACCGAAATGTTCTCACAGCATGGGCGCTTCAGCGTTGCTCCGGCACAGAAAAAAGCGGGCGTCTATCGCCGCGTGACCGGTAACGAGGCTTCGGCTATCGGCCTTGCGGCTGCTGCAAAAAAGGCTGGTCTTGAACTTTTTCTCGGATCATATCCCATCACTCCGGCCTCCGAAATTCTTCAGACGCTTGCCGGCCTGAAGAAGTGGGGTGTCAAGACCTTTCAGGCTGAAGACGAAATCGCTGGCGTCCTGACAAGCATCGGAGCAGCCTATGGCGGCGCACTTGCAGCCACCAACACCTCCGGCCCCGGCCTTGCGCTCAAGACTGAAGGTCTCGGCCTTGCGGTTATCCTCGAAATCCCTCTGGTGATCATCAACGTCATGAGAGGTGGCCCGTCAACCGGTCTGCCGACCAAACCGGAACAGTCAGATCTCCTCATGGCAATGTACGGTCGCCACGGCGAGGCCCCGATGCCGGTTATTGCGGCCATGTCACCGGTTGATTGCTTCTATGCAGCATACGAAGCCGCCAAGATTGCCGTCGAGTTCATGACGCCCGTCCTTTGCCTGACCGACGGATACCTCGCGCTCAGCTCCGAGCCGATGCTGGTGCCATCACCCGACGATCTCGCATCGATCACTCCAGTGTTCTCACCAGAAAGAAAATCCGATGATCCCCCGTATCTGCCGTACAAGCGTGACGAACGCGGGGTCAGAGCGTGGGGGATTCCCGGCACACCAGGTCTTGAGCATCGCATCGGCGGTCTCGAAAAACAGCATGAGACAGGCCATGTTTCGCACGATCCAGAAAACCATGCCCTCATGACCCGGTTGCGTGCTGAAAAGGTCGCAAGGGTTGCCGATATTATTCCTGATCTCACCATCGACAACGGCCCGGAAAAAGGCGATCTGCTCGTACTTGGATGGGGTTCGACCTACGGCGCCATCAAGAAAGCCGTCGAACAGGCTCGCGAAGGAGGTATGGACGTTGCTCACGCGCATCTCCGCTATATCAACCCTTTCCCGAAAAATCTCGGCGCGATGCTTGGCAACTACAAGAAGGTGCTGATTCCTGAAAACAACTGCGGCCAGCTGCTCAGCATCATCAGGGACAAGTTCCTCATCGAACCGGTCGGCTTCAGCAAGGTTCAGGGCCTGCCGTTCAACGAGATGGAAATCGAAGCAAAAATCACCGATATCTTAAAGGAGCTCTGAAATCATGACCGATAATACACTTACCTGTCTGACCGCAAAAGATTTCACGTCAAACCAGGAGCCGAAATGGTGCCCCGGTTGCGGTGACTTCATGGTTCTCCAGCAGCTCAAAAGCGCGATGGCCGAACTGGGACTGAAAACCGAAGAGGTTGTCGTGGTTTCCGGCATTGGCTGCTCGTCGAGGCTGCCATACTACATCAACACCTATGGCGTGCACGGCATCCACGGTCGCGCCATGGCAATGGCATCCGGCCTGAAAGCTGCCCGTCCTGATCTCAGCGTCTGGATCGGCACCGGCGACGGCGACGCCCTCTCCATCGGCGGCAACCACTATATTCATACCGTCCGCCGGAACCTCGACCTGAACGTTGTGCTGTTCAACAACGAGATTTACGGCCTGACCAAAGGTCAGTACTCGCCGACCACGAAGGTTGGTCTGAGAACCGTCACCTCGCCGAACGGCGTGGTCGATTACCCGATCAACGCCATTGCCCTGACCCTCGGAGCTGGTGGCACTTTCGTAGCGCGCGTCATGGATCGCGACGGCAAGATGATGAAGGAGATATTCAAGCGCGCCCATAACCACAAGGGAACCTCGATCGTCGAGATTTACCAGAACTGTCCGATCTTCAACGATGGCGCTTTTGAGGCATTCAGCGACAAGGAGAGAAAGCACGACACCACCCTGTATCTCGAGCAGGGCCAGCCACTGGTGTTCGGAAGCAATGGCTCCAAGGGTATCCGCCTCGATGGCTTCAGGCCTGTGGTCATCGATCTCGAAAAAGAGGGCGTCTCAAAAGAGGATCTCTGGATTCATGACGAGAATGACCTCATCAAGGCCAACATCCTGTCACGCTTCTTCGACGATCCCAACACCACCGAGGAGTTCCTCCCCAGGCCGTTCGGTATCTTCTATGTCGAAGACCGTTTCACCTATGAACAGGCCCTCGATGCCCAGATCGACAAGGCGCAGGCAAATGGCGAAGGCACGCTCGAAGAGCTGCTCGCCGGTAACAGCACCTGGACGATCAACTGATTCATCAAAGAAAAAGCCGGCGGTTGCCGGCTTTTTCTTTGCGTTATAGTCTATCCTGAAAAGTTAGTGAACCACCCTGTAATGGACTGCGTGGACATGACAGCCCACCGCCTTTATCAAACTGTCAATTATCAATTGTCCATCATCAACTCTCCTCCCAAACCCCCATCGAGGAAAACTTCGCGATCCTTTCATCAACCAGAGTAACAGCATCTTTTTGCAGCAATCCCTGCAACTCCTCGATCAGTACCGATTTGAGAGTTGCGGCCATGGATTCGGGGTTGTGGTGCGCACCGCCAAGAGGTTCGGTAATAATACGATCAATAATACCCTGAGCAAGCAGATCGTCAGCCGTGAGTTTGAGAGCTTCAGCCGCCTGTTCCTTGAAGTTCCAGCTCCGCCAGAGAATCGATGAACAGCTTTCCGGAGATATTACCGAATACCATGCGTTTTCAGCCATAAGAATGCGATCGCCAACACCGATACCAATGGCGCCTCCGCTGGCCCCCTCACCGATAATCACACATATAACCGGCACTTTCAGACGAGCCATTTCATAGAGGTTCCTGGCAATGGCTTCAGCCTGGCCTCGCTCTTCTGCCTCAATACCGGGAAAGGCTCCGGGGGTATCTATAAGCGTAATGACCGGTTTACGAAATTTTTCAGCGAGTTTCATAAGGCGAAGGGCCTTGCGATAGCCTTCAGGTTGCGCCATACCGAAGTTCCGGTAAAGATTCGACTTGGTATCACGTCCTTTCTGGTGACCGATTACCATCACGCTCTGCGAAAATCCGTTTTCCTGATCCTCAAGCCGGGCAAATCCGCCAATAATCGCTTTATCATCACCAAAATGGCGATCACCAGAAAGCTCGATAAAATCCTTCGTCATCATGTAGATGTAATCGAGCGTATACGGGCGTTCCGGGTGACGGGCCAGCTGCACCTTCTGCCACCGGGTCAGATTCCTGTAGATCGTTTTTCGGAGCGATTCAACCTTCGCTTCAAGCGCTTCGATCTCGCGGCGAAGACCTGCACGGCTTTCAGCATGGGAATCAACTTCTCCGCTTTTCAGATAAACCCTCATCTCATTGAGCTTCTCTTCAAGTTCAACAAGGGGTTTTTCAAAATCGAGGACTACTTTGCTGGCCATAGTATGCTTACTCCTTATAAAAAAAGTCCATCACTGCACAGGCAAATGATGGACTCTGAAAACCAGAACGATGGTATTTTACTTTCCAATTATGGCTTAGCCACCAACCTCTTCTTTCAGGGCTTTGCCAGGCTTGAACTTGACCACTTTTTTGGCGGCAATTGTGATCGTCTTGCCTGTCTGGGGATTACGCCCCTGACGCTCAGCCCGGTCACCGGTAGTGAAAGTACCAAAGCCCACCATAGTGACATCGTCTCCTCCCTTCAGGGCCGACGTCACGACATTGATGAATGCATTGACAGCCCTTTCAGCATCAGCTTTGGTCATACCGGTCTGCAATGCGATTTGTTCTACTAACTCGGCTTTCGACATAAGAAGTGTTCGATTTACGTTGGAGGAAAATCAGCTTACCTATTTCCAATTACTACTATTTCTCAATTTAAAGACTGACCAACAAACATCCAATTTGTTTTTAACCGCTTGACAGGCGGGTTTTGGCTTGTCATTGTTATTCAGCCCCTGCTGTATTATATTATATGTCTTTATTTTTTTAACATCGATATTCAGGCTCAGTTCTGTATCGCCTATCAGCAAGTCAAGTCATGGTTTCAATCAGCAACGTCTCAAAAGGGGCTATCATCCGATGGAATGGTGTGCCTCACAGCATCGAAAGCCTTGTACACCGCACGCCAGGAAATCTTCGCGCCTTTTACCAGGCCAGCATGAAAAATCTCAAGACTGGCCGCAACGTCGAGTACCGGTTCAGCGCATCCGAGCAGGTTGATGTGATCATCACCGAAAGAAAAAAATACCAGTACCTGTACCGCGACGGCAATGACTATGTGATGATGGACAACGACACCTTCGACCAGATACATGTTCCCGAAGTTGCACTCGGTTCTGCAGCCCGTTTCATCAAGGACGGCATCAACGTCGATATCGTTTTCGCCGATGACGGCTCGATCCTTGAGGTCGAACTCCCGACATTCGTTGAACTCGAAGTCACTGAAACCAGCCCGGCAAGCAAAGACGACCGCGCCACAAGCGGCACCAAGCCAGCCATCGTCGAAACCGGAGCCGAAGTAAACGTTCCGATGTTTATCCAGACTGGAAGTATCATCCGCATCGATACCAGAAGCGGCGAATACATGGAAAGAGTAAAAAAGTGACCTGTTTTGCCTGTTATCTTCGAATTGCGCGTAAAATCATAAGACCACAATCATGAACCTCAAGGAAATCCAGCAGCTTATCGAGATTGTCAACGTTTCGACTCTTGATGAAGTGATCATCAAAGATGGTCAGTCCGAAATCACGCTGAGAAGAAACAACTCGAAAGTACAGGCTGTGTTACCAACCACCCCTGTTATTGCGCAACCCGTTCAGGCCCCCCAGCCTGTGCTGCGTCCGTCCGTACAGGAACAGCCGGCGCCAACTGCCGCTGAACTTTCTGCAAGTGAACTGATCGACATTCATTCACCTATAGTAGGGACTTTCTACCGATCACCCTCTCCGGACTCGGTTCCGTTCGTTAACGAAGGTGACAGGATCAAGGCCGGCGATGCGCTCTGCATCATAGAAGCCATGAAGCTGATGAACGAAATCGAGGCTGAGATTTCAGGAACCATTGTAGATATTCTCGTAGAAAACGGTCAGCCTGTTGAATACAATCAGGTACTGTTCCGAGTCAAGCCATAACTTCAATCTGCACGACACCTTGTTCAAGAAAATACTTATAGCTAACCGTGGGGAAATCGCCTTGCGGGTCATGCATACCTGTCGTGAGATGGGAATCTGTACGGTGGCGGTCTATTCGACCGCCGATATTGATTCTCTGCATGTCAGATATGCTGATGAAGCGGTCTGCATCGGCCCGCCACTTTCGAGAGAGAGTTACCTGAATATTCCGCGTATCATCGCAGCGGCAGAGGTCACCAATGCCGATGCCATTCATCCCGGTTACGGATTTCTGGCAGAAAATGCTGACTTTTCAGAGGTGTGCCACTCATCGAACATCAAATTCATCGGCCCCTCGGCTGACATGATCAATAAAATGGGTGATAAGAACACTGCCAAATCAACCATGATCGCCGCAGGTGTTCCTGTTGTTCCGGGAAGCGAAGGCCTTGTTGAAGATGTAGCCCATGCTATTGAAACCGCAAGAAAAATAGGCTATCCCGTCATCATCAAACCAACGGCTGGTGGCGGCGGTAAAGGTATGCGTGTTGTACATGAAGAAAGCCTGCTTGAAAAAAATCTCAAGACCGCCCAGAGTGAAGCTGGCATGGCATTCGGCAACAGCGGTGTCTATATCGAGAAGTTCCTCGAAAATCCCCGGCACATTGAGATACAGATTCTTGCCGACCAGCATGGAAACGTGATACATCTCGGCGAACGAGACTGTACAGTTCAGAGACGCCATCAGAAGCTGATCGAGGAGACACCTTCTCCGGTGGTAAGCGAAGAACTGAGAGCAGAGATGGGTGCCGCAGCTATTGCGGCTGCCAAAGCCATCAATTACGAAGGTGCCGGAACCATCGAATTTCTGCTTGACAAACACAAGAAGTTCTACTTCATGGAGATGAACACCCGTATTCAGGTTGAACATCCGGTCACTGAACAACGCTATGATGTTGATATTGTCAGGGAACAGATCAGCATTGCAGATGGTGCAAGCCTTGCAGGCCGAACCTTCACGCCAAGAGGTCACTCTATTGAATGCCGAATCAACGCAGAAGATCCTGAACATATGTTCAGACCCTCACCTGGTGAAATACAGGTATTCCATACCCCAGGCGGGCCCGGCGTCAGAATCGACTCGCATTGCTACACAAGCTATATCGTACCCTCCAACTACGACTCGATGATAGGCAAACTCATCGTCACAGCACATACCCGTGATGAAGCCATCGCCCGTATGTCGAGAGCACTTGACGAATTCATCGTCATGGGCATCAAAACCACCATCCCTTTCCACAAACAGGTCATGCACGACCCTGTATTCAGAAGTGGAGAGTTCGACACCAGTTTCCTCGACAGCTTCAGGTTCGAGAAAAGCTGACGTTGTTTTTATTTCTGATTCTTACCATAACCCTGCAAGCGACCTCATTACCTGCTGCTTGCAGGGTTTTCTCATTGGCAGTCAGGAGTTAGAAGTATCGGGTGTTTGGTGGTAGGCGTAAGTGAAAAGAAGTTAGGAGTCGGGATGGAGAAGTGGATTTGAAACCGCGATGTTGCACGCATTGACGGAATAAAGGCGACATAAAGAAGTCCGCGACCACACTCACATCCTCGTAAGACCAGAACTTCCCTCGTCATCGCCATTGTGTGTCTTGTTCAAGGCCCATGTGCACGAACCGGTGGTTATTGGGGGCTTTTTGTGAACATGCAGAATTATTCTTGCAGTCTGTCTGTCGGACTTTGTCACATTTTCTGTCGTCATTGCGAGGAGCAAAGCGACTTGGGCGATCCATCCCTATGGAGCAGCGTGTTCAAGGTCCGTGCGCGGTATCCGATAGGATAAAGGCAGCTTGCATTGACGTTCGATGCAGGACATTTTAAATTTAAACGATACCGTGGATGAAGCTGATGGCAAGGTTATATGACAGGCTGGAATGGCAATATGTAATTTTTGTTAGAAGTTGAGGATTATTTCACTGCCCGCTAAAGGTCTTTTTTTGTTATTTTTAAACCATTACAGACAACCTTCTGTTCCCAACTTTTCGTGAGAATAATCCAGAACTTATTTTTTATTAACAAGTTATATACTTTCCATACATCAGTCTGGGCCTGAGTATGAGTTCGCTTCGTCAGATTCAAATGACAGACCTTTTTCTGGAATTTCTTTGCATATTTTTAATGCTGATGTAATATAAGTAAGTAATTTATCTGATCTATTGTCTGGTGAATAATATTTTCAATTCTGCAACATATAGACATGAAAATGTGTTCTGATTATAAAAATTCTTATTGTAACCCGGTACTCTTTAAAGTGCTCATTAATCATTAAATACATTCATAACTACTTATTTTATCATCTTTTCTCCAATACCGATATTAACAGCATTTTTAATGATCGATTATCATTGCCACCTGCTTCCCGGCCTCGATGACGGCTCAAACACTACAGAAGAATCCATCAGCATGGCCAGACTGCTTGTAAAAGCCGGCTACAGCACAGTATACTGCACACCACACTTGATAAAACACCTTTTTGAACCAACAAATGATACAGTCAGAGAAGCGATCAATGCACTCCAACTGGAACTTGATCGTGAGAACATTGCATTAAAGCTTCTTGGTGGACGAGAATACTATCTTGACAGTTATTTCAACGAATACATAAATGACCTGATGCCACTCGATAACACCAGATATCTTCTTATCGAAATTCCGGCACACACATACCCTGGGATGGTTCGTGACACATTCTCTGAAATCATAAGAAAAGGCCTGATTCCATTAGTTGCACATCCTGAACGCTGTTATCTTTTTCATGAACAACAAAACGATGCAAAACAAAAAATACGATCGAGATTTTTTAATCTCATAAGCAAAGATGATCCAGTTATAGATTTAGAGATCACTTTTAAACAAAGAGATCAGGATTTACTGAATTGGCTGATTGCCAATAACTGTGGATTTCAGTGCAATCTTCCCAGTTTGAATGGAGCATACGGGGAACTTGTTAAAGCAACGGCGGAGGACTTTATTAAACTTGATATTTACACACACAAAGGCACTGATGCTCATTCCATAAAATGCCTTGAGAAGCTGTTTTACAGTAATTGAATGTGTGCCATTACGGCAATAAGGTAATGATATTTTATTGATTATTTATTAACTGAAAAGCCCGGAGTTTTTTTCATTAAAAACTCCGGGCTTTTTTATCAGATCAATTACGTGGGGCCACTTTCTTCACATCATCCATTTTTACCTCTTCGACTGGCTCCGGGGTAACAACAGGGACCGGTGGTGGGGGAGGAGCAACTTCCTGTACAGCAATTTCTTTTGGTTCAGCTGCCGGGTAATTGACCCATGTAATAGCAGGAATCAGACTGCTTGTAACAGAATCTGATGCATTACCACACCCGGCCATTGCAGTTTTTGTCATGGCCGACATTAAAACAACGGCAGCACATAATCCTGCAAATAATATAGATCGTTTCATAATAGTTTTATTTATGTTTTTGACAATCATTTTTCATAACATGACACCGGCTCCAAGACTCCAGATAAAACGAATGCGGTCATCACCCCGAGTCGTAAGATCGGCAGCACCAGCAGAAGCTACAATTGCGCTTTGTTTTCCTATCATGAAAGTTTTAGATAAACCGGCATTGAGACCAACGCAATCCCATTCTGCAAAAGCGTTGCACTCATTGAACAGTTCGTATGATACGTTACCAAATATTCTTCTACCATACTTATCTTGCATGGCTGCTCCAACAGACGTGATTTCCATAAATCGACCCTGAGCCACACCGACGCTGAAATGAAGTTTACTTTTACCTGTCTCTTCATTGATAAAATGACTATTCTGCACAGCCTGACTATACACTAAATAATAGCACGGTTCAGAATCGCTTGGAAATCTTGCATCTTCAATAATGATATTTTGTATTCCAAGAGCAATCGAGTTTCCATATCCAAGATATCGATGAAATTTCAGATTGATTGCAAATCGCTTCCAGTCACTCATGTCAAGAAGAACAGCAGTTGCCTGTACGCCTAAATTTTTCACCGGGTTTCCAATACCTACGCCAACTCCGATGGCAGCATCAGGATCGTTCGTATATGGCGCAGGTATAGTGCCACCAATTCCTCCAAAAACAGTTCCATAAGCTGCCCCCCAACCATCCGGAGTCAACATGGATTTTCCATGAATATTAGGTAATGCAACCTGAGAGTCTGTTTCAGCCATTACAGCTTTCGGTGCCGCAAATACCAGCATGACTGAAAGCAGCAACAATTTCATTTTTGAGCGTTTCATCGATCAGTATATTTATAATTAAGGAAAAGCTATTCTCTCGCAAAACATTAACTTAATTTATACGCCGCACTTATCCTTTCCAATATTTTTACTTCATTCATTTTACCGCATGCCCTGCTTCTTGCTCATCTTTCTTCATTTCTTTGTAAACCATTGATATTCACTTATGGATTTTACTTCCGGTAAAATATAAACCATCCCTCTCTTTGTTGCAAAATGCTTGCCTATATAGTTTTTATAAAATGACTTAGGTACATTGATGCACCCCCATGAAATCCTGTTGTCTTTTGACGTCTCTGATTCAAGTCGCTCATGCCTTCTTTGTGACGGCACCCCGGTAGCGACGGGGTGAATTGCAAGCCGTGTATCATAATCGACCCAAAGAACATCTCCTCCATGGTCACTTTCTCCTGGTTCAGCGTAATACCTTCCAGCAGGGGTTATTCTTTGTGATGGACCTATTTTTGAAAGTGGACGGCGGGCAATTTCAGGAGCTATTTCATCACCTACCGCAAGTCCGAGCAAAACTGGCGCATCTCCAAGAAGTGCTCCTTTATTGCTGAACACATATATTCTTGCATTTTTTTTATCAAGCACCACAAATGGCCTATCCTTGTTATCCCCGGTGCTGACAGCATTATCAACTACATAACGTACCTCTTCTGATGCTATCTGATTATATTCAGCATTCATTTCAGTTGAAGCATAAATATTTCCACCACATAAAATAAACAACACACACATAATTTTTATGTATGCACCCACGGCAGAATTAATAAACTTTATCATAATATCTTCAAAATAGATTTAATATATTTTTTTGATTATTTATATTTGAAATATAATAATCTCATTTTAAAATAAAATCTTTTCCCGGTCATTAGCATTAATGTACGTCAGACGATAGTTAATTCTTCCACCTTTTTCTTAATCTTCTATTTTATTATAATACGCCATATTTAGCCTATTTCATACGATTAATTGCATGTTTTTATCAGTATAATACTAAATATACCTATTATTAACACATATCATATAGCAATTACCTAATATTTTTATATATTTATTTTCGAAATCTCTACATATAGAGTATATGCTTTTTTTTTATTGTATTAACATTCAATGCAGACTGTTCGTATCGCAATTGCTCCTTTACACAAAACATTCCGTTATTGTGCCAATCTTCTTAATTCAGAATTATTTCAGTAATATGCTCATTAAACCAGACGTAACACTTTTTATTTATTTTCCTGCATGGTGCTGACTTTCCTTTAACCTGAATAATTCATGAGCAACAAGCGCAGCCGATTTTCGAAGTAAAAGTCCGATTGCGCATTGAAGCAATCAAGTCATTTTTGGATTGTCAGGAAAAATGGGCTATACACCTGCATGTTT
>Ga0172375_10003681_pt1 | contig 23150 bp, 19 predicted proteins | sample LakKiv1m_FD_114537 | JGI IMG/M metagenome (GOLD analysis project Ga0172375, IMG submission 114537) | Freshwater microbial communities from Kabuno Bay, South-Kivu, Congo - kab_092012_11.1m | ecosystem: Environmental > Aquatic > Freshwater > Lake | place: Democratic Republic of the Congo... | reverse complement strand
GAGCCGATCGGCAATATTCCTCCAGCGGAGTTTGAAGATTCATACTATACTGAGCAAGAAGTCTTGGCCTTAGGAGCCGGACTCAAGTAAAACTGTCTCCGATGAACCCGGGGCGGTTCAGATTCTGAAGCGTCATCGAGATTGGATGTTCAAGGACATGTCTGATTCGAAGCCGATTTCAATGATCATCACGACGCTGGCGGCACAGGCATACAGCGGTGAGGAAGATCTCGAGTCGGCTCTCTTTGCAGTCCTCACGGGAATGGAGAGAATGGTTAATCAGACGAAGCCTCGTGTGCCCAATCCGGTGAATCCTGAAGAGGATTTTGCGGATAAATGGGATGATCCGAAGTATGCTAGGCTTCGCCTAGAAGAAAACTTCAAGAAATGGATGCTTCAAGCTAAGGCAGATTTTAACAGGATTCTTGCATCCACAAGCCCTGATGAGCTCAGAAAGTCCGCGACCAATTTCTCGGTTACCCTTCGTGAATCTGAAGCGGAGCGTCTCACTAAAGGTCGCTCTTCTAAACCGACCCCACCTATTGTGATCATCCCCAAGGATCCTCCCAAACCATGGATGGACTTGTGACGATCGAAGAGAACATAGAAATTCTACTGGATAGACAGAGGGGAATGTCGCTCATGCCCTCCTGGGATAAGGGGTTTCTCCTTGCGGGAGATTATTGTTTTCATGCAAAGCCCGAGGGCGGGGAGCTTGTCTCAGACCAGTTCGCTGTTAGGATATTGGTTCCAGATACATTCCCTTCTCTGTTGCCAACAGTTTGGGAAGTCAGCTCACGAATTCCCAAGAAGGCAGACTGGCACATTAATATCAAGACTGATTGCTCTATCTGCCTAGGTGGAGGGCTAAGCCTTCGGATCGTTGCTCGGGAATATCCCAGTCTAGCCGGCTATCTGGAGAATACGCTTGTACCCTACCTCTATGCCGTGTGCATTCGTGAGCGCCATGGTGGACTCTTTATCTTTTCGGAGCTTTCGCACGGAGGGGAAGGATTAATTGAGGAGGTTCGAGATCTACTCGCGCTTTCCAGCGATAAGGCGGCCATGGCGGTAATTCACCTGCTGTCAATGAAGAAGCGGGTTGCAAATAAACTACCATGCCCGTGTGGCTGTCGGGAACGCTTTGGCATTTGCCAATTGCGAGGAAAGCTACACGATTTTCGGAGTCTAGAATCGAGGAAGTTCTACAAGGATTATCTTCAGCGCATGCGAAAATAGTCTAGTATCCTGTAACATCTAAATATTTTCAGCGATAGCCGGATACAGACGTTTAAGCTTCATCCTTGCATCTTGCGTCGTGAATTGCCAATCTACACCACGTTGATTTTTATTTCGGCTTACAGACCAACTCGAAAGTTCAGTATTCAGCGTATCGAGGCAATCAATGTTTCTTTTCGCCAAGCACTGCCTGCCAAGGGCAGAAAGTTCAATTTCAGCGATATTCAGCCAGCTCCCATGTTTTGGCGTGCAGTGAATCTCGAGTCTCTGGGAGAGTTCGAATGCTTTTCGTGGCGGAAATGAATCGTATAACGATGAGATCCCATGGGTATTCAAATTATCCATTACGAGAACGATCTTTTCAGCTTTAGAATAATCAAACGTGAGGAGCTGTTCAATTTGATTTGCCCAGTCAACACGGGTTCGATGTTCATGAGCGTCGGCGGATCGCCACCCTTTCAATGGTTCGGTGAACAGGAAAATACTGCAGGTACCCTTGCGGACATATTCGGAATCTTGCCGCTCCGGTTTTCCTTTCTTCATAGAAATACGGCGGCGTCGATCAGCCAACAATTGGAGTGGCTTTTCATCCATGCATATCACTGGACGATTAGCGTTATAAGGCCTGCTATATACTTCTACGACGTCCTCCATGGCGGCAACAAAGCGGCCGTTGTGCTGCGGAGGAATGCACCAGCATTTCTTTAGGTGCGGCTTAAATTCGTTTTTTTTAGTGTCCGATTAATCGTCATTGGAGAAATGGAATCGATAATGCCGAGTTCAACGCATTTATCGGCCAATAAACGAACTGTCCAACGTGAATACCCTTCAGGAGGACTGCTGCAGCACAAGGCGATGATGTGCGCCTCGACGTCGCCAGTAACCTTTGGTGCGACAGGCGGTGTTGTCCGCTTCTTCCTCTGGAGAAAGGAGCCAAGAGAAGGACTGCGCAAGAAAGCGTCTTTGACGACTTGTATTGTTTGCCTGCTTACCTGGTAGGTTGCACCGATTTGCTCATCATGAAGCGGAAGACGGCCTGTTGAAGTATCCAGGGCAAGTATTATTTGAGCTCTTCGGGTAAGGCGCACGCTTTTCGATCCATAAGATAAAAAGTCAAGCAACTTTTTACGCTGCTCCGAGGATAACACGATCTTTTTCTTGGTCTTTGCCATGTCGCTACCCTCCTTAATGGTACACCATTTAGAGAGTAGCATAAACACCATTCATTGTAAGCTATTAGCTGTTACACTGTACTAGGTGTTGTTTACATTTCGGTTGTAGGTTCTATCGGCAGAAAATTTGCCTAGTTATCCTGTAGTTTCATTGCCTTGATAAATCTGCCATTGACTCTATTCCATATCCAAGTCGGGTTCAATGCATGTGGATGGATGCAACGACCCAGTTCAATTGCTAGTGAATTGGGAATAGCGGCGAAAATATGAATTTCAGTATTTCTTGAGTTAGTAAATATTGTTGACATCAATGAACGGAATATCACAGAGAACTCGCGTTGAACATCAGGATGATCGACAACCTCTGTAGAGGGGCTATTAACATGGAAGTTCACAATAGGCATATCTGCAATATTGTTGATAACATCGTCGTGATTGATAGTAGCACTAATACTCATGACGATAGCCATGCTTTTCACGGGTTTTTGTGGTAGCTCGGAATAGGTAAAGTACGGTCTTTGTATACTAATTGCTTTTGGCCAAAGCCATTTATTAATGCTGTTTCTTTGCGCTTGATAAATGGTGCAATCTACTCTATCTCCGATGAGATAGCCAAGGTAGATCAGTAATGGGATTTGCGCGAATGCAAAAACATCGAGATGCTCGATTTTCCCGTCGCCCATTCGATCCTTTATAGACGAAATTCTATATCGAATCTTGTCCTTACACGCTTGATAGTATTCTGGAGATGATTCCCCTTCTGTTATACATGAAAGATTTATCACCTCTGGGGGATATGACGGAAAAATAGAATAATTGCTATTTTGAAGTATTGCATACTGAGATGATTCAAGCGTGATCTGGCTAATGGTATCGCTGATTCGAGAATATAGGATGACCACTATTCCATTTCGGACATTAGTGGAGTCATAGATTTTCTGAATATTTACTTCATGCGATGTCTTCATCTCTCGGAGCAATTCAGAACTGTAGTTTTCAAGAAGGATGGAATCATCGATTGTTTTGTGGCATATCGGGCAGCAGAGTATTAAATTACTGGGTAATTGAGCAAGCTTTTTTGATAGAACTTTATTTCCTCTAGGCCCAGCTGAACTATCCGCAATTATATGACAATATTCCCCCAGAAGAACGCGCTCTTGGGTTATAAAGTTCTTATTAATGGGAGTATTACAACCGCGGAATTCACATCTGCCTGCTGCCGCAATCCATAGATCATTTCTAACATTCTTAGGTATATATGTCTTCGACATGTCCATTTTACCTACCTAATTAACTTAACTTAATTTGGTACACCTTTCTGTGTCAGATACCATATGATTCGATCGCAGTGTTCGGACCGTGCAGTCTTGTACTCCTCGGGATTGACCTTGGTCGGCTTTTTGTAGGCGCTGACATACCCGCGAAGTAACTTATCGTCCACAGCGATCACCTTGACCCTTGGAGCACCGCGCACAACTGCCCCCTCACATCTCTAGCCGTCTCATCTCTCTTCATCGCCCAGACGAAGAGGCCCTTGCCCTTTGACGCGCGGGCCCAAAGCTCACCTACCCGGCGCTTCTCGCGTTCGGCGGGATCGGCGGCAAGGTGGGCGCCTTTGTACTCGACGACGAGGACGCGGCCATCCTTGAGCCTGGCTACGAAGTCCGGATAGAAGTCGTCCCTTGAGGTAGGGAGACGGAAACACCACTGATGTCGGGGAGGTACGTTGCGCACCCAGGTCTCGACTTCATCAAGAGCGTCGATCTCTTTAGCGCAGTCATACTCCTCTCCATCGCGCTTTAGGTTGTCCACGACAGGGAAGAAGTGTTTGGAGAAACCATAGGAGGAAGCACTCTCCGCTCGTGGGTAAGGGCAGCGGTCCTTCGAGAAGGAGAAGTCGGCTTCCCATACGAAGCTGTCATCAAGCTCCGGGAGGTCAAGGAGCGACTCGAGTCCTGAGGACGCTGCATTGAGGCGGTAGGAATCGAGCTTGGCTCTGATCTTCTCCTCGAGGAGGTACTTGTAGAGGATGAGGTCGCCAAGGCGGAGCTTCCGCTCGTCAATGAGTTGGTGCATAAGGCGGGACAGGAAGTCTTGGAGAACCAGCTGGGACACGTCGCTTCGCGCAAGGCGTCGGTCGAGCCAGAAGACGAGGCCGTTCAGGTAATACTCACCAGCGACCTCGGCGGTGAAAAGCTCTCGGTCATAGCGGGTATTCCGGGTGATAACCTTCTCAGCGACGACATCAAGCTCCGTGACCTTCCGCTCGGCGGGTATGGAGAACTCCTCAGGCGTAAGGCGGGCTGGGAATCGCGATGCATCTACTAGATCGAGATGGCCACGGTTGGCGAACCAGCTCTCGTCGATGGGAATAAGCTCTCCAGAGATCTCATCACGGGAGAAGAGGGAGCCTACCGTGAATGCATCGGGTCCAACGGGAAGAACGCGATGCCGGGAGGCTTGAAGAAGGCGATAGTTGGCGAGGTTGCGCGCGATCTCTCGCGTGCGCTCGCCACCGGCATCTGCCCCGAGTGTCTGGGAAAGCTTGGTGATCGTAGCCTCGGTGATGGAGCCGGATACCCTGACGAGAGGAACGCCGTCTGAACGAGTACCTGCGCTTTCGACGACAAGACCAGGCTCGAAGGCGAAGAGGCCGAAGTCCAAAGGAGCGTAGGCTGGTATAAAAATAGATTGGCCATCCGGCGCGAGTCCGACGATGGTGCCTGAACCTTCGCCGGGGAAGAAATCCGTCACCTCGGTCCATGCATCCGCCTCGATACGCTCGAAGCCCATCTTGTCGACAAGGCAGTCCTTGAGCGCGGAAGCTGTCTCGGCGAAGTCGCGCGACGAGACATGGGCATAGGCCTTGTTCAGAGCTGCAGAGGGACGCTCCTCCGCGTAGGGCATCCTCAAGACCCGGCCGAGCAGCTGTTCGACAGCCCGAGCGGATTTGAGCTCTTGTATGGAGCAGAACACGTAGGCGAAGGAACAGTCCCAGCCTTCCTTGAGGGCCTGAACGGTGATGATGTGCCGAATGGGGCAGGATAAATCGAAGAGGTTCACACCCTCGATGCCGCGCTCATCTCCGGTTGCCACGGCTATCTGGGCGGGATCGATCCCCTCGTTCTGGATGAGATGATCGCGGAGCTTGTCGGCTGTGATGACTGTCTGGTCGTCCTTGTCCTTGGCCTGAGCCTGGTAAAGAGTGATTGGCCGTACCGAATCCCCGGAAGCTTTGGCAGCTGCCTCGAGGGAGTTCCGCGTATTGATCGCCGCGGCGACAGCTGTAGCCCAGTTCGAGTGCTCAGTGAGAACGATCGGAAGCTTGATCATCTTCTCGGCTTTGAGCTCGGTAGCGGTGGCCTCGTGGAGGACATTAGAACCGCTTGTGTTCGAGGTATCGGGCGTGGCCGTGAACTCAAGGATACCGAGAGGCGAGAGCCTGGCGAGGGTGTCGAAGGAAAGTTTCGAGTGCGCGTTATGTGCCTCATCGATGATGATGAAGGGACGGAAGACATGGCAGAGGTTGACGAAAGAATGAACGGGCTTACCGCGATTGGCGCCTTCGGTGCTGAGTTCGAGACCCCCCATGCCATTGAGGGCCGCGAAGTGGCGTTCCCAACGCTCGGAATGAGCATAGATGGTGCGCGTGCTTTTATCTTCGGCCTTGAAGCTCTGAATGGTGGCGACGACCACAACGAGGCGAGTGGCGAAGTCTTGGGGACTGACCGATTCGAGGCCCTCCCGCGTTACGACGAGGGGACGGCCCCAGACTTCGACAAGCTCCTCGCGATAGGGATGTCCCGCCGTGGAAAGTGCGGAGAGAGTCTGTTCGAGAATGACTTGGGAAGGAACGAGCCAGAGTACATGGAGAGACTCGGCATGGGTATACGAGTCGCGCACAATCCTCAGGGAGCGCGCCGCGAGCCAGGTCTTGCCGCCTCCGGTTGGGATGCGGATACAAACATAGGGAATATCGCCCAACCCCGGAGCTTGATGCCAGCGAGTGACCGATGGACGCCCCCGCTCGCTCCAGGATTCGAAGAAAGCTTCCTTGGAATCACCAAGGCGCTTGGCCCGCTCGAGATAGTCCTTCAGGGATTCGAGGACCTTGGTCTGGTAGATCTTGGGCTCAAACATGCTCGCTCTCCTCTCCAGCGTTTTGGGCTCGAGGGGCTTCGGGCATCAGGCCCGCCGCGTATTCGAGCGCACCTTCTGCGAGGAGCGGCATGGAGCCAAGGTCATAGGGTATCTGCTTGAAGGTGATGTTCATGCGGGCGAGCGAGGACGGCGAATAGGTCGTCGCCTCGGCGTAGATGATGCGAGGACCACCGTGTTTCGGGAGGGCGGCTAGAACAGTTGGCGTGAGGACGTTGCCTCCTGTAGGACGCTTGTCCCCGAGTATCCCGTTGTAGAGGAGATAAAGGCCTCGACCCTCGTGAACGCCGAGGAATGGCGATATTGGCTTGATCGATCCACCGATGGCCGGAGCCTTGGTCTCGCGCCACCAGACAAAGGCAGCGAGGTCGGCGAACTTGACCTTGGGATTGAGGCGACCGAAGGCATCGAAGAGAGTCTCGCCGAGCTTGACGAAGCGGAAGCCGCCGCCCCCCTTCCAGCTGACAGCTTCGGAGATGCCGCCTTGCTCTCCGTCAATGACTTTCTGAAGACGGGGCAGGCAATGTGTCACCGCATGGTCGCCCATCTCGATACCTATCCAACGACGGCCCATCTTGTGGGCGACCGCAGCGGTGGTGCCTGATCCGAGGAAGGAATCAAGGGCAATGTCCCCCTCATTCGTAGCTACCTCCAGAACCCGCTTGATAAGCCGTTCAGGCTTCGGAGTAGCAAAAGGAGTGTCCTCATCAAATAGAGATAGGATCTCTTTCTTTGACTCCTCGGTATTGCCAACCTCGTCGGCTGGCCAGAATGTCATAGGAGCGAGCCCTTTCTCATCGGGCTGGAACTGCTTGATCCTTGGACGACCTTCCCCTGACTTCGGGAAGTAGATGCGGTTCTCCGAAAGATAACGCTTGAACTCAGGTTCTGTTGCTCCCCAGCAGCGTCCCTTAGGAGGGTCAAGCGCTTTACCAGTGGGCGTTATTATCTTGTACATCTGATTGGGACGCCATCCTTGTGCAGAAAATGGGACCGACCGCCATGGCCCGCGAGGATCATTATCCGGATTCGCATAACCATTCTGGTTAGGTTGAAGGAGGTTGCGATGGATTTTCCACTCAACTGCGGGCTTGCGGGCATACACAAGAAGGTAATCATGAGACGTCCCGATCGCAGCTCGATTCTCTCGAGATGTTCGCTTCTGCCAAATAACAGTAGCTATGAAGTTAGTGCGACCGAATACCTCGTCCATTACTACCTTAAGGTATTGACCTTCTGCATCGTCACAGCTCACCCAGATGCTCCCCTCTTCCGCAAGAAGTTCGCGGAGTAACTCCAGCCTCGGGTACATCATCGACAGCCAAGTCGAGTGCTCGAGATTGTCGTCGTAGTGCTCGAAAGCCGAGCCGGTGTTGTAGGGCGGGTCGATGTAGATGCATTTCACGCGTCCGGCATAGTAGGGAAGCAAAGCCTTGAGGGCCTCGAGGTTATCGCCTTGTATGAGGAGATTGTCCTGCGCGGCTTTCGGGTCGCCGACAATGCCACCTTCGGTTGCGGTATGAGGTTCAAGGAGACGGAAAGGAACGAGGGATGCGGCGCGGAGGGCGTCTTCTTTACCTGTCCAAGTTAGCGTTGGCATAAAATGATAGTCCTTCCAGTGATGCTATACAATACAGCTTGCCGGAGCAGCCCCATCGTAAAACTTGTATTTAAATAGAAAGTATTCATGCGTTCCCCACTTTTGAAAGCTTTTCCATAAAAGCCTTGACAATCTCGCATGTAATCTCCGGATTAACCTCAGCGATTTTTTCGGCTATGCCCAGTGCCCGCGCACTTGTAATTTGTGACGAAGAAACCAATTTTATGAGCATCTCAAGTCCCCATATTACTTTGCCACCCCTACGAGTACATTCTCTACGCAGTAGAGTATCATTTGCGATGCATGTCCATCCTTCCGCGAGAACAAAATGAAGACAGGCTCTGTCAGGACCCGAGAGCCCTCGAATTATTTCAAGAACAAGAGGAGTCTCAATAATGGTTAAGCCAAGGTCCTCTGCATGCGCCACATCGAGCTTCTTGACCTCATGAAGGATTCGGGTAGGAACATAGACTTTCCCCCAATACTTGACCACTTCTCGTATTATATCTTCATCGGCATCCATGTAATCAATGAGGACGTTCGCATCGAAAATAGCCGCTTCCCTGCGCTTCCGAGGCACGAATCAAAGCGCCTGCCACGCACGAACCAAAGTTCGCATGTCGCCGAGTGATAGATTGAGCATTTCGCCGGCGCGACTAATACTAATGATTTCTTTTTCATAAGCATCGCGGACGAGTCGGGAGAATCGCTCTTCCATGAGATCACTAACATCAAGCTCCTGTGGGTCTTCGGTCGCGACCTGCATCGCGTCTACATCCACGATCGCATCCGGCTCAAAATGGTCCTTAAGATCGTGTTGATATTTAGCCTTGTAGTCTCTTCTGAAGGCGATAATCAGGTCGGTAAATGAAGGCGCTTTGTTCATTTGAAAAAGCCGATTTAGAATGGTCAGATAACTCACCTTGAAGACCTTCTTGACCTTGAGAACACGGTCCACGAATGGAAGCCCTTTGCTTTCATTCCATTCTTTTTCAAGGGCCTCATCAGGTACGAGCAGGACACCTGCGAAACGATCAGCATCTCTTTCCTCATCCTTATTCTCGCTTTCATCAAAAATGCTGTATGAAGATTTATGAAGAACCAAATGACCAAGCTCATGTGCGATAGTAAAAAGCTGACGTTCGACGGAAATACCCAACTCAGAGTTGACGATGATCGCTGGCCCTCCATCGGTTTCACCTATCGATAGCCCGAAAGTCTTCTTATATCCGAAAGGACGAATTCGCAATTTGATCCCCGCTTCCTCCATGAACTCGGAGATATCGTGAATCGGATCTACTGGTTCAAGTCCAAGCTCTTTCCGGACAGTCTTCGCTGCCACATCGGGTTCTCTAGATGAGACGTCACCGAGTTTGTAAGAAAGGGGCTCTTTGAGCTCACTCTCAAGGAAGCAATAGTCAGAAAGCCATCTTGCGGTATCGTGCCGAAGCTGATCGTACTCAGCCTTCTCGCGGCCGCTCAGTGTCTTTGAAGTCCGGAATCGCAGAGACTCGAGCCGGGGCGCATCAGCGAGAAGCTCCTCGAATTGAACACCGAGTGCATCGGCAAGTTTGAGAAGAGTTGAAGACTTAGGCTCGGCTTTACCATTGATGATATTAGATATGGACGCAGAACCCATCCCCATTTTAGCGGAGAGCTGGGGAATGGTTAGCCCTCGTATTTTCATATAACGACGGACATTGTCGCCAATATCTTTGATACCCATAGAATACTCCTTCTTCATTTGAAAATATACCATGCTATGTGTTATAATGCAATATAATATTTCAAATAGTTTACTATGTGATATTGACGTTAAAGATGTTCAGGAGGATCGGCCTGCGGTAATCACTGTGAATACGATGATAGCCGCCACCGCTCTGAACGAGTCCCTCACTCGAACCCCTCCCGGCAGGCATCATCCCATCCACGCTCTATTTCGTTGACGACTTGTCCTCTCAGGTTGAAAACGATTGATCGTGTGAGGTTTATCATCGCCTTCCCCAAAAAAATAACGAGCACCGAAAGCACCCGCCGATGTTCCACGATATGTAAGGGTCTTCAGTCCGAGCTCTGCCCGGTCATCGATCCGAAAAACATACAGAGCAGCGACAAAAGAAAAAGGCTACCAAAAGGTAGCCTTTTTCAACAGGATTATCGACGAACCGTGAGGTTCGTCGCCATAAAAAGAAGAAGGCTACCCGACGGGTAGCCTTCTTCTTTTTATGCTCCCCCGCGGTGGTTCGAACACCGGACCCAGTGGTTAACAGCCACTTGCTCTGCCAGCTGAGCTACAGGGGAATGGATGGAAACATCCCAAAAGCGGTTGAAATCTAGCGTTTTCCCAAGGCTTTGTCAAGAGGAATACGCGTCGGGCGCCCGATCGCCGGGATTCTTTTTTCGTTCCATCGTGACCCGATCGAGGAAGGCGAATACCCTCGCCTCCCAAAGTTCCGGATCGGTCATGAAGCTCTTGGCGTGCCTGGCGCCCGGGACCAGAAGCAGCTCCGTGGCTTTCTTCCCGGCCTTCACGCGCTCGTTGTACATCGCTATCGACATACTGCAGGGGACATAGGCATCTTCGATGCCGTGGATGAAGAGAACCGGAATATTGGACGCGCACATGGCCTTCATGGGGGACGCCTCCTCAAGACCGAAACCGCGGAAGACCCTGCAGAGGAGAGAAACGCAGGTTTCGGCCGGTCTTCTCACGAAGCGCGGCATCCCAAGTTTCCCGAGCCGGTAGTCGAGCTCATCCATTATGCCGGAAAAAGGACAATCCGCGACCACGAAGCCAGGCTGATCGCGCGCATCGCGAGCTTCGAGCCCGGCGCATTGAAGCGCGGTAGCGGCGCCGAGCGATTCCCCGACGAGGCCCATCCAGGGAGTGTCGGGAAAGATCCCTCGCAGCGCGCCGAGCGCCGCCGCGGCGTCGTCTTTCTCGTAGAAGCCGTAGGCGGGACCGAATTTCCTTGGAGCCACCGTATCGCCGTGTCCGGCGAGGTCGATGGCGGCGACATTCCAGCCTCTTTCGACGAAGGTCTTCATGTATTTAAACATGCCGAAACGCGTCCACGTGATCCCATGGAGGAAGAGGGCGGTCGAAGCTCCTTTTTCGCGCGAAGCCAGGTAGCTGCCTGAAATTCCGTACCCATGGGGCGAATCCACCGCGAAACCGCGCCAGGGGAGGTCCAGGAAAGCGGCCTCGAACTCCCCTTTCTCGAGCCCGCTGTTCTTGGTATATTCGGCGGTCCTGAAACGGGGAAAGAAAAGCGCGCGATAGGAAAACAGGCTCAGGCAAAGAATCAGGCCAAGGAACGCGCAAAGCAGAGCGATGATGGGCGTCATCGAAACTCCCTCCCGACGATTGGAGACTCGCCAGTTTGAGCTATCTATTTTTTCTTTTCGTCATCCTTGTTTTCCTTGGACGCGAGTTCGGCCTTCTTGCGCGCCAGGGCGGCGAAAAGCCCCTTGGGCTGCTCTTCGGCAGCGGCGCGCTGGCTCTTTTCCGGAGCGCCGGCTTTCTTGGGCCCGACGCTCTTTTTGAGCCCCGCTTTTTCTGGCTCGGCGCTCTTCTTGGGCTTGGCCCGCTTCTTGGGTTCGTCGACGCCCTCAGGCTCAGCTGCGGAGACGCCGAGCTCGAGGCTCAACTCCGGCTCCGCCGGCCCGATCGGCTTCGTCCGCTTCGCCGCCGAGGTAGCATCGAGCACTTCCCTCGTGGCAAGGCGCACGCCCGCCGATTTCATGCCCTTGGCGGCGAAACCCTTGGTCTTGAAGGTCTCTTCGTTCTTCTTGGTCCGTGGCTTCTTCGCGTAGCTGAGCGTGAACTCGAATTCCCTCTCGGTCGAGAAAAGCAGCAGCAAAGCTCCCTCGGGAATGAGGGAGTAATCCTTCCCGATTATCCAGGTTTCGATGAAACTTCGCTTGATATAGGGGAATCCGGTATCGGCTGCCCGGTAGATGATGGTGAGGAGGGTCGAGCTTATCTCGTCCTTGTTGGCGAGGGTCACCCAGAGGAGTCCTTGGTCGACGAAAAGCTTCTCCGGCGCCGGGACGACAGAATACATGCCGCTATGCCTGACCACGAGGATCCGGTCAAAGGCCGAGACCTCGAGGACCTTGTCGCCCGATGAAACCGCCGTGCCGATATATCCCGACTGTTCGTCGTAGCGGAGCGCGATATCCCTGCGGGCAGCTTCCTTCGCGTCCACCCTCGAGAAGCTTTCGATCTTGGTGCGACGCGGCCAGGCCGCTTCCAGTTTCTTGACCATGCTTTTAAGGAAATCGATCGCGTAGGCGACGAGTTCCTTGAGATGCTTATTCACTTCGGCCAGACGGCTTTCCAGCCGCCTCATGTCTTCCCTGGCCTTCTCGATATCGTAGAGCGAAATGCGCCGAATCGGGATCTTCAAGAGCCTCTCGATGTCGTCCCTGCTGACTTCGCGGCCGATCTCTTTCGAAAACGGTTTCAGGCCATCGAAGACAGCCTGATAAACCGTCTCCTGGGTTTTCTGCGACTCGATTTTCTTGTAAATCCTTTCCTCAATGAATATGCGCTCCAGGGTCCTGGCGTGGATCTCGTCCAGCAGCTCGCCCCTTTCGATCTCCAGCTCCCGGCGCAGAATCTCGATGAGCTTGTCCGCGTGGTGGCGGATTATCTCCGAAGTGGTCGTGATGACCGGCTTCTGGTTTTCAATCACGAGACAGTTGCAGGAGATGCTCTGCTCGCACTCCGTGAACGCGTAGAGGGCGTCGATCACTTCCTGTGCGTACACCCCCCGCTGGAGCTTGATCTCGATCTCGACCTTGGATGTGGTAAAGTCGGAAATCGAGGCGATTTTAAGCTGACCTGAGCGGGCGGCCGCCTCGATGCTCGCGATGAGGCTTTCCGTCGTCGAGGAGAAGGGAATTTCGGTGATGGCGATCTTTTTCGGATCCGAAGTATCCAGCTTGGCCCTGACCCGCACCTTGCCATTTCCGTCGCGGTAATCGGCCAGTTCCATGATGCCGCCCGTGGGAAAGTCGGGAAAAATCTCGAATTTTTTCCCGAGAAGGCAGGCGATTTCCGCTTTGATGACTTCGACGGGATTATGAGGGAGAATCTTGGTGCTCATCCCAACGGCGATACCATCCGCCCCCATAAGGAGGACCACCGGCAGCTTGGCCGGGAAATGCTGGGGCTCTTTGTTCCTGCCATCATATGAGTCTATGTAGGTCGTCGTCTTGGGATTGAAGAAAACATCCTTCGCGAAGGCGGAAGCCCTGCACTCGATATAGCGGGGAGCCGAGGCTTCGTCCCCGGTGAAAATGTTGCCGAAATTCCCTTGCTTGTCGATGAAAAGTTCCTTGTTCGCCAAGACGACAAGGGCAGAACCGATGGATTGGTCGCCGTGGGGATGATACTTCATGCAGTGACCCATGACATTCGCGACCTTGTGGAACTTGCCGTCGTCCATCTCGAAAAGCGAGTGCAGAATGCGCCGTTGCACGGGTTTCAGGCCATCCTCGAGATCGGGAATAGCCCTATCTGTAATGACGTAGGATGCGTAATAGAGAAAATTGTCGTTGAAAAGCTTCTTAACGTAGGCCATTGCTGTTTCCCTATAGATCCGCGATGAGATTCCGCATGATGTATTCCCTGCGCTCGGGGGTATTCTTGCCCATATAGAATTCGAGGAGTTCCGGTACCGAGGAAAGGGTCTGAATGTCCACTTTCACGATCCGCAGATCCTTGCCGATGAACTGGCCGAATTCCTTGGGGCTGATCTCCCCCAAGCCCTTGAACCGCGTCACCTCGGAACCGGAACCGAGCGCCTTTATCGCCTCGTCCCTCTCCCTGGCGCTGTAGCAGTACCTCGTGTCCTTTTTCGTCCGCACGCGGAAGAGGGGGGTTTCGAGGATATACACCCTTCCCTGGGTCACCAGCTCCTCGAAGTAGGTGAGGAAAAAGGTCAGGAGGAGATTGCGGATGTGGAAACCGTCGTAATCGGCGTCCGTGGCTATGATGATTTTCGAATAGCGCAGGTTCTCGAGCTCGTTCTCGATGCCGAGCGCCATCATGAGATTGTACAATTCCTCATTCTTGTAGATGGCCGTCTGCCGCTTCCCGTACATATTCTCGGGCTTGCCTCTAAGGGAAAAGATGGCCTGGGTATAGACATCGCGCGAGCTGACCATGGATCCCGCCGCGGACAGGCCTTCGGTTATGAACACCATCGACTCGTCGCCCTTGCCCCCATCGCCAAGATGGTGCTTGCAGTCCTTCAGGCTGGGAATCTTCAACTCTATCTTCTTGGCCGCTTCCTTCGCTTCCTTCTTGACGGCGTTCAGCTCGGTGCGGAGCTTTTCGCTCGAGATGATCTTGTCCTGAAGCCTCTTCGCGGCCTGGGGATTCCTCCTGAGAAACTCGTCGACGCCGCGCTTCACTTCCTGGAGGATCCATGGGCGGATCTCGGCGTTGCCCAGCTTGTTCTTCGTCTGGCTTTCGAAAAGCGGATTCTTGAGCTTGACCGCCACCGCTGCTGCCACGCCCTCGCGAATGTCCTCGCCCTTCCAGGAGGCTTGGTAGAATTCGTTGATCGCCTTGAGGAAACCTTCGCGGAAAGCCGTCAGGTGCGTGCCCCCATCGGACGTATACTGGCCGTTCACGAAGGAAAAATGCTCTTCGCCGTAGTTGTTCGTGTGGGTGAATGAAAACTCGATGCGGTCTCCCCTGTACCATCCAATATCGTAGAGCGCGCTCTCTCCGACCTCGGATGAAAGCAAATCGAAAAGCCCTTTCTCGGCCTTGAATTCCTTTCCATTGAGCGCGATCGTGAGCCCGGCGTTCAGGCATGCGTAGTTCCACATGCGCTTTTCCAGGAATTCCATATTGAAGGAGAATTCAGGGAATATTTCGGGGTCGGGGGAAAATTCCACGAGGAGGCCGTTCTTTTCCCTGCCGGCGCTGTCTTCGCGGGACGATTTGAGCACCCCCCGCTCGAATTTCGATTCAAAAAGCTTGCCGTCGCGATACGAGACGACACGGAAGCTTCTGGAAAGCGCGTTCACCGCCTTGGTGCCGACGCCATTGAGGCCAACCGAAAACTGGAAGACGTCGTCGTTGTACTTGGCGCCGGTGTTGATGATCGAGACGCACTCGATAACCTTTCCCAGGGGTATGCCTCGGCCGTAATCCCTGATCCTCACGGTATCCCCCGCAATCGTCACCAGGATCCTGTCGCCCGCTCCCATGATGAATTCGTCCACCGAGTTGTCGATGACTTCCTTCACGAGGACATAGATGCCATCGTCAGGATTGGAGCCATCGCCCAGGCGGCCGATATACATGCCCGTTCTCAGCCTGATGTGCTCGAGAGAAGACAGGGTCTTTATTTTCGATTCGTCGTAGATCGGGGTGTTTTGATGTTTGGAAACTGCCACGGAGCAATCCTAGCATAGCGCGCGAATCGGGTACAGCCATGAGGAAGAGGGAAAAGAGATGATCGAGATTCCCCGCTGACCCGGAATGAGCGCCGAGCGGGGGCCAGGCTCAGAGCGGGGAGCCTGGACGGAAAAACGAACCTTCCTCCACGAAGTGGATCCTCTCCTTCCACGCCGATTCGACGGCCTCGGCGTGCAGCGCCTCCCCCATGACGATGGCCGAGGTACCCTTCACCACGACATCGAAAAGCGAGCATTCTATCCATCCGGCGACGCCGGATGGAATCCTGACATCGACGCGGTGTCCGGCGAAGCTCTCGATGCCGAATTTGGCGTACTTATCGACCTCCATGCCCGAAACCGACCCGCAGCGCATGACGAGATCCTTCTGCGCGGCCCCAGGCAAGGCTATCGCGAACTCGCGGGATTTCTCCAAGTCCTTGAAGGTCTTGTGACCGGTATCGAGGACGCAAAGAAAGCGCGAAACCGGCTCGTAATCCAAGGGACAGCACCAGGCTACGGGCGCCAGGTCATAGTTTCCCTTTCGATCCTTTGTGCAGACGAGAACGAGTCCACCCCCGTTCTGAAGCATATAGGCGTTTTTAAGTTCCACTTCGGCGTATTTCATCGTGCGGCCTCCCCGAGCATGTGATCATTGTATCCCGTGGACTATTTTAACGCATATCATGGAAAGCCGCAGCTTGAATTCATGGCTGAAGGCGAAAATTGTATTGTACATATTGCCTTATATAGCAATTTTAATATATTATGCATCCATGCTGTTTTCCGATTACACTTTCTACCGAGGCCCTTGGCGCTACCTGTCACTCCTCATCGTGTTCGTCATCGCGATCGGCGGCTTTTTCGTACCTGAGCTGGGACTCCTCATTGTAGGTCTCATGCTGATCGCGATAGCGATGAACGCGAGGCGTGGCCGAAGCTTTTGCTCCGGCGTTTGCCCCAACGGCCGGGCCCTGTCGGCGGGCCTCGGCAAAATCTCGACGGGAAGAAAGCTGCCCCGCTTCCTCTATTCCAAGGAATTCAGGCGGGCGCTCTGCGGCCTCCTCATGTTCGCCATCATCAGCTTTCTGATTCAAACCAATGGATCCCTCGCTCGGATCGGGCGGGTTTTCTGGTCGGTGTATATCGCCGCGATCGGCATCAGCGTCCTGACGGGCTTGCTGTTCAAGCCGCGCGCTTGGTGCGCCTTTTGCCCGATGGGAACTCTCCAGGATACGCTGAAAAGCTTCAAGTAAGCCTTACCGGAAATGAGGTGTCCGGACGCCGATACGCCGGCGTTATGGACAAGGTCGCCCTGCCCCGGGATAATGTCTCCATGGAATTACTCTCTCCCGCCGGCAGCATCGAAAAACTGGCCTACGCGTATCGCTATGGGGCCGATGCCGCCTACATCGGCCTGCCGTTTTTCAGCCTGAGGGCCCAGGCTGAAAACATCGACGATGACGACGACATGGCACCCGCGAAAATACGCGCGATAAAGGATGCTTATAATGGGGGAAGCGCCAGAAGCTCGCGGCTGGAGTCGACTTCATCCGCCGCGATGGCGCCGCAGCCGAAAAAACTCTATTGCGCGGCCAATATATTCTTTCACAACGACGATCTCTCGGCCCTCGAAGCCGCCCTGCCGCGAATCGCCGAATACCCCTTCGACGGCTTCCTCGTGAGCGATCTCGGCGCCTATGACCTGCTTCGAAGCCGTTTCCCGGATCGCGAATATCACCTGAGCACCCAGGCGAACTGCACAAACTGGCGGATGGCCCGAACCTACCGCGATATGGGCTTCAACCGCATCGTGCCGGCCAGGGAACTCTCGTTGGACGAGATCAAGGCCATAAAGGACAGGGTGCCCGGATTGGAAGTGGAAGCTTTCGCCCATGGAGCCATGTGCATGGCCTATTCGGGCAGATGCTTCATCTCATCGTGGATGGCTAGCAGATCGGCCAACATGGGCGATTGCACCCATTCCTGCCGCTGGCGCTACCAAGTCTACCTTGAGGAGGAAAAGCGCCCGGGCCAGATGCTACCGCTCGAATCGGGATCGACGACGCATGGAGGCTATAGCCTCTTCATGTCATCGCGCGATCTCTGCATGATCGACCACCTGCGCGAACTCGAAAAAGCCGGCGTCGACAGCATAAAGCTGGAAGGCAGGATGAAAAGCCTGTATTACGTCGCCCTTGTCACCCGCGCCTACCGCCATGGTCTGGACCACCCCGGCGAGCCGAACCCCTTCCGCGAAGACCTCTTCGCCATAAGCCACCGCGAATACGACACCGGATTCTTCTTCGGCCGCGAAGGCATGGATCTTTCCGCCGTCACCTCCTACCGCCAGACCCACCGCTTCGCCGGGAGCCTGGAAGAGGCGCCACCCCTTCTGAATGCCGAGGGCGCGCCCCTGGAGACAGGGCCTCTCTTCTCCCGCTTCAATGAGTCGGAATGGACGGAACCAGCCTACGTCGATATGAGGAACACAATTTCGGCCACCAAGGCCATCGAAGTCATCCCGCCCGAGGCGAAGGCCATGCGGCTTGAGCCGGGCGAGTATCGTTTTTTCGATACGGAAGGCGCTATCGGCGAGAAGATAAGGCACGGGAAAGCCTGGTTTCTTCAGCTGAGAAGGGAAAAAGCCGCGGGCAGGGAACCGCGACCGGGATGGCTCCTCAGGGTCGAGGGTCGCGACAACTAGTGCTCAGAATTTCGCCTTGAGAACGTCGCACGCAAGCTCGAACAAGCGCAGACAATCCGATGGCTTCGTCGCGTAGCCCGTTCCCGATGTCTCTTGCCGCAGGACGACGCTGCCATAGTCATCGTCTCCCCCCGCCTCGATCTCGTAACCATCGGCGGACAAGCCTTTGAGTTTTCGATAGCTTTCACCCCTGCCCTTCGTAAGGAAAACCCCGTAGAGATAGGGTACTTCCCCGTTCGGGCCTTTGTTGATGGCGGTCTGGAACTGGACGCCCACAAAGTCATCGGGCTTCCGCTTCGGCTCGACCATGAGGCGGATGTCCTCGGGCACATCGCGTCCGCCTTCGTCCTTGTCGAAGCGAAGGTAGGGTGTGAGGGCAATGTATTCAGCGGGCTTCTCGGCGAATATCGCCTGGAAGCAGGGCATCTTGAGGGAAAGGACCTTGGGCACGAAAGCCCTCACCTTTCCGAAATACATCGCCGGCACCGTGAAAAGAAGCCCGTCGGTGAGGATCAGGGAAACATCGGGTTTGACCGCGATGAAAATTCCGGCGAGCACGGCAACCATGATGGAAATCGTGGCCATCAGCATCGCCCCGCCGATGGATCTGCCGAAAACAGCCTTTGATTCGCGCAGGTTGTCGGCCAGCTTGTCTATCTCAGCCATCGAAACGGCACGCCATTCCTCCAAGCCCTGATCGGAAGGCTTGTTCGTGATCGGCTTCAGGCGCAAGGGGATATATCCCGCGACAATGAGGGCGAAACCGGGGATGAGCCCCCAAGGGAGGAGGACTTGCATGACAGCTCCCGCGGAAAACAGCCCCGCCGCGAGCGCCAGCCTCGAAGAAAGTCCCAATTTCATGGATGAAAATTCATAGTCCATAGCTTTACCTCTTTGCCGCGCCCTCGAGTTCGCCGTAGCCGGCATACGACCAATAGAGGGGGCATGCCGCCTGGCAGGCGGTGAAGGATCCGCAGCTCGCGCAGGATTCCGGCGCGTAGCGCTTGTTCTTGAAGTAGGCAGCCCGATCCGAAAACCAGAGCTCGGAGAAATCTTTGCGCAGGATGTTGCCGAGGGATTCAGGATAGGAGGAACAGGGCAAGATGTTACCCTCGGGGTCCACGCTCAAGAGGCCATCGGCCGCGGCGCAGCTCTTGTTTCCCAAGCCCCTGGCTACGGGATTATAGATGCAGAGTGGTGTCGGGGAATACCAGTAGAAGGTGAGGCCTGCCGAGAGCGCCCGCTTGCGGACTTCATCGACGAAGGCGCCCGTCTCCGAGTAGGAAACGAAGAGCTCGGGCGCGCGATCGGCGTTCGCCGCCGGAATGTACAAATTCATCGAAAACCGGTCCACGCCAAGATCCTTCAGGAAGGCCGACATCGAAAGCAGGCTTTCCCTGTTGGGCTTCGTTAGCGTCGAATTGGTCTGGACGCGGATTCCCGCGGCCTTGAGCGCCCGAATGCCGGCCAAGGTCCGCGCGTGAGAGCCCGGAGCGCCGCACAAACTGTCGTGGATGAGGGGGTCGGGGCTCTCAAGGCTCACCTGGGCAGTACGCAGGCCCGCTTCGTACAGGGACCTGGCCCGTTCAGGGCTGGCGAGCGTGCCGTTCGTGATGAGATTGACGCGCAGATGCCTGCCCACCGCGTAGGCGATGAGCGTCTCGAGGTCCTTCCTCAGCAGAGGCTCTCCGCCGGTAAAGGAAAAGAAGGGAATTTTCGCTTTTTCCCTGAAAATGTCGATGATCCGTTCCATGGAACTCGTGTCGTTCTCTCCATCGATTCCCTCTGAGGGAAAGGACCGCCCGCCCTCGGCCCGATCGAGGCGGGGCGGCATTCCTTGGGCGCCGGAGCCACAGGAGCCGCCGCCGCAGCCGGCGTAGCAGAAAAGGCAGCGGTTGTTGCAGCGATAGGTGACGGCGATTTCGCCGAGTATGGGCAGTCGGGTGAAGTCGAAACCGTAGGCGATTTTTTCCGTCGCGACATCCTTGCCGTCGCAGAGGTCCCGGATATCGGTGAGGAAGGCGGCGATGTCGCGCAACTTCTGGGCGTCCATCCCCGGCATCGTGTCGAAGTCGAGGCCGGAATCGAGCCTCGCGAGAATCCTCACGCCCGTTTCATTGGTTTTATACACCATGTTCGGCGGAAGTATCACGACATTGTCCTCTTCGCGGACATACACGTAATCCTTCACGGATGCCCAAAATTCCCTCGTCCAGGACAAATCGGGGAAAGTCTCTTGTTCGCCACGGCGCCTTGCGCCGCCTTTCCGGAATCGGATCAATGCCCGCCTCCCGAAACGCAGGCCGAGTGGCAGGCGGAATGGCAAGCCGAATGACAGGCCGAGTGGCAGGCCGAATGACAGGCGTCATGGCAAGCGTTGTGGCATGCCGAATAGCATGAGCCGGCCTGTCCATTTTGCCCGGGCGCGAAGCAGCCCGAGAAACAGGCCGATGAGCGCATGAAGTCGCTGTAGCCCGTGGAGAGGGCCTGAGGGAGGCCGAGCGTCGAGAAACGCGCTGGATTGGCGTAGATGAAGCAGTAGCCATGCCAATAGTACCAATATTGATTCCGGGCGCGCCACGCGGCGCGGCGCTGTTCCTCATCCTCGAGCCCCTGGCCGGTCTTCCGCTCCGCTTCCATCGTCTCGGCCTCGGCCAGAATTTTTCTGTAGTGAGCCTTCGTCGCTTCCAGATCGCAGTCCCAGATCTTTTCCTGCAGCCCGCGAATCGTGGCCTCGAAGAAATCCATCATCAGGCCCGAGAGAATTCTGCCTTCGGCGTCGAAACAGGCGAGGAAACTCTCCTCTATCGCGTCATTGGCCTTGCTTTTGCTCAAAATCGATATTTTCAGGGGATCTTCCTCGAGGACGTCGATGATGCCTTGCGCGCGCAGGCCTTCGAGCATGAGAGCCACGACCCTCGCAAGCGGCAGTTCAAAAAGGAGTGCCACTTCGGCCGGATGCAATCCTTGCGCCACTTTTCCGGGAACTTGATAGGTCCCGGTGAAGAGCTTGGGAGGAACCCAGGAATCCCCCGCCCAGGCGATTCCCTTCACGATGGCGGCGCGCTTGCCATAGCGGCGAAGGTTAAGCACGTAGAGGTAGAGCGCCACGGCGATGAGTAGGGCGAACAGAGGCAAGGCAACCATGGGATTCGCGACAAGGGAGAGGCCGCTACGCGAAGCGCCGCGCGGCGCTTCGCCGCCCTGACCCGCGTCATTCGGCGCCGCGACGCCCTCGCTCGCATTGCCCGGCGCAACGCCGCCCTCGCCGGCGCCGCCCCGCGCAGCCGCGCCCAAGCTCACCGTCATCGGGAGATAATCGGCGGGGAAATACAGCCGCAGCCTCTGGGTTCCCATCGCCGGAACCTTTTCCTGATAGAACCGGATCGTGAGGTAATGCGAACCATCGGAGCCCTTCGAGCCATAGTAGTCGATCTTGTTTTCGGCGTTCACCGATTTCTCGGTCTTGAGCGGCACGGCGCTTCGTTCGGCGTCGGTCAGCGTTTCGCCCCCGACCTTCGCGGGAAGTACGAGCCGCAGGGTCCGCGAAGCGAGAGCCACATCCCACTGGACGGGGGCCCAGTCGAAATACAGAAGCTCGCCGAACTCGGGGCTCGTTGTCGTGCCGATAAGCCCCGCCGCGGCGAAATCCCCCGCATAGTGGAGGAAATAATAGGCGCTGCCCGAAAATCCCTTGCCGCCTGAAAGCACGATGTCGAATTTGCCCGATCCGAGAGCCTTGATCGACAGTGGCTGGCGAGTCCCGCCGGGAAGATCCGCGTAGCAGCCTTCAAGATCCCAGGCCGGGTCGAAGGCCTCGCCCTGGAAATAGAATCCGTGCATGAGGCCGCCCGAAGCCTCCCATTTGAGGCTGTAGTAAATGTCGGCTTTGCCGTCGGCGCGCAGCACTACGGTGATATCGGCCGAATCCAGCGATGTCGACAAGGCCGCGGCGCCACCCGAAACGGCAATAAAGGCGATCGCGACGAAAGCCGCGAAGCGCAGTCGCTTCATTCGATTTCCTCCCTGACTGCCATCCGGCCGGCGGCGGGCAGCCCTCCATCTATCTGGATGCGTCGTTCGCGCAGGATCGAGGCCTTTTCCTTCAGCGCCGCGACGACCCTATCCTCAGCATCCGCGAAGGGGTCCTCGTCCTTTAGGCCGAAGCGCTTCTCCGTGGCGGTCTCATCCTTTTCCTTCAGAAAAATATCGACGATATCGATGGCTTCATCCAGCGCCGCGTCCGCCAGTGGGTCGTCCGCCGATTCGCGCTTACATGCCTCCAGATATTCGCCGGACGCCAACACGACGAGATGAACAGCCTCAGCGGCCTTCCCCTCGCCTATCCGCATCCGGCCAAGTCTTTCGCGCGCCGCTTCAGCCCGCGCCAGCTTTTTTGCCTTTTCCCGCGCATTGGCGGCATCCATCGCGGCGACCACCGATCGAGGTCCCACACCTGAAAGGAGCGCGACGATTCCCGTCAACGCGGCGATGGCCGATCCCGAAAGCAGCGCGAGCCAAAAGGGAAGTCCCGCCACTCCCGCGGCCACGACGGCAACGAAGCCCGCGAAGCCGCTGCCGATGCCAAGCGGCGACCGGAGGTACCATTTCAGATAATCCCTTGGGAGCATGAACTGACTTTACTATTCCCTTCGCGCTCGCGCAAGGCGCCGCGCCCGTGAGCCTGTCCCACAAGCAAAGCCGCGGCGCCCTGTCGCCCGAAAAAACCAAAAACTTGACATCGCGACCTTCTTCTCTTACGGTAGTACAAGCGCAGAAATGGAGGCCATCATGAAACGTCTTCCCAAGACTTCGGCGATACTCGCGCGCATCGCTCTTTTCACCCTCGTTG
>Ga0172375_10003680_pt1 | contig 23159 bp, 19 predicted proteins | sample LakKiv1m_FD_114537 | JGI IMG/M metagenome (GOLD analysis project Ga0172375, IMG submission 114537) | Freshwater microbial communities from Kabuno Bay, South-Kivu, Congo - kab_092012_11.1m | ecosystem: Environmental > Aquatic > Freshwater > Lake | place: Democratic Republic of the Congo... | reverse complement strand
GGATTTCGCGGCCGATTGCTCAGCGATATTTTTTACCTCATCAGCATCGGCCACAATCGTATCCGATTCCAGCGTCACCAGATCGAGGTACCAGCTTTCGCCGAATTGGCTTTGGTATTGGAAAGCGATGTAAATAAACTTATCGATATAAGCGGATAAATTGACCGCCACCTGGGTCCACCAGCCCGGCAGACTCAGCGCTTCACCCGGAAAAGTCCTGACTATTGCGAAATCGGCGGTGTCCGGCGCTCCGGTCGATACCCGGATATAATTAGGAAGGTTATCGTCTTCCGGATAAGATGCCATGTGCCAGAATTTCAGCACAAAAGAGTTTTCCGTAATGGCTACCCGGTTGGTAATCAGCCATTCATTGGAAATTTCATCGGTTCCGCCGTAGCGGCAACAGGCTGACAAATCTCCATCGTAAACATAGGTGCTGCTGCTGCCCCACCCGGCTCCGGAGGAATTGGAACCGTAATTACTAATTGTCCAATCCACCGGAATACCGGTCTCGAAACTCTCGGAAAAGGCGATCGGTTTTTGCCATGACAGCGTTACCACGCCATTTCCAGCGACGGCCGCGAGATTACGCGGAGCGGGCAAATCTTTGGACATCGTCACGTTTAAAACCAGCTCGCCGCCGTTTGTCAGAGTCGTGTCGCTTCGTACCGTCACATAGCCCATAGAATAAAAATACAGGCTGACTTCTCCCGGCGGGATATTGTTAAAGTAAAACGAACCGTCGGCCGCAGTCGTATCCATCCGACTCGGAGTTACCAGCCAGACTTCCACGCCGCGGTAATCCGTGGCATTCTCGAGTACGACCGTACCATGCACAATGCCATTGGCAATCGGATCGAGCCGAAAATTAAGATCGGTAATAGCCGCCTGATTAATTATAATATCCGTAATGATACTGTCGGCGCAAATATAGCCGGCCAGGCTGACTTTTAACTCATAATAACCGTCATAAAGATTTTCGAAGATGTAGTTTCCCAGACTATCGGTAACCGCCGTATCGCAGACGGTTCCACTCAGGAAAATTGTCACGCCGCTGTCATTTTCTGTGTCGCTTAAATCCGCCCGGCCGCGGATAGCTCCGATCGCCGGTTTTTCTGCCGACAGGAGATAATTAACGGAATTAGTCAGCAGTTGCCGGGCGGCCAGGCTGTCAGCCAATCGCGCAAAATTGAAAGCATAGTAAATCGCCTGAGCGGATTGCGGATGATTGTTGTTGTCATAGATAATTATACCGCCGTCGGCTTTGTGATAAGCATTGCAGTAAAGAGTATAGGCCGGAGCCAGCGGACGCTGGGAATCCTGGTCGAATAAACCATCCGCTGCCAATTCCAAAACATCCGGCAAAGCCTGCGGCGTACGCACCACCGGATGATAATTATAATCCGAAACCAATTTAAGATCGCCGGAAAGGTCATCGTTCCAGGCGGAACAATGCAGAACGTTGGCCGTAAAGTCCGTATCCGCATAACCGGACGACGTGCTCGCCATAGCATACCCGACTTCGCCGCCTTCGATCAGCAGTTTATGACCGGTATCGGCCAGCCAATTGACCATCTTTTCGCGGTAAATCTCATCCGTAACCGGATATGGATTTGAGCCGCTGGTTGAAATAATCAGATCGTAAGATGTAAAATCGAGCGTATCGGCCGTGGCAACATCCACAATCTCTGCAAAATATCCGTTCTCGGTCAGCCAGCGTTGCATCTGACGACCGGCGGTGCCAGAACTTTTTTCCAAACGTTTGGAAATATCGGCCCGCATGCTGGTTTTTAAATCCGATTCAGAATCGTCGACGATCAGCACCAGGCCGTCCACCTCTGTGATCCGGAATTCCAGATAACCGCTTTCCGGGAAGCAGGCAATATTCGGCGTCGCCGCGGCGTCGCCGGCCACGATCCTGTAATAGTAAACATCGCCGGCCTCAAGAGCATCAACCGCTTCCGGGAAAACACCACTGTACTGGCCGTCGCTGTTCAGCGTCAGTGTAAAAGTACGGCCGGCGGCGGGGTCATTGAGGTAATATTGACAATAAACGGTATCGATGCTGAGATTGTCGGTCACGGTGGCTGTGACACTGACCGGCCATTTTCGCAAAGGCCGATCGGTAATCGCTGTATGCGCAATCTCCGGCGGAGTCGTATCCACTCCAACAAAGAAAGAAAAATAGTCCTCAGGCGCTCCGGATGGACAGTAAATTATTTCGTCTCCAGCGTCCGCTGCCGACAAATAATAATTCACGGTAACATCCGCCTGACCGCCGGGAATATCGGCATAGTACTGATTCGATTCGCCGGTCGTTTGCATTGCCACCGAATTACTGATGTCGCCATTCCAGCCATAATGCAGCCAGATCGTATCGAGCGGCGGCTGGCTGGATGTCACAGTTGCTAAAATTCGATACGGCCCGGTAATATCTTCAGTTGCCGACAGCGCCGTGTGACTGAAAATGATCGAGTAATAATCGCGGCCATCCAGCGTCAGTACGCCGGTATTCTGCGGATCGAGCCAGGATTTCAACTGATAAGCTGCATCCGAATAATAGTCCCATGAATAGGAAAACTTGCCAAAATTATCCGCCCCCGACAGATTACTGCACGAGGCCGTGCCACCGTGCAACTGCCCGACGATGCGATGATTCTGATCGAACAGCGGCGAACCGGAACTGCCTTCTTCGGTCGTGCCTTCGTCCCACACCACCGCCCAGTGGGAATTGAGAGGCGTGTTGCTATCCCAGAAATCATTCGTCGGGGCATCGTTATCGAAGCTGATTTTCTTGACATCGCCGTTCGGATGATGAATACAAACCGTCTGCGTTGCGGGCGTACTTTCGGCGCTCCACCCGGCGAAACGGACATTATAATCAATCGGAATCTGCTCCGTAATTTCCAGCAGGGCAAAGTCGGAAGCCACACTGGTCGCCAACAGGGTCGTGCCCTGCACGGTGTTAGTCGTCGGGCCATCATCGGTCGTGCCGGCCGGGCGTTCATAATTGAACATCACGATCCAGTATTCCTCGCTTCCGAGGCAATGATTGGCTGTGAGCAGATACTGTTTCAAATCCTGTTCGGCATTATTAATCAGGGCGCCGCTGCAAATCCGCGAACCGCCACCGGTCAGAATCATGGCAACCGCTCGTTTTTCGGTCTGCCAGTCAGCACCTGCCGTAGAATTGATGTCGATATTACAGCTGCCGGACGAACCATAGTTTTCGACATCGTTGAAAAAAACATTTTTATAACCATAGATGATGCGTGAAATCGTCAGGCGGCTCTGGCCGCGGGTTTCCGGCGGTTCATAGAGTTCCAGAGTACAATCGCCGCCCTTGACCGGGGCCGTGGCAAAAACGCCGCCCGGTTTATTGTTCGCCGCCGTAAAAGCCCCCAGCAGCATTTCCTGGTCGGCGGAATAGAGGAAAAACCGCGCGCCGTCCGCCAGAAAAAAATTATCGTAAATCAAATTAATGGAATAGGCCTTATCGGCAAAAATCCGCAAACGCCACAGACGGCCGCCATCCGACAATTCGCTCCAAGCGCCGCTGTTATCCGGAGTATATGCGACCTCGAGCGGGTAACCGAACTGGAACGGCTCGTCTTTACCCGTTCCGGATTCAAGGCTGGCGATCTGTTGTAGATTGAGGGTTGGAATTTTAATTCTTGCCGGCGAACCGGAAACCGAGTTGGCAAAACTGTACGGCTGGCCGCCGGAACTGACTTGGGCCGGACTGTGGGACAGCCAGACAATTATCAAAAGAAACGACAGTTCAAACCAGTGCCGCTTCCGCCAAGCAGATTTCCCGAGTATTTTTTCTTCTACAAAATTCATTTCAAAAGCCCGAAATTCCGCTTATATCTTACTCAATCGGTAGAATAATCGCATGACTTTTATCACAAGGTCCGGGTGCTGAATTTTGCCTCAGAGCGTGACGTAATGCGACTTGGTGATTACGCCTTTGATCCGGCCGGTCAGTTCGGCGCCGATGAACGGCGTATTCTGCGAACGGGAATAGATATTCTTGCGACTGAAAACCCACCATTCGTTCGGATCGAAAATGGCCAGATTGGCTTCTGCGCCGGGCTCCAGACCAGCCAGCGGCAGGCTCAGGATCGTAGCCGGATTAATCGTCAGTAGTTTTATCAATTGCAGGAGTGTCAGATGACCGGCGTGCACTAAATTCATCATTGCCAGCGCGAAAGCCGTTTCCAATCCGATCATACCGTACGATGCCAGATCGAGCGAAGTTTCTTTGGTGTCGATTGTATGCGGAGCGTGATCGGTGGCAATCGCGTCGATGACGCCGTCTTTCAGACCGGCGATGACGGCCTGACGGTCGGCTTCGGTGCGCAAGGGCGGCGCGACTTTGCCATTGGCGTCAAAAGTCCGCATGTATTCATCGGTCAGTGAAAAGTGATGCGGCGTGGCCTCGGCTGTAACTTTAACTCCGGCGGCTTTGGCTTTGCGTATCAGTTCCACCGAACCGGCCGTCGAAACGTGCGGGACATGCAGGCGCGCACCGGTGAACTGAGCCAGTTGCAGATCGCGATAGATCATCAATTCTTCCGCCAACGCCGGATTACCCGGCAATCCCAACTGGGTCGAGACCAGGCCTTCATTCATCAGACCATCGGCTTTCAGATCGACATCTTCGGCATGATTGATAATCGGTTTACCGGTCAGTTTGGAATATTCGAGCGCATAACGCATGACCTGTGAATTTTTCAGGGGCGCGCCATCATCGGAAAACGCCACGGCGCCGGCCTTGGCGAGTTCTACCATTTCAGTCAGTTCAGCGCCCTGGCGTCCTTTAGTGACGGCGGCAATCGGGAAAACGTCCGCCAGCAGGTTTTCGGCCTGGCGGTAGACGAAGCGCACGGCTTCCTGGGTATCGATGGCTGGATCGGTGTTCGGCATGCAACAGATTTTGGTAAAACCGCCCGCCAATGCTGCCCGTACTCCGGTGGCAATCGTTTCCTCGTCTTCATTGCCCGGTTCGCGCAGGTGCGTATGCAAATCGAGGAATCCCGGAGATACATATAATCCTTTGAGGTCTTCGCTGTTCTTAACGGTTTTGGGATCGACCGGCTGGCCGATGCTCTTGATTTTACCATTTTCAATCAGAATGTCAGTCTCATAAGTATCCTCTTTAAATGGATCGATAACCACCACATTCCTTAGCAGTAATTCTTCTTTTATAATTTTAATTTGCATTTGATCTCCTCAATTCGTCTTTTATTTGCCGCCGACCAGCAGGAAAAGCACCGCCATCCGCACGGCGACGCCGTTCAAAACCTGATGCAGGATAATCGAATGTTCGCTGTCGGCAATGTCGGAATCGATTTCGACTCCGCGGTTGATCGGACCGGGATGCATGATCGTTAACGTTTTATGCAGTTTCTCCAGACGTTCGCGGGTGATGCCGAAAACCGCCCGGTATTCCCGCAGGGATGGGATCAGGCCTTTGCCCTGCCGTTCGCGCTGGATGCGTAAAACATTTATGGCGTCCGAGAAGGCCAGAGCTTCGTCGAGATCGTAAAAGATTTTCGCTCCCAGCGATTCGATCCCGACCGGCATAAAGGTGGGCGGTCCGCATAGGGCGACATTGGCGCCCATCGTTTGCAGGCCGAAGATATTGGAGAGCGCGACCCGGCTGTGGCGGATGTCGCCGATTATCGCCACGTTCAGGCCTTCCAGCGACCCGAATTTTTCCTGTAACGACATCATATCGAGAAGCGCCTGGGTCGGATGTTCGTGGGTTCCGTCGCCGGCGTTGATCACGACGGCGTCGACAAACTGCGACAGCAATTTGACCGAGCCGGGCACGCTGTGACGCATTACGACCGCATCCATTTTCATAGCAAACAGGTTCTGGACGGTATCCTTCAGGCTCTCGCCTTTGGAAAGGCTGCTGCTGCTGGCCGAAAAATTGACCGCATCGGCCGAAAGACGTTTCTCGGCCAGTTCGAAAGAAATGCGGGTTCGGGTCGAGTTCTCGAAGAACAGGTTAACGATAGTCTTGCCTTGCAGGGTCGGCACGCGCTTGATCGGACGCTCCAGCACTTCCCGAAATGAGAAGGCGGCATCCAAAATGGCACGGATGTCATCCCGCGGCACGCCTTCCAGTCCCAAAAGGTGTTTTATGCTCAGGTTCATTTCTGCTCCTCCACCAGCAGGATTTCATCCTTGCCGTCGATTTCCTTCATCAATACCCGGATTTCCTCGCCGATTGAGGTCGGCACATTCTTGCCGACGTAATCCGGTTTGATGGGCAGTTCGCGGTGACCGCGATCGACCAGCACCGCCAGTTGAATGACGGCCGGTCGCCCGAAGTCCATCAGAGCATCCAGGGCGGCGCGCGTCGTGCGTCCGGTGTAGATGACATCATCGACCAGAATTAATATCTTGCCGTCAACGTTGAACGGAATGTCGGTAACTTCGACGCGCGGCAGTTTATTTTTCATGCGAAAATCATCCCGGTACATCACGATGTCGAGGATGCCGACCGGTAATTTGACCTGCTCGATTTCCTCGATTTTACGGGCTAAACGTTTGGCTAAATAATCGCCGCGGGTGCGGACGCCGACAATGCAGATATTTTCAGTGCCTTTGCACTTTTCAATAATTTCATGCGCCAGCCGGGTGATCGTGCGATTTAACCCCTGCTCGTCCGCCAGGCGGGCTTTAACTCTGAATTCCATGTTCGACTCCTGAAATGAAAAAACCACCGCACGGGGTGGATTCTTTGCTTCTTTTTTTGCCTTTCCCAACTCACGGTTTGGCTTTAAAGGCTCCTTCTTTTTGTTGGCCGGAATTTAAGCGGATGCAGATTGAATTCCTATATTTTTCCAGTGCGGCGGCGTGATTTAATATTACGCGAGATCGGGTCTTATCCCCGCGGCGATTTTCGTGACCACATTCCGGACTACCGCATGCGCGATTTCATCCGGCACGCCATCCGGCGTTAGCGATTGCAGGCGCAGGTCGAGCGGGTCGTTGATGTAATCGACCACCACAAAATTGCCCTCGGTTGTTAGGGCGATTTCTGAAGAAAAAATATCCAGCCCGGTTAGAGCGGCAATTTTGGACAGAATCCCGTTCAGCAATGGCATTGGCAGAGCGCTTTTATCGGATTCCGAAAACGGAGTGTAGGCATGAGTCATTACGTCCCACCAGCAAAAATAAGCCTGCCCGCAGCCGTAAATTACCCGAAACCAGGCCGGGCGGCCATCCAGTAAAACCGGTTCGATGAAAGCTTGCAGCAGATAATAATCGTCCGGGTGTTCACGCCGGGCAGCTAAAACGCGCTCCAGGCCGGTTGCATCCAGTATGACTCCGACTCCGCCGCCGCCGTGGACCGGCTTAATGATAAAGCGCTGTCCCAGAACACTCAGATCTACTTGCCGCAGCACCGGCTGAACATTATACGGATCCAGTACGATCGTGTAGGGCGTGTAGACGCCCGCCGTGATAAATTCCAGATGCATCGTCGCTTTATTCCAGGCGCGTACGGCTTTTTCATGCGGATTAATCTGTAAAATGGCATTTGTCTGCGCCCAGTCGGTCAGTTTCAGAAATCGGTCATCGGCGTCGGCCGCCCGGTCCCATAGTGCCTTTATCTGAAGCGCTCCACTCTTGAGGTCGGCTGCCAGGTCTTCCACGTTTTCCGGAGTAACCGCTAAAAAACTCACTCCCTGCGACCGGCTTTGGGCTTCCAGCAACCGGACAAAATCATGGTCATATTCCCAGTTCCAGGCAAAGCCGAAATCGATTACAGAATTCATTTACTGATAATTTTATTGATTTAAAAATCTGGTAATGCGTTGGCGCACGGTATCTATTTCACAGGTTACGGCAAGATGGCCGCAGGCGCTGTCTAAGAACAAAGTTTCGGCGGTAATCAGCAGAGCAACGTCCAGCGCCGGCCGGCAATTGACGATCCGGTCCTGCCGATTGACAATAATCAGCGTCCGGGCTTTAATTTTTTGGGCGGCCGCCGTCAGTGAGCCTGCAAACGGGGCGGCGATATCATGACTCATGATCGCTTTTAACTGCAGACACCGGTCATCTACGGAAAATGAAAGCGGCTTGTTGATAAAAAAATCCCAATATTCGTTAAAATCGGAACGGGCGGTATGGTTGATTCGATAGTCCGGTGACCTTGCCAGAAGTTCCGTAATCATTTCGATCTCACGGGCAATCTCCTCATCCGGCCGATGACTGCGGCGACCGCTTTCGATTATCTCGATCTGGGATCGGATTTCCAGAAGGTCGTAGGTGGTTAGTTGCGGCGATGTCAGGTAAAGAACGGCGCGCGCGCTGAAATCCGGGTGATTGACGATCCATTCAAAGCCCTGGAAACTGCCCAGCGAACCACCGATAATGGCGTAAAGATTTTTCAATCCGAATTTTTCGGTTACGAGACGATACTGGGTCTGTACCAGGTCGCGGATATTGAACGGCGGAAATTTCGCGCCCGGCTGAAGCCGGCTGTTGGACGGCGAGGACGAAACGCCATTGCTTAAGGCGTCCACGGCAATGATGCAATAGCGGGTCGTGTCGATCAGTTTAAAGGTGCCGATCAGATTGCCGATGTCCCGGCTCGTTCCGCCCAACCAGGTCGGATAGAGAATGACATTGGTCTTCTGCGCATTCAACCGGCCGAAGGTGCGATAGCCGATATGACAATCGAGAATAACCGCGCCGCTTTCAAGCTTAAAATCGCCCAGATCGAACAATTGCTGATCTCCGACGATCAGGATCCCGTTCAGCCCAATTATTAATCCAATTTTTATGCAGAACCGTCTCATTCAAATCACTTTATAAACCGGGAAAGTTACATTATTTTACGTCGCGATTCAAAAGAATAATCCCGGTATCTTCCCGAAAATGGGCTGCGATTCAGCCGGCAAACAGATCAATAAAATCGAATTTATTGACATCAACCAAACCCTTGTCGGTCAGTTTGAGCTCCGGAATCACCGGCAGGGATAGAAACGACAGAGTCATAAAAGGATTTGGAATAGCGCAACCGATGGCGCGGGCGGCCTGATTCAAATGATCGGCTGCGGTTCGGACCCGAGCCAAGGGCTGATCGCTGAGCAGGCCGGCAATCGGTAGCGGTAAAGCTGCCAGAGTTTCACCGTCAGCGACTACGATCTGACCACCGTGCATTTCGTTCAGTTTATGAAAAGCCGTCAGCATATCGGTATCGTTGGTTCCGACGATAACCATATTGTGCGAATCGTGCGCCACGGTCGAGGCAATGGCTCCGCGCTGTAAGCCCAGCCCCCTGACGAATCCGATTCCGATTCGACCGGTAGCGTGATGCCGTTCGACCACGGCGATTTTCAAGAGGTCTTTTTGAGGCTCACTGACCACGAATCCATCGCGAATGACGGCGCTCAAACGCACTTTTGTCGTGATGATCTGTTGCGGAATGATTTCGATGGCCCAGATTTCCCGCCCGCGAGCCGGTATTTTGAATCTGTTCTCGTCTATCGGAGCCGGATTCATGGAATTACCTGGATTTTCTGAAAAATTGTCGGTGTCGGCGAGCATCTGTCCGTTTTCGGCGACTTTGCGTCCGGCTTTAAATACCTGATGAACCTGAAAGTTTTCAAAATCATCGAAAAGAATCAGGTCGGCGGCATTTCCCGGCGCAATTGCTCCGGTCTGGCGCAGACCAAAATGGCGCGCCGTATTAATCGAGGCCATTTGCAGGGTCATAATTGGATCGGCGCCCATTTTAAGGGCCTGGCGAACGAGCGTATCGATATGTCCCCGGTCCATGATAAAATCGGCATGCGGATCGTCAGTCACCAAGCCACAATTGACCGAATTGAGCTGACTGACAACCGGCAGTAATGTTGCCAGATTGCGAGCGGCCGGGCATTCCCGGATCATGACAAACAATCCCTGGCGCAATTTATCCAGGGCTTCCTCAAAACCGGTACATTCATGGTCAGAAGAAATCCCCGCCGCAGCGTAAGCCGAAAGGTCTTTTCCCCTGACCAGCGGGGCGTGGCCGTCGACAACTTTCCCGGCACCGATTATGACTTTCTGTAAGACTTTCGGATCGCAGCCAATAACGCCCGGAAAATTCATCATCTCGCCAATCCCGAGAATCCGGGGATGGTTGATCCAGGCCTGCATCTGCTCGGCTGTGACTGCCGCCCCAGATGTTTCCAGGTGAGTTGCCGGGACGCAGGATGATAACATAAAATATATGTCGACAGGTAAATTCTCGCTGGCCGCCAGCATGTATTGCAACCCATCAATACCCATGACATTGATAATTTCGTGCGGATCGGCCACAACGGTCGTCGTACAATGCGGCCCAACCGCCCGGGCGAATTCCGGCGGCATCAGCATGGAACTTTCGATATGGATATGCCCGTCAATCAGGCCGGCCGTCAGGTAGCATCCCTTACCGTCGATAACTTCGCAGGCTTCGTATTCACCAAACCCGGCAATCCGACCATCATAGACTGCCACCGCGGTTGGATAGATTTCGGCGGAAAGCAGATTGACTAATTTTATATTGGTGAGCAGTAAATCGGACGGAATTTTTCCATGCGCGGCTCTTATCAAATTTTCTGAGACCATTCTAATCCGAATTAATAAAAATAAAAAACACTCTCAGACCGGAAAATATTATTTCCGATTGCCAGCAGGAGAGACGGCGGATTTAGCTGCAGTGACTGGAGAACCAGAGCGAGATATCGGAATTGCCATGCTTCAGCGGATCGAGCGATTTAATAAAACCGGCGATTTCATCAGCATCGAATTCCAGTCGGTAATATTTCAGAACCCACAATAAAACCAGCAGTACGGTAGTCCGGTTTTTACTGTTGAAAGGCTCACCTTCAATAGCATAGTAAACGAACCACCCCAACTGGGCATACAAATCCTTACGATTGGACAATCTCTCTCCCAGGACACAGGAAAGGGTTCCGTTTCCCGGTAGAGAAACGACGGTTTTCAGAGCATTTAAATCTCTGATTCCCTGGTCACCATTAAATTTTTCGGTTACCAACCAATTGACATAAGACAGAAATTTTATCTGCCGAATTTGAGATTCAGTCATCGGTTCCTCCCAGCAAATCCGCATAATCGTTCATCGTTTCTTCAATTTGCCGCAGATGATCGATCTCATACTCGTCCGGTACGCTTACTTTGAGGGTTTTAAGTAAGACATCCCGCTTCTCTTCATCGATGGTAAGCTCAATCTCGGCACCAAAATCCCAGTTCATGGCCTTGGTCACTTCCCGGGGAAGCAAAACGCCCTTGCTTGAGCCGACGCGAATGATTTTCCTTTTCATTTTCTTCTTGGCTCCTTATATCAGGATTTCGGGTTCAGGATCGGCTACCAGGGTAGCCAAATTCGGTCCGTATCCCTCGACAAATTGATCAAACCGATCCATCAACATTTTCTTTGCGATTTTCTGTTCTTTCGGATTGCGCAGAATGACTACTTCGTTTTCTTCATCCAGGATGAGATTAATCTCGTCTTCGAAATCCCAGTCCATGATTTTAATCACCTCTTTGGGTAACAAAATACATAGGCTAGCACCTACTCTAACAATTTTCCTTCTCATTTTAACGCCCCTTAAGCAGTTTGTTTTTTCTTGTCTCAAAGTAATTGAACTCACCGAAAAAATCAAGTATTTTTTTTAAGAGGAAAAATCTTCCGGGTTGGCGTGGCTCTTTTAAGTGACACCGGATTTGTCGGTAAGTTACTGCCATATATGCTTCGGACAATCCAACCCGCCCGCCGCTAAACAGGTTAGTCAATCTTATTACTGTTTCAGCCCGATAATAATTAAATATATTCGGGAGTATTTAAACCTCAGAAGGTTTCTCCGGGTCCGTGATTTCATTGTCCGCAATCTTTTTAAGGTCGCAGATTATTCGGTTTTCTTCTTTGGTGGAAAACGTTCCGGCCAGAGCTGTTCGAGACGCTCGCGGATGAATTTTTCACGGCCGAGATTGGTCGGCTGATAAAAAGTCGGAGCCGGGCCTTGGTCCGGGAAGTAATTTTCCTTCACGAAGTGGTTATCGAAGCTGTGCGGATAACGATAGCCTTTATGGTAACCCTGGGCTTTCATCAGTTTGGTCGGGGCGTTACGCAGATGCAGGGGAACGCTGGGCGCGTCGCCATCTTTTAAGGCCTGACGGGCATTTTCCAGCGCCATATAGGACGCATTGCTCTTGACCGTCGATGCCAGATAGGTAGTGACTTGCGAGAGAACAATGGCGGCTTCCGGCATTCCGATGGCATGGACGGCCTGAAAACCGGCCGCCGCCAGTGTCAGCGCCGACGGATCGGCATTGCCAATATCTTCACTGGCCAGGATTATCAAACGCCGGGCGATAAACAACGGGTCTTCGCCGCCTTCCAGCATCAGTGTCATCCAGTAAACCGCTGCGTCCGGGTCGCTGCCGCGCACGCTTTTAATGAACGCCGAGATGATGTCGTAATGATAGTCGCCGGTTTTATCGTACAGCTGCCGCCGCTGCTGCAGTGCTTCCTTAATCAGATCAATTGTGATGAGGAATTCGGCGCCTTCTTCCGGCGCTGCTATTTGCTGACAAATTTCGAGAGCATTTAGCAATTTGCGGGCATCACCATTGACATTTTTTATCAGAAAGTCTTTGGCGCCGGCTTCGAAACTGATCCGGTACTTCAGCAGGACAATGTCCTTCGCGATGGCCGAATCGACGATCCGTTCCAGATCGGTATCCGCCAGCCCGCTTAATTTCAGCACCCGGCAGCGTGAAATGAGGGGCGCGATTACCTCGAAGGACGGATTCTCGGTGGTGGCGCCGATCAGCACAACGGAACCATCCTCAACCGCATGCAGGAGCGCATCCTGCTGAGCCTTGTTGAAGCGATGGATTTCGTCAATAAACAAGATCGTCGAGCGGTTATGGCTGCGGTTCAGAGATGCCCGATCGATGATCGCACGGACATCTTTCACGCCCGCCGAAACCGCGCTGATCTGGTGAAAATCGGCCGCGACGTAACCGGCGATGATTTTGGCTAAAGTGGTTTTACCGCTGCCGGGCGGGCCCCACAGAATCATTGAAAAGATTTTATGGGCGGCCAGGGCTTTCCGCAGGATTTTGCCTTCCGAAATGATATCAGATTGCCCGATAAAATCATCGAGCCGGTGCGGGCGCAGGCGTTCCGCTAACGGCGGTAATAAATCGGTGTGCTCTGGATTTTGTTCAAACAAATCCATGAATCGTTCAGACCATTTTTGGGTTAATCGAGATCATAATGGCCCAGATACTCTGGGATTACGACCGGCCAACCGAACTTGTGATTGATTTTTTCACCCAGACTGCGGGATTGGGCGGCTTCGCCATGGACTATGAAAACCTTACGCGGCGGAAAATTAAAACTCGAGAGCCAGGCCAGAGTCTCGTTGTAATCGGCGTGGGCTGAAAAACCGGAAATGTTTTCGATCTGAGCCCGGATCGGGACGAACTGGCCGTGAATTTTTACGTTTTGGGCGCCTTCTAAGATCGTCCGGCCGCGGGTGCCTTCCGCCTGATAGCCGATGAACAAAACCGTATTCCGCGGATTGGGTAATCGATTGAAAAGATGATGCAAAATACGACCGCCGGTTACCATGCCGCCGGCAGAGATGATGATCGCCTTGCCTTTGATATCATTGATGGCCTTGGACTGGTTTTGCATCTGGGCAAAGTGTAGTTTTGCCGTTTGCAGAATATCCTTACCTTCTAATTCCAGCACTTTGGATTCCAGGTCATAATCCTGTTTGTTTTTCATAAAGATCTGGGTTGCATTGATGGCCATCGGACTATCAACGTAAATCGGTAATCGCGGAATCTGGTTTTCCTCTTCCAGCTCGCGAATGGTGTAGAGCAGTTCCTGGGTGCGGCCGACCGCGAACGATGGGACGACCAGCACTCCGCCGCGTTCGACGCTTTTATTAATTACCCGGGCGACGGCTTTTTTTGTGTTTTCGCTGCCGTGCAGGCGATCGCCATAAGTTGACTCGACAATCAGATAATCAGTACCGAAAACCGTGTGCGGATCGCGTAAAATAGGCTGGTTCGGCCGGCCCAGATCGCCGGAAAAAAGCAGGCGGCGGGCTTCGCCATTGATTTGCAGACGGATGTCGACAAAGGCCGAGCCCAGAATATGACCGGCATCCCGAAAAGTCAGTGAGACTTCATTATCGATTGGCAGGCTGCTGCCATAGGGAACCGGTTTAAAAAGATCGAGGGCTTTTTTAGCATCGTCAATGGAATAAAGCGGCAAGGCCGGTGAGTGTTTGGTAAAATGTTTTTTGTTGGCATATTCGGCATCTTCTTCCTGCAAATGAGCCGAGTCGGGCAACATTATCTGGCACAAATCCGTCGTGGCCGGCGTGGCGTAGACGATTCCTTTAAAGCCATTTTTTACAAGGCAGGGTAAGTAACCGGTATGGTCGATGTGAGCGTGGGTCAGGATGACGGCGTCGATCGTTTCCGGCGAAATCGGGAACGGGTCCCAGTTACGCCGGCGCAATTCCTTGAGACCCTGGAAAAGCCCGCAATCGATGAGATATTGTTTATGTTCGGTTTTTAACAAGTAGCGTGAACCGGTCACCGTTCCGGTCGCGCCCAGAAATGTCAAGCTCGGCATCTTGCTCCCTTAAAGTTGGCTTCAGATCGAAAATCATCCTGTGCATTAACTGAATCTATAATCATCCCCGGGAATATATTGAACTATCGGGAGCTTTCCAATAAGTGGATACTCGTATACTTACGGAACCGTATTCATACCCAGCTGCTCACGAAGCCAGACTAAACGGTCGGCGCGCGCCTGCGGATCGCTGAGCGGTTTGACAGCGTACCAATTAATAGTTTTGGGTTGACTGGCGCATTGAAAACAGTTCAACGCCGTTTCGCGCGGGACAAGGTCGTTCTGGCCGGCATATTGAAACAGAAGCGTCGCGGGAGCCGCGTAGCTGATATAATTTACTCCATCCAGAAAAGCACTGGGCGTTTTGGCGGAATCGCCCGCCGACAGCCGCGTATTAGCGGAAATCAGGATCAGCGTCCGGATGCGTTTTTCGACGCCGGCAATAATACCGCCTAAATTGCCGCCGTCTGCCTGGCCGATAAACCCGATTCGCCGTGAATCGACTTCCGGTCGCATTGCAAGCAAATCGACCGCCCGCCGGACATCAATAATGGATTGAATCGTCAGACTGTTTATGCTCTGATGGAATAAATTTAATTCCGGCTGCCGGGCCGAGGTATCGATCAGCATGACGACTGCGCCGGTTTGCGCCAGACTGCGCGCTTCATCGAAAAATGCATTCAAATCCGATTGATTGGAACATAGATAGATAATGCCGGGATAAGGTCCCGGGCCGGAAGGTTCGATTATTTCTGCCATAACCCGCCAGCGCCGGGGATTGTCGTATGAGATTTCTATATATTTCAGACTATCGACTTCGGCAATTAACTTTTCCTGGGTATCTAAGGGCGCCTTGCTGTTATAATCGAAATTGCGCACCAGGTCCATATAAGACGGTACCGGCGTCGGAGCCGGCGCGGCTGACACGACTGTCAGGGGATCGGGCGGAGCGGCCAGTAGCGGACGTCCGGTTGCAAGGTACATTAACAATACTAATAGCAACACACCGGATACGGCGTTTGGGATATTCCATTTTATCATAGCAATCAATTCTTACTTATCCATGAGAGCCTGAAAACGGCTATTCAATTTTCGATATTCGTTTAAGTTCCCTTTAACAAGACAGAACTCAAACGAGTCCTGTCAATCGGCCTGCTTATTTCAGATTGTTCCTTTGTACTCAGACCTCTGTTACCAGGGAGATTTATTAACCTCTTATAAAAACAGTGACCTTAATGTAATGACAGATTAAAGCATCAGTAAGAGGAAGACCAGCACAAACACGGCAATGGTTTCCACGATACCGATTACCATGAAGTAACTGGCCGTTCCCTTGCCGGTTTCAGCCAGTGCATCCGCCGCGCGCGCCGCAACTTTGCCCTGGAATAATGCGGAGAAGCCAATTGCCAAACCGCCAAAAACGCCGGCGCACAACAGTGTCAAAGGATCTTTATCACTGCCGCTGATAAACAGCATCAACAGAAATCCGTAAATGGTTTGAGTCAAAGGCGCGCCGGAAAAAGCCACCAGCATGAACGGCGCCGGCTTATTGTTAGCGTAACATTTTTTCCAGCCGCCGACTGCCGTCTGCGCCGCTGTTCCGCATCCCAGAACCGAGCCAAGAGCGGCCAAGCCTAACGCAGCCGCCGGTCCGATCAGTCCAATATTCATTGTATTTCCCTTTCTGTTTTATTTAATATTTTTTCTCTGAATGGTTCATAATTATAACCGGTCCACTCCATTCCCAACTGGCCGGAAAATTCCAGAATATTCAAACGAATACCGTGCACAACCACCGAAAGCACGCTCATCACAATATTAAGCCCATGACCGACCACTAATATCAATATACCGGCCGGGAAGGCAAAGCCTTTCAGCATCGGAGTGGCGATTTGATTAAAACTGGTCGCAATCGCTACGGTGGCCATTCCAACCGCGAAAAGCCGGATATATGAAATGATATTTGAAAAAGAGCTGATTACATTCAAAAATGTAGTAAACGCATCGCCCAAGCCCAAAAGGGCGCCCTTCATCAAACTAATCCCTTTTTCCTGTTTCATAAATAATACGATCGCCAGAATGCTGCCGACGACCAAGGGTACGGTGAAGGCCGGCAGGTTCATTCCGAGGACTAATTTCAGGACTACGCCGAACACACCAACTGTTACTCCAAACCAACCCAGATTACCGAGCGCTTTCAGGTGCGGAAGATTATTGATAAAATTCATGATGTTGGCCAATCCCAGTTGGATAACCGCGATAACAAAACATACGAAAATCACTTTCTGTTGCGGGTCAACCGTCAAGTCCGGAAATAACTGCGGAAAGGTTGCCAGCTGCGGGATTGTCAGGGATTTGAAAAGCGGCAGCCCGGCAATCTGAATTGCTCCGAACCAGTTACCGGTAATCGTGCCCCAACTAATCGTACAAAAACTGAGCACATACATCAGTTTCAGGAATAATGCCAGGGGTTTGCCCTGCTTAGCAGATTTATAATGTGCGAAAATGGATATTAGCAGAAATATCATACCGTAACCGCCATCGCCCACGATCATTGCGACAAACAGCGCAAAGAAAACCAGAAAGTACTGACTGATGTCATATTCCCGGTAACCGGGCACAGTCCCCAGAAATTCAAAAACCGGCTTAATCAGCTGGGTAAATTTATTCATCTTGAGCAGGGTCGGCGGATTGTCGGTCAATTCCGGCTCATCGGTCAGAATTCCCCAACCTTCCGCAACGGCTGTTTTGGTCAAGTTATCGACATCTTCGTCCGGGCAATAGCCCTGCAAGCAGGTTATGGTTTCCACATCCTGCATGCCGGCCCTGACCCGCGCAAATTCAAGCCTTTTTTCCAGTTCCTGCTGATAGGCCCGAATTGCGCCAGCCGATTCGGCCAGCCGAATCAGTTGCTGATCAATTTCGGCGAGTCGGGTAGAAATATTCCGGGCTTCTTCCGAAACAGTGGCAAAATCCTGAGGAGGAATTTGTTCTTCCTTAAGATCCAGCCGGACATCCTCGGATTCAGTAATCAAGGCGATCTGCAGCTGGTTTTTTTCTTCTTTTAAAATTTCAACGATAGCCGTTTCGGGGATCATTTTCAATAAACTGCGGTCGAGCGAATACAGCCGCAGATTAATACTATGGGCCCTTAATTCATCCAGATCCTTCTCCGAAATAATGCCCCAGCGCTCGTACCAGTTCAGAAAAGCATCTTTCTCCTCAGACTGAGTTTTCAGCCGCTGTTTTTCTGCATCGAGTGATAATATTTCCGCCGTAATCTTCTGGCATTTTTCGAAATCGACCGATCCGGCTGCCGGGGAAACATCGGCTCCACCGATGATTCCCAGACTTTTTTCGGAAGAGTACCTGGAGTTCTCCAGTTTGGAGATGTCGTCCGAAGCCGGTGGATTGAAATGCTGAACATGCACCACTCCGAGTTTACGCAATTGCTTCAAAGCGGCGTCCCGGGCCGGGCTACTCACGAAAAGCACTACTTTTTTCATCGGGACGATCATGCGCTCACCAGTTCCTTTTTACTCTGAATCTTGTTTTTGGCGATCTTGCCGCGTACGACTTCGGCCGTCATAGCGTCTCCGATGAAAATCTGGATCACGCGGATATTCTCCCGCGCTTCGGGAATCTTGACTTTATCAAACAGATTGATGCGCTGAATCGTGATGCGCAGTTCTTCCTGCAGAGTTTCGATTTGTTTCTTCAGGATGTCGATCCTGATGCGCCGGGCGATTTGTTCTTTGAGAACGCTCAAAGCCCGATCGACCCATAATGGTGTCGAAAAGAAATCGTACAGGATGTCTTCGAACTCGATTTGCCGGAAAATTTTAATGTCGATCCCGGCAATGTTGCCGTCATCGACCCGGATTTCGGCGATTTTCAGGAGCGGTTTCAGGTCGAAATCCTCAGCGAATACATCCACCCACTTGCTTATATCATCACTGGCCCGCCGGATTTCTGCCTCAAGGGCTTCGATTTCCTGGCCGAGGCGGCGGATTTCCCCGACCAACTGGCTCTTTTTCAGTTCGAGAGTCGGGAGGAAGCGCCGGTAGCGCGACAGAGCCTCGCGCTGGGCCTTTAATTCGTTTTTCGTATGCTTAATCTTGGCCATACTGTCAATGTGCTATCCGGTTAAACGGCAACCTCTTTCTTTTTCGGCCAGAATTTCTGTACCAGTTCCGATTTCATGCCGGTCTCTTCCGGCTCAAAACATTCCGCCAGAATCTGCCAGCCGCGATCGAGGGCGCCTTCGAGCGGGATGTTGACTTTCAAATCCATCAGCGAGGCTTCGAAACTGTCGCCGTATTTCAGGAGTTTGCGGTCCCAGTCCGTCATCCGGAAACCCATGGCGCGTTTTTCCTCGGTTTCCTTGAACTGGGCATAGAGCTGGATCATGCCGTCCATGATGGCACGGTGATCTTCGCGCGAACTCTTATTGACCTGTTGTTTCAGACGACTCAGGGAACCGAACGGTTCGATACGGCCGTTGCGCAGATAAAATTGTCCTTCGGTGATATAACCGGTGTTGTCTGGAACCGGATGGGTGACGTCGTCGCCCGGCATGGTTGTCACAGCCAGCACGGTCACCGAACCGGCGCCTTCGAAATCGACCGCTTTTTCATAGCGAGACGCCAGCTGACTATAGAGGTCGCCCGGATAACCGCGGTTGGACGGAACCTGTTCCATCGTGATGGCGATTTCTTTCAGGGCGTCGGCAAAGTTGGTCATATCGGTTAACAGTACCAGTACGTCCCGGCCTTTCAGCGCAAATCGCTCGGCCACTGCCAGGCACAAATCCGGAACCATCAGGCCTTCCACGATCGGGTCGGAGGCCGTATGTACGAAGAAGATCGAGCGGCTCAGTGCGCCGCCTTCTTCCAGGGTGTTTTTAAAATACATGTATTGGTCGTATTTCAATCCGATACCGCCCAGAATAATCATGTCGACTTCGGCCTGCATGGCAATGCGCGCCAGCAGTTCGTTGTACGGTTCACCGGAGACCGAGAAAATCGGCAGTTTCTGCGAAATTACCAGCGAATTGAAAACGTCAATCATCGGAATGTTGGTACGCACCATCCGCTTGGGAATGATACGCTTGGCCGGATTAACCGATGGACCGGCAATCTGAATCATATTTTCGGACAACTGCGGGCCTTTATCGCGCGGAATACCGCTGCCATTGAAAATACGGCCGAGCATATTATCGGAGAATGTCACCTGCATTGGGTGCCCCAGGAAGCGGATTTCATCGTTGGTGGCGATGCCCTGACTGCCGGCGAATACCTGCAGCGAAACGATGTCGTCATCTAATTTGATGACCTGCGCCAGGGATTTGCCGCGCTGGGTGGAAATCTCGGCTAATTCCTCATAAGCGACATCACTGGCTCGCACCGTGATGACGTTACCAGTCACGCTTAAAATTTTATTATAGACTTTTTGCATCGCGGGCTTTTTCCTTAATCATTTGATTAATCATCTGCTCTTGTTGTTTGAACTTGTCATCCTTCGAATCGATATAGTTCCAGTCGATGAAGGCCTGCCGCAGTTTGTTGAAGAAACCACGGGCGTCATTTTTATCGGTCAGATTGAATTTGGTCAGTAAAACGCCATGAACTTTGGTGAAAATGTACTTCTGCCGGTCGGGATTGCTGGCGCCGTCCACCTGATCGAACGAATTCTGCTGCAGATAAACCGCATCCAGGAATTCGGACTTCAGGTAAATTTCGAAATCGTCCAGCGAAGTGCCCTCTTCACCGACCACCAGCATCATTTGGTGGACTTCATTGCCCTTAAATAAAACCTTGCGGGTGTCGTCGATCAGGTTCAATGGAATAAAGCTGGTGTACTTAGACCAGCTATCCAGTGGGTGAATGGCCGGAAAACGCCGGGCATTTGAACGATCACGCGAAAGGCCGTGAAAAGCACCAACCACTTTCAGGGTCGATTGAGTGACCGGTTCCTCGAAGTTGCCGCCGGCCGGGCTGACCGTGCCGCCGATTGTCAAACTACCGGTTTTACCATCCAGCAGTTCGACTATTCCGGCGCGTTCGTAAAATTGTGCGATACGGGATTCGAGATAGGCCGGGAAGGCTTCTTCACCAGGAATTTCTTCGAGACGACCGGAGAGTTCGCGCATTGCCTGAGCCCAACGGGAAGTCGAGTCGGCCAGCAGTAGTACATCCAATCCCATCTGGCGGTAATATTCGCCCAGCGTCGCGGCCGTATAAACCGAGGCCTCGCGGGCCGCCACCGGCATGGAACTGGTATTACAAATAATAATCGTGCGGTCCATCAGCGACTTGCCGGTGCGCGGATCGGTCAGTTCCGGAAATTCACGCAGAGTTTCCACGACTTCACCGGCGCGTTCACCGCAGGCCGCGATAATCACGACATCGGCTTCGGCAAACCGGCTGGTGACCTGTTGCAAGACGGTTTTGCCGGCGCCGAACGGTCCCGGAATACAGTATGTGCCGCCTTTGGCAATCGGGAAAAATGTGTCAATAATTCGGGTCTGGGTAACCAACGGTTCGGTTGGAACGAATTTATCCCGGTAGTTCGTGATCGGGATTTTTACCGGCCAGTCGAAATACATTTTCAGATTGGTTTCGGCGCCTTTCTCATCAATAATCACCGCAACGGTGGCGTTGATCTTGTAATTACCGGCCGGAACAACCGACTTTACCGTATATTCGCCCCGCAGATAGAACGGAACGAAAATCGGGTGTTCGAAAATGCCTTCGGTTACAATTCCGATGCTGAGACCGGCCCGGATGTTGTCGCCGGATTTGACGCGCGGCTCGAAAGCCCAGTCTTTTTCCGAATCCAGCGGCTCGAGCACGACGCCGCGTTTCAGGAAGAAACCGAATTTTTCGGCCAGATCGTGCAGAGGATTCTGCAGGCCGTCGTAAACCATGCCAAGCAAGCCGGGGCCGAGTTGCACCGAAAGCATCTGTCCGGTGAATTCGACCTTATCGCCGATTTTCAGACCCTTGGTGCTTTCGAACACCTGCATAAAGGCCTGATTGCCGCGAATGCGGATTACTTCCGCTTTCAGCAATTCGTCACCGGCCACCGCGTAGCCGACTTCATTCTGGATGATGTCGTTCTCGCAGGCGACGGTGATCATATTGCCGTTGATACCGATAATTTTACCGTATTTTTTCATAATCCCATTTCTAAATATTGTTGATATTTTTCACGACCAAGTTTCTTGTCGAAAGTGAATAAACGCTGCAAAATCTGAAGCCGCAAGTAATACAGGAACAGGAAATCCAGATCGAAATAATGACCGAATTCCAGGGTTTCCAGGTACTGCCAGCGCCAGAGCAGGAGGTTTTTTTCGACGGTTAACGGATCGCCTTCCCGCACTAAATTGGCCGGGAAAGCCGCGATTTTGTAGTCCTGGTTTTTCTTCTGAGCCGTACGCCAGTTGACCAATTCCCGGCGCAGGGCAAGTTCGAATTCTTTAACCTGTTTCATGATCGCCGGATCGCTTTTCCGGATTTCCGTGGCAGCCAGTTCGACCTGTTCGAGCTGCTTCAAATCTTCAGGCGACAACCACTTGCCGGCTTCGTTTAAAAATTGTTCGATTGTCAGCGCCGGTTGCCGTTCGAAGTATAAAACCGGCAGCTGCGCGATCAGGTAATAATATTTATCCATTCTGTTCTATGAGAGTGCGGATGGCCGGATTCAGAAATTCCTGTAAAACTTCCGTGATGCTCTGATCGGTGAAATCGTAGTAAACTTCTTCACCGTTGCGAGCAACCCGGAAACCTGCGGCAATGCCGCGGTCGACCCGGAAGGTTACCGGCTCTTTCAGGCTGTCGCGGGTGGCGGCCAATACGAGAGTTTTTAGTTTTTCAACGTCATTTTCGGCAACCACGAATTCAAAACGCGTCTCGGCGGTGGCGGATTTGACCATATTGACGATCAGGTCTTTCATGAACTCCGGTGACAGCGTTTTGGCGATTTCCTTCCTGAAAACGCGGTCGAATAATTTCTGGAGATTTTCCTTGGTGACAAGAACCGTGTCGCGGGCCGCCTGGCGTACCGCCGCTTCGGCGTTGGCCTGCAGTTTAGCGGCGTTCTGCTGACCTTCGGCCGTGATTTTTTCGGCGCTCTGTTTAGCATTGCTGATAATTTCCTGGGCGTTGGCTTCAGCCTTTTTAATGATTTCGGCTGCCGAGCGCTGCGCCTCTACGATGCCGTCCTGCTTAATTTTTTCTATTAAACCATCCAGTTTAATATCCATAAAAATCTCCTGTATCTCAAATTACTTAATTCATCATTTAAAGAACCGGGAAATTTACTGGCTTTCGCCGTTTAAAACAAGCCCGTGAGCCGGAATAGGAAGCAAGTAAAAGAATGTGTACTCACCTGTAGTGTTCATAATGATTAGAAGTTACACTCCACAATTGATTCAGTTTTTTACTTCTTAAGGCCAATAAATTGTTAATGCCCTCATGACTCC
>Ga0172375_10003675_pt1 | contig 23178 bp, 24 predicted proteins | sample LakKiv1m_FD_114537 | JGI IMG/M metagenome (GOLD analysis project Ga0172375, IMG submission 114537) | Freshwater microbial communities from Kabuno Bay, South-Kivu, Congo - kab_092012_11.1m | ecosystem: Environmental > Aquatic > Freshwater > Lake | place: Democratic Republic of the Congo... | reverse complement strand
ACACCACGATAATGTGGAAATCTGTTCACACTCACAGTAAGGTTTATGGCTGGGGTTTTGTTTTTAAATCTTATAAATGATTTATATTCTGCAGAAGTGAGAACTAATTACCGAATTATACAATTTAAACTTTCCTTTTAGGTTCAAGAGAGGGGGCCTGTCCAGAAAGGAATAAAAGTGTATACTGGTGCCAATTGAGGCGCATTTTTTCCGTAGAAAAAATTATCGCGCCGTGCTTCAGTATACACTTTAGTGTTATTCTGGACAGGCCCAAGAGAGGATAAATTTTATATAGGTCGAAAAAATGAGTTAGATTATGGTCAATTTTGGTTCCGGATCGAGCTACTACACTCCCATGGACAGGGAATATGGTAAATCAGTTAGTAAAGAGAGTACTAACGATGTGGGTGTGGGCATAGGAGATATCGGAATAAGTTTAGGTTTAGGAGTAGTTCCAAACATTCCTGCCTTGAATGCTCGTTTGCGTGGAGGTACGAAAACGGCAGAACTTTCTTTTATGGGTGCAGGGAAAGGGTCTGGTCAGGGCCATACTCCAGAAATGTACGGTGAAGTGCAACGTCAAGCGTTACGTGAAATTCAGAAAGCTAACGATATCCATTTTACTACTCATGCTACGGTAGGCGTTTATGGAATGGCTGGAATGGATCAGCAAGGTAATTTCTCTCGTCATTCTAAAGGTATGGCCGTAGATGAAATAAAAAGAGCGATTGATTTTGCTGCCGATGTCGCTCGGGGTGGTCCGGTAGTTCTGCATTCGGGAGAATATCATCGTCCGGTGGCAGAAGCAGAATGGAACAAGGATAAACGGTTTAGGATGTACGAAGGGGAAGAAGAACGTACTGCGTTTAGAGTGGTTGATGTCCGTACTGGTGCAGTGATACAAGAAGCACGAAAGAATAGAGCGGTCTCTCGTCCGGTCTGGAACGCTGCAGAAAAAGGGACAGAATATTATGATAAGGGGGTTAAAAAGACTGCTACGGGAGAGAAGGACGAACGAGGAAGAATAATTTATCTTGATTATATGGGTAATCGTATTAATGATGAATCCCGCGTTCCGAAGATGAGCAAAGACGGCCAGAATTTTGAAGTTAAACAGATGGGCTGGAGCGAGTTAGTGGACGAGTCTCAGCAGATGACTCTACGTGCTCAGGAAGACTGGGATAAATGGAAATCGGGGAAAATGACCTCGGAAGAGATTAAAAATTCTCGTTGGAGTCGTTTCTTCAAACCGGATATTAGCAAGGACCAAGTTAAGATTCTTCCCGAAGAAGCTTACATCATTTCCACTTTAGAAACTAACGCTGCTAACAGTCGTGGTTGGGCTACTTATTATTATGGTAATTTCCAGGAGAATATTGAACATTTAAAAAAGTTAGAAAAAGCTCGAGAGTTCTACAAGAAGATTGAAGAGACCACTTCCGAGGAAGAGAAGTGGAAATTGAAGAGGCAAGCACAAGGTTTAGTTGGAGACCTTGTTCCTTCTGAATCAAAGATGCCCACAGAAATAATCGATCATGCTATTGATGACATCCATAGACATATGAAGCAGGCTCAAGAGGGGTCTTCTTCTCAGTGGGCTCAAGCGGCAGAAGCTGAAGAGACTATCAGAAACGTAGAAAGTGCGGACACTTACGCTAAAAAGGAGTCTTACGATGCTTACGCTCAGGCAGCCATATATACCATGAAGAAATCTCAAGAGTTGGAAAGAAAAGGGATGATCAAGCAGCCTATTTTCTTAGCTATGGAAAATCTTTATCCGGAAACGTACGGGGCTCATCCCGATGAACTTAAAAATCTAGTCCTGAACAGCAGAGAGAAGATGGCTCAACTCTTAACTAGGGAGAATAAAATGTCTTCTGAAGAAGCTAAGAAGTTAGCAGATAAACATATCGGAGCTACTTTTGATACCGGCCATTTTAATATGTGGAGAAAGTACTGGCAAGGAGATCAGAACAAGACCCTGGAAGAGAACGATAAGGCTTTCAACAAATGGTTCTTGAATAAAGTAGAAGATTTAGCTAAGTCAGGAGTGGTTAAACACTTACACATAGTAGATAATTATGGGTACCAAGATGAACATCTCGCTCCCGGTCAAGGGAATACACCCATCAGAGAAGTTATTAAGATCTTCAAAGAGAACGGGTTTAAAGGAGAACTTATCGTCGAACCGGGTGCAGGAAGTAACGTGGACTCTTCTCCTTCTAGTTTTATGACTAATGCTTGGAGTTATTTCGGAGGAACTATCGGAAGTACTGCTTATGGGGGAGGGCCTCGAAGATGGAAAGATGTTCAGTACGGATATTTCGGTCAGACGGAAACTCCTTATTTTACTTTTGCTCCTTATTCGCCTTCCGAAGATTGGACCTTATGGAGCGGTACGCCATTAGAATAGAATTCTTTTTACAGAGAGTTAAAAACCCTGCCCGAAAGCAGGGAAAGAAGGTTGGCGTTTTAAATTGGAAATAATAGTAGTAAAGTGCTCTTGTTTATAAAAGCCGGGAACGAATACTCCAGAAGGCAAATTAAGAAAAAAGATACGTAAGCTTTTTAAATCAAAAAGGGATTTATTACTCTCAAGTGAGGTTCAAACATGTACCAATTATTTTTTACACCACAATGGTTTCACGGGTATGACCTTATTTTCGAAGGGATTAGCCTGATTATCGCTTTGCTTATTGCGGGTTATAGCTGGAAAGTTTATCGCATGAGCAAGGAAAATAAGTATGGTTACTTCGCTTTTGCTTTTTTATTGGTGGCCTTCGGTTTAGGACTGAAGATGTTTACTTATAGTGTACTTTATATAGAAAATCTGCGTGAAGCGATGGCAACTACTTTGAGACCAGTTATGGGTGGAACTTTAGAACTAGCCGATTTATTTTATCGTGCCGCCTTTTTCTTGCAGATGTTAGTTATGTTAGGAGCATGGCTGTTAACTTTTTTCATCTCCCAGAAGTCCAGACAGAGATTACATAATTACTATGAAGTCAGCCAGATGACTCTATTTGTTTATTTAATCTTATTGATATCTTTCGTGAGCAATTTTAAGTATTCTGTGTTCTATTTAACCAGTGCGGTTATTTTAGGATTAACAGTATTAAACTATTTCAAGAATTATCTTAATACTAATCATAATCGTAATGCTTTCTTAGTGATGTTAAGCTTTATGCTTATCTTGTTTAGTAACATTACCTTCATTTTCGTGTTTCTGTGGGAAAGCATGTACGTGGTAGGAGAGGCATTCTTATTGTTAGGGTTCTTGCTCCTATTGTACACTTATCGGAGGGTGACCAACTGAACCATGGCCGGTCGCCGATCTCGCTTAGAACTGATCTTTGACATCCTTCTAGCTATACAGAACAAGGGGGGTCGGATTAAGCCTACTCACTTGATGTATAAGTCGAACCTTTCTCATAAACTTCTAAACATGTATATGGAAGAACTGCTCGGCAAAGAGCTTATTGCTGTGGAGGAAGAGTTTCATAAGAGAAGAGAGATGCCTTCTAAAATAATCTTGTTGACAGATAAGGGTTCGATGTTCTTAGCTGAGTATAGAAGGATGCGTGAATTTACTGATGCCTTTGGGTTGTAAAGATGATACCTTCCGGTTACGTCGGCTTTTTTGACCGCCAGGATATTGACGAAGAGCGTTTGGATAATTTGGAGTATCTTAAAGAATATGAAAGTTCTCAGAAAAAGCTTGAGGAAGCCAAAATTTATTATCTGAAAGTTCTTTCTGATTTAGAATTTGATCATTTAATTATTCCAAGTGTAATGCGGGAATTGACACCTAAAGGAAGAGAGGTTTATCAAGAATATTTTTCTTCAGCTAAAGAAAATCATAGTGGGGTAACTTTGGAAGAAAATCTTGATAGCCTGTTAACTTTAGTCCAATCTTTCTCTCTCAGCACTTACTTACCGAAAAGAGAACCTTGCCGTTATTGTGAGATGGATATCTTTGTGTATGAAATGGCCGATCAATTATGGCGAACTTATTTTGGCGACCAAAAAGAAGGCAGGTGGAAAGAGATTTGTGAAAGAGAGTCTTATCCTTACAATTATTTCCCCTTTTTAGGAGCGATTGAAGTGATGACCAAATGTCTGGAGAAAGGTTGGCTGGAAGTTAATCCCCCCGAGCTGAAATTTCCTGATCGCTGTACTTTGAAGTTTGTCCTGCCCGGTTATTCTGAATTGAAGAAAGTGGGGAGAGAAGGGGAAAAGAATTGAGATTTCTCCTCTAAACTTTTTTAAACTGGGCTTCTTTTAACTTGTAAAGAACAATGTCTGACCCCAAATATCAATTAATTGCGGGAGTGGATGAAGCTGGCAGACTTGACGGAAGTTTCCGTTAAGGCCATTAGGCCCCATCCTCGGTCCCATGGTGATGGTAGCGTTAGCTTTTGCTGAAGAAGACATCAAGAAACTGGAATGGCTTGGGGTTAAGGATTCTAAACTACTGAGCTCTGTTACCCGAGAAGAACTGTTTGACCGCATTCGTGAAATAGTAAAAGACTTTCGTGTAGAAGTGATCGAGCCGGACGCTATCGATCTTTCTTTAACTGAACAAAATACAAACCTTAATTGGTTAGAAGCCGATACCACTGCCAGGATGATTTCCGAGATTGCCCCCAAGAAGGCTTACATAGATTGCCCTAGTACAAATATTCCTGCTTACCACCAATATCTCTTTAACAAAATTGATCCGAATGTCCGAACAAGTGTGGATCTCTTCATTGAACATAAAGCCGACTTAAAATATATTGTGGTTAGTGCCGCTTCGGTCATTGCCAAAGTTATTCGAGATAGAAGTGTCGAAGCCATCAAGAATAAGATTAAGATTGATTTTGGTTCAGGATATCTTTCTGATCCTAAAACTCAAGAATTCTTAAAGAATTATCATGATAAATATCCTGAGTTGTTTAGAAGGATGTGGCGGCCGTATAAGGATATCTTAGAAAGTAAGAAACAGAAGAGTTTGAGTGATTTCTGAAAACGTTTCCCCGCAAAGGAAAATAATTTAAACCTTAGTATTCTTCCCTAATTAAATGGTAGTCTTTACCAACGTTAAAAAAGAGGACTTGATTAAACTTAAAGGAGCGCTAGAAGAAGAGCCCAAAACAGTTCATGAAGAATGCCGCTGGAAGAAACAAGGAGCGACCTTAATTCTATATACTTCTGGAAAACTATTATTACAGGGAAAGAAGAAAGAATTAGATCTCTTAACAGAAGAATTACAAAAGTTAAAGATAGGTCATTTAGAAGTGTCGGAAGAGTTTCTAAAGGAGTCTGGCTGGGTCATCGGCAGTGACGAAGCTCTTAAAGGAGATACATTTGGGGGATTAACAGTAGCGGCAGTTAAAGCGGATGACAAGATTAGAAGAAAATTGATAGAAATAGGTGTGGCTGATTCTAAAACTTTAAGCGATCATGAAGTGATTCGTTTAGCAGAAAAGATTAGAACCCTCGCTCCTTGCGAAATCAAGAGTGTTTTTCCAGAGGAGTATAATCTGTATCAACAGAAAATAACTTTATTATTGGATACTTTACATAACGAATGTGCCCGTTACTTGCAGCCGGGTAAACATATCGTAGATAAATATCCTGGATGTACTGCTGGAGATTTACGGGAAGAAAAAGCCGAGTCTAAGTATGTTGAAGTGGCTGCCGCTTCTATCTTGGCGAGGGACGCTGCCTTAAGACAGCTGAACTCTTTATCCGCCCAAGCCGGATTTCATATTCCTAAAGGCAGTACTCATGTTAAGCTGGCCTTATTAGAACTGAAACAGAGAAAGTTAGAATTCCCTAAGTTTGTGAAGATGGACTTTTGGAATGTACGTGAATTCATGGAGGAAGGTTAAGGTGGAAAAGATCGGTGTAGGCAGCACATTAATCTATCATGAAGGAAGATTTCTCTTGATTAAATCTCTCACCGGGCCCACTGCAGGCCTATGGAACACTCCCGGAGGAAAGCTGGAAGATGGGGAGACTTTTGAGGAAGCAGCAGTACGAGAAACTTTTGAGGAAACAGGTTATAAGGTTGAGCTGGGCAAGTTGGTTAACGTTTATTATTTCTCGGATGATAAGGGCAGGCAAGTAATTAAGCGGGTATATGAAGGCAAAATTGTGGGGGGAGAACTGAGACTGGAAGGAGGGAAAGTTTTACAAGTCCTTTGGCTTAGCGGGAATGAAGTCCCGGACTTAGGCCCAGCCACTTTTGGAGCTACTCAGTCTATCCGCGATTACCTTAACGGCAAGCTGGGAACAGTCCATTATCCCCAAAGGATAGCCTGAGGGTGCAATAATTTTATATACCCTTAATCTCTTCATAAGAATATGCCTGAAATGACTGATGAGCAGCGTAAAGCTCTGGAAGAGAAGATTAAGAACATGTCTCCGGAAGAGCTGAAAGAGTTCCAGAAACAACAGTGTATTTTCTGTCAAATTATTACTGGAAAAATACCCAGCAAGAAGGTATATTCCGATGACAAATGTATTGCCGTGATGGATATAAATCCTGCTTCTAAGGGACATCTTCTAATCATGCCAAAAGAGCATTATGCCATCATGCCTCAGATGCCGGATAAAGAAATTGGGCATTTATTCTTAGTATCCAAATACCTTTCACAAATATTGCTCAAGTCTCTTAAGGTGTCCGGAACGAACGTTTTTGTAGCTAATGGGGGAGTGGCCGGACAAAGGGCACAACATTTTATGCTTCATCTCATACCTCGAAAAGAAGGAGATAAAGTGTTAGATGTGGAAGATAAACTTATCGATGTTCAGCTTCGTACTAAAGTAAAAGAGTTAGTTGAGCCTAAACTGCTCGCTTTACTGGGAGTTAAAAAAGAGAAACAGACCACTTTACCACAACCGAAAGTAGAACTTCCAGAAGAAGAAATAGAAGTGGGAGAGGAACACCAGGAAGAGAAGGTTATAGAGGTCTCGGAAGAAGTGGAAGAACCACCGAAGAAAAAAACAAAAGCGGTTAAAGAAAAAAAGTCTGCTCCTAAAGCAGCTAAAAAAGCTAAAGAACCATCTAAACGAGAAGAAGTAGGTTTAGACGACATTGCAGACTTATTTAAATGAAAAGATGAAATGCGAATACTGTGAGATGCTGGAACGGCAAAACAATGTGGACCTTCTCTATGAGGATCCGGACATAGTTATTGCCATCAAGGACTTTTCTTGTATCCCTGGCCAGATCTCTATCTTTCCTAAACAACATTATACTATTTTAGAGATGGTTCCGGACGAAGTTCTTCAGAAATGTTTTGTTCTAGCTAATAAAGTTAGTATGGCTATTTTTGAAAGTTTAGGTGCACAAGGGACAAATATCTTAGTCCAGAACGGTTTAGGAGCGGGCCAGAAAGTGCCCCATTTTTCGATAGAAGTCATTCCTCGTCGGGAAGGAGACGGGTTAAAACTGGCGTGGGAGCCCAAGCAACTTTCTCAGGACGAAATGGATACGGCTTATTTGATGGTTAAAGAAGAAGGCGATAGGCTGGTAGATATCGGCAAGAAAAAGAAAGAGGAAAAGAAGGAAGAGCCTAAAACTGAATCTTCTAAGGAAGAGCCGAAGAAAGTTAATAGTAAGAATAATTATCTGTTGAAATCTATTAAACGGTTGCCTTAATTTCTCACCCACAAATCTTATAAAAATGTCCCTCTTCTAGAATAAAACCTTGAAACTAAACTTCTATCCCTTGGACTTTGATTATCGGATCAAAGATGGACAAACTTATGTTTATCTATATGGAAGAACGGAACAGGGAGAAAGGATCTGTGTCGTTCAGTCCTATAAACCTTACTTTTATGCTAACATTAACGAGATTGATAAGGAAGAATTATCTCTTCGTCTTAACAAGATCTCTCTGGACTCTAAACCAGAACCGGCTAAAGTAACTTTATGGGAAGAAGTAGAAAAAGAATTGTTAGGTAAGAAGCAGAAACTATGGAAGATTTATGTTAATTATCCTAAAGCTGTGCCTTTAATCAGCAGAGAATTGTCTTCTTGGGGAATTGAATGTTACGAAAAGGACATCTTGTTTGTACATAGATATCTTCGTGACCAGAAAATATTGCCCATGACCCTAGTTCAAGCGGAAGGAGAATTACAAAAAGAAGGCGGTTTAAGAGTCCCCCTATTTATCGCTACTAAAGTTGAACAGGTTAGTCATGAAAGTATTCCTAAAATAAAAATGTTGGGGATAGATATTGAAACTTATGCTAAAGATAAGATCATTGACCTAGATAAGAATCCTATCCTGATGCTCGCTTTTTATGGGGTTGACGAGAACGGTGAAGAGTTTCGTAAAGTTATCACTTGGAAACATTTTACTCATAAACTGGATTATCTAGAAGTGGTTTCTGACGAAGCAGAACTGATCAACCGCTTTAAACAAGTAATTCTAGATTATCAACCGGACATCCTTACCGGATATTTCTCGGACGGATTTGATCTTCCTTACATCAAACATCGAGCAGATAAATATCATATCGAGCTGGATATTGGTCTAGACTACTCTTCTCTTCAAACTGGAGGAAAAGCCGATTTCAAAGAAGGAGAAGCGAGCATTACCGGAATCTTACATTTAGATGTGTGCAAGTTTATTCGTTACATCTTCGGGAAGAACCTTAAGACGGACAGTTACACCTTAGATGCGGTAGCGGAAGAATTGATTGGGCATAAGAAACATGTGGTTAATTTAGACAACTTAGCTCACGTCTGGGATGGCGGGTTAACTGAGTTGAACGATTATTGTGAGTATAACTTACATGACGCTCATTTGGTATTACAACTGTGCCAGAAACTATTGTATGACATGATTGAGTTCACTAAAATTGTGGGTTTGCCTACCTATGATGTTATTCGTATGCGTTTCAGCCGTTTAGTGGAGAATTATATCTTAAAGCGAGCCATAGAATATAACGTATTAGCTCCGAATAAACCGGTGCATGAAGAAGTGGATCAACGCATGGAAGAAACTTTTCAGGGAGCGTTTGTGTATGAGCCTATCCCTGGCCTGTATAAAGACATTATCGTGTTTGACTTCCGTTCTTTGTATCCTAGCATTATCACTGCCCATAATATCGGACCAGAAAGTTTTCATTGCTCCTGTTGTAAGAATGTTAAAGAAGCTAAAGTTCCCACTCAAGAAGAATATTGGTTCTGCATTAAAGAGAAGAAATTTATTCCAATGGTATTAGAGCAATTAATCTTAATCCGAGCTGATCTTAAGAACCAGATCAAAGAAGCTAAAGCACGTAAAGAAAACACTACTATTTTAGAAGCACGTTCCTGGGGGATAAAGACTTTAGCTAATTCTTTCTATGGTTACCTGGGATTTTTTGGAGCAAGATGGTATTGTATTGAATGTGCTCGGTCTACCACAGCTTATGCTAGGAATTATATTCTAACCACCATTTCTAAAGCAGAAGAGGCCGGGTTTAAAGTAATTTATTCTGACACGGATTCCCTTTTTGTATTACTGGGCGAGCAAGGGATGGAGAAGGCTCTCCGTTTTCAAAAAGAAATAAATTCTCATCTACCAGGACAGATGGAGTTAGAGTTAGAAAGTTATTATCCTAGAGGAATATTTGTTGCGGCGAAGAGTTCTGAGAAAGGAGCGAAGAAGAAGTATGCCTTAATCTCTAAAGAAGGGAAGATGAAGATTACCGGTTTTGAAATGATTCGAAGAAACTCTTCTTCTATCGCTAAAGAGATTCAAGAACAAGTTTTGCGTTTAGTATTAGAAGATAAAGTTAAAGAAGCTGTAACTTATGCTCAGAAGATTGTGACCGATCTTAAGGTCGGCAAGATTCCTTTAGACAAGTTGATCATTAAAACTCAGATAACCAAGGAGCTTAAAGAGTATTCTTCCATCGCTCCTCATGTGGCTATTGCCTGGCAGCTGGTCAAGAAGGGAGAGAGAGTTGGCCCTGGTTCAGTAGTTGAATATGTTATTTGTAAAGGAACCGGATTAGTCAGAGATCGAGCTAAACTACCAAATGAAGCCAAAGATTATGATGCTGATTATTATCTGAACAACCAAGTTCTACCAGCTATTTCTGGAATCTTTTTAGTTTTAGGTTATTCTGAAAAAGATTTAGTGGGAGCAGGAGCGCAGACGGGTTTGGGAAAGTTTTTCTGAGTGATCCTACTAAAACTTTAAATACCTTTAAGAAATGCTTTTAGTTATGAAATCGACACTTGCTTTGAAGATTGTTTTGGGAATTTCTGTAGCGGGAATGCTCTTCTCCGGTTATCTTAGCTATACTGAACTATTTGCAGGATACTGCGGAGCATCTAAGCTAGGAATGGGCAGCTGCGCCAATGTTCTTCAAATACCTGCTTGCGTGTATGGGTTTGTGATGTACTTAGTAGTGTTTATTGTTTCGCTGTTGGGATTAAAGAAAGAATAAACTCTTCTTCCACCGCTACCTTTATAATCTAGTAGTATAGTCTAGAGTATATGCAACAAGTAGGTGGACAGGCAGTAATTGAAGGAGTAATGATGCGAAATAAGCAGCATTATGCCGTAGCCGTCCGGTTGCCGAACGGTAAGATTAAGATAAAAAAAGAAGTCTCATCTTCCTATCCTAAATTCTTTGATTTCATCTTCGTGCGGGGGATAGTGGGATTGTGTTATTCATTATACGACGGAGTGCGAGCTTTAATATGGAGTTCTAACCAGAACATGGGGCAGGAAGAGAAGATGAGCACTAGCGAAGTGATTTTTACCCTGGTTACTTCTTTTCTTTTCGCCATTGGCTTCTTTGTCGCCCTTCCTTTTTTTACTGCTCAACTGATCCGTTCTGAAGGAGTTTGGTTTAATGTTTTGGACGGCTTGTTTAGGATCTTATTGTTCTTGATCTATTTGGGATTAATCTCTCGAATGTCTGATGTTAAACGCATTTTTCAATATCATGGAGCAGAGCATAAAGCTATTGCTTGTTATGAATCAAAGAAAGAATTAACGGTTAAGAATGTTAAAAAGTATTCTCGTCTCCATCCTCGATGTGGAACTTCTTTCTTGTTTATTGTATTATTACTTTCTGTGATTATGTTCTCTTTTATTACCGGAACTTGGTATGTAAAATTCTTAGGAAGGATAATTTTAATCCCGGTTATTGCCGGTATTGGGTATGAGCTGATCAAGTGGAATGCTCGTCATGGACATAACTTACTGGTACGCTGGATGATCGCTCCGGGATTATGGTTGCAGAAACTTACTACTTCAGAGCCTGATGCGAAACAGATAGAAGTGGGTATTGCTGCTTTGAAAGGTGTCTTGAAATAGAAGAGTTATAATAATTCTGCTGCTAACTCTGCGGCTGGACTTCTTTCGCCCTTCTTTAAAATTACGGCAGAGAAAATATCCTCATTTAGCAATCTCTTTGTTAGGTAAACCAGTCCATTTTTCTCTTGATCTAAATATGGTGCATCAATTTGATAGGGATCACCGTTGAAGATAATCTTTGACCCTACTCCACATCGAGTGGCTAAAGTTTTTATCTCATTTTGATTGAGGTTCTGTGCCTCATCTACGATAATAAAAGCATTAGTGATGTTTCTTCCTCTGGCAAAAGTGGGGGGCATAATTTCGAGAATCTTCTCTTCAATGTAACTTTCCAGCCCGTAAGACATTCTCATCTTCTCTTCTCTTGAATCTCTTTGGTGGCCGTTTTTAGTTAGTTCTATCACTTCTATGGCATCACCAATCGGTTGCATGAATGGGGCAAGTTTTTCATCTAACCCCCCTGGAAGATATCCAACATCTTTTCCCACAGTGTTTAAAGGACGGACAACTACTACCCTTGTGTATCTTGTATCTTCTTCAACTTGATGTAAGGCTGCAGCTAAGAGAATCAAGGTTTTCCCGGTTCCTGCCATTCCTATAGCTGAACCGATAGTAATGGTGGGGTCAAGCGCTAAATCTAATAAGTAACTCTGCTCTTTGTTTTTTGGTCGAATTCCTGAGGCTGGCTCAGATCTATCTGGTAAACGAGTAAAGAGGTGAACGATACCTTCTTTTTTATGTCGTATCCCCATCTTCTCTCCGCTTAAGGACAAATATTGGTTTTGGAAGAGCTGGGATAAAATTTCCATCTCCCCTTCTTCTAAACGAGTAACTCGAGTTCTTCTTAGTTCTTCTCGCTTCTCTGGAGGGAGGTCTATTTCCTCTTTCAGATTAAATATCTCGTGCAAACTTTTACCTTTTCGAGCATCTCTTCTCACTTCCGCATTGTATCCGCGGGTTAAGGCCATGCTTAGTAAGCCTGTGTCTTCACTAAGAAGAACCATTCTTTGAGGTTGAGAATGATATTCTTCTAAACAGTCTAATAAAGCTGGATCGCCGTGAGTGTATTTTACTCCTTTCCTTCCTTGCACAGAATGATAGAAAGCATTTCCTTGATTATAAGGGATAACTCCCTTGACATCCTGAGCAGAGAAGAGTATATCGCGAATTATAGTAAGTGCTTCTCTAGCATTTCCTCGCACGAAAGGCTCTTCTCGATAATCATTCTTTATTTTGTCTAGCTCTCCTATGACTACTTCATGAACATAGACGTGATTTCCACCAGTTCCTAAAGCGAGAATAACTCGAGGATCATCAATCAAACAACTAGTGTCTAAGAGGTAATGTTTTGCTTCTTCCGCCATTTTTACCTCAAATCTCTTTTAATGCTCTAAGAATGGTGTTATATTCTAAAGAACGATGATCTCTCCCATTTTTGCTTACATATACTCTGAAATTTTCTGCTCCTTTTTCTAAGGCAGAATAAATCTTTGTTAAGTTAGATGAATCCACTTCTAATTGTGTGGCAAGCACTTTTTCAATGGTTCCTTCTTGGAAATGCAAGTAGGTTTTTCCCCTGCTCCTTTCTGTGACAGGGAGATTTCCTTCTCTTAATGCTTCTAAAGCTTGATCTATCTGTCCTTCAAAGTCGGCTCTTAATTGAGTAAATTCTTTTCTTCCTACATTAAGATGTTGTGCCAGTAAATATAAACCTACTCTAGTATCTTCCTGAAATTTTTTCTTAAAGAAATCTACTGCATCGGGATCTCCATTATAGCTAAGTAAACTTCTTTTGGGAAGACTTAATACTGATGCAGAATAACTTAACGCTACTTCTTCTGGTGCAATTACTTTTAATTCTTGAAGTAGAACATAGAATGGGAATCGCTGTCCTCGATGATATTCTTCTCCCGGAAATTTCATTTATCTTTATTCTTAAAAATAACCTATTTAAGCGTTTCCATCCTATAAAAGATATAACCTTAAATAATAATTGTTTAAGCTAATCAACCACGCTTACATGTCCATTCTTACTAACTCTAATCACCTTTTCCACAAAAGTCTCGATCTTCGATTCGTGTGATACTAAAATGATCTGTTTTAGCCTTAAACGGTCAAGCACTTCTCTTACTTTATCTAGCTGTTCTGAGCTAAAGCCATCGGTGGGTTCATCTAGAATCAACAAATCCTTAGTCTTGATGTCATGAATCACGTCATTGATAACTTTATTTAAGGCTAGACGGTAGGCCAGGGCGCAAGAGGTTTTCTCACCGCCGCTTAAATTAACGAAATTGACTTCATACCCATTTTGTTCAATGAGGGGAGTAAAGGTCTCGTCAATCTTAGAATAAACGTTCTCATCTTCTATAAGTAACCCGAACCATTCCTGGAAGAGCTGGTTGAATAAGCGATGAATGGCTAACATCATTTGTTTTTCGATAGTGTAAGTTAGGGGCAAGAAATGATCTTCCAGCCAATGATATAAATCGCGGGAATGTAACAACTTATTCTTGTGCAGATTTAAACTATCGATGGAATGGACTAAAGGTAATTCTTGACGAGCGATGTTTTCTAATTGGGTCTGGCCTTGAGCATAGAGTATGGCTACTTCTTTCTCTTGTCCTTGAATTTCTCGCCATACTTCTTTTTGTTCTAGGATAGATGGGGTTAAGTCGGTTAAACGGTTCAGCTCTTCCTCAAGGGAATGAATAGACTGGTTTAACTTAGTCGTTTGGGTCCGAGACTGCTCCAGCTGTTGTTTGATTAAGAGTGACTGTTGTTCCAAATACTGTTTCTGTGCTAACCTCTGAGCCAGTTCTTGGGCCTTAACTATTTTCTCTCCGGTTTGTTCTAACAGATTGTCCTTCTGTAAAGAACTCAACTCTTGCATCAACTTATTATTCTCTTGAACTTTTGCTCTTACTAAGTCTTGCTGTTGTTCTAGTTGTCCTTTCTTTTGCTGTAAATGTTTAAGTTCTACTTTCACTCGCGTCAGCTGGTTTTCTGACTTTAAGATGTTCTCTATCTGTTGTAGCACTTCTTCTTTCTGCTTCTTATAATTTAAATGGATTTGTTCTAACTCTCTTAGTTTCTTCTGTGCAAAAGAACTCTTCTCCTGCTCTTGCTTACAAAGGTGCTGCTTGTGCTCTTCTGAAACAACTTGTAGACAAGTGGGACACACGTTTAGAGAAAGAACCTTATTCTGTACTTCTTTACTCTGCATCAAGAGTAGATTATTTTTAGTGATATAATTAGCGTTTTCTTCTAGCTGATGTTCTATCTCGTTTTTCTTTTTAACTAAATCTTCCTTTAGTTTGATCTGTTCTTCCAATACCTTAACTTGATTTTCTTTATCTTCTATCTGAAGCACTTCTTGTTTCTCCTGATTAATCTGGTATTGCAACTCTTGAATTTGTGCTTGTAGTTGGTTCACTCTTTCTTTGAGAGTGCTTTCTTGATGCAAATAATTGTTCTTGACAGCCTCTAATTCTTTAATCTCCTTCTTGACTTGTTCTAGAGTGACATTAGAAGATAAATCCAAAATTAGAACTTGTTTTTGCAAGAATTCTTCTCTAGCGCATAGCTGAACAGTTTGTTCTTTCTTCTCTTCCCATAACAGCTTACTTTGTCTTAACAGGTGTTGTTTATCTAAGAAATATTTCTGTTTTTCTTCTAACTGTTCTAACTCTACTTGTTGTTGTACTACTCGTGACTTAAGCTGTTCTAAGCGGGGAAGAAGGTCATTTAACTTTGAGTGTATTTGATCTCTTTCTAGAACTAATTCTTGCCATCTTTTTTTCTGCTCTTCTAATGGTTCGATCTTAGCTTCCAATACAGAGAGATTAGCACGCATCTGCCTTAGATAATTTTGGAGGTTGTCGCGAATGTTCTTGTACTTATCGATATTGAAGATCTTGCGCAACACATTAAGACGTTCTTCGGGGTCTTCCTGTAAGATCAGTTTCATTTCTTCCTGGGGGGTATAAACAGTGTAGCGGAAGATATAATTCTTGTTCTTGCTGATCAGCTCTTCCGGGTAACCCAACAGACCAATAATTTCCGCTTTTAATTCTAACGGGGTAAGTTCTTTCTTTATTCCGTTAATGATCAGGTATCCAGAAGTTTGTTTAATTGATTCTTTATCTTTTTTTAAAGTGCGCTTAATAGTGACTTCTTTCTGCTCATTCTGAGAAACTAAACGGAAAGATAATTCTACACTTCCTTGGGTGGTCCCTTTTCTAAGCAAGGCTTCTCCCGGTAGATCTGGTTTGGAAATTCCGAACAAAGCAAACTCAATGGCCAGAAGCAAAGTGGACTTTCCTGAGCCAATGTCCCCCGAAAGTAAGGTTGATCCGGCAGACAGATCAATAGTCTGCTCTAAGTAAGAACGAACATTTTGCAGCTTTAGCTGGCGGAGAAGCATGTTAATTTGAGGTTAATCTGAGTTTATATAATTTATTGTACTTCTAACCTATATTCTCCAGAGTAGTAAGCTTTATTAAACAGTGATTATGCTTCTTCTTTAAAAATTGAGGTCGTGATAGATGGACGCTAAACCCTTTACGCAAGGCAAAGTTACAGTAATCTCTGGACCGGTTAGATCCAGTAAAACTAACAAGGTTGCTGTTTTTCTTAACCGTTTAGTTCATAGTGAATATCTTGTTCATCATCCTGGTGCGGTGGTCACCTTTCGTCATCCTGAAGATGACCCTAATCCGGAATACATTGGGGAACATCATGTTAAGGTTAGTGACAATCTTGACCAAATCGCTGCGGAAGTTACTCCTAACACCAGAACGGTCATAATTGCCGGAGTTTCTCATTTTAGTTCTTTGGATACCCTAGATTTAATTAACGCTTTAGTGCGTAGTAATCGTGACGTTTTTGTTTCTGGATTAAACTTGGACGCACAAGGAAAGCCTTATCGAACCATGCCCGGAGTAATGGCTATCGCTGATGAAGTAGAATTAGCAAAAGCTTCTTGTGCTCAATATGATTGCCAAAGTAAACAAGCTAATCGTAGTATTCTTACTAAAGATGGAAGATATTTTCCGGTGTGTGCTCATCACCATAATCATCAGCAAAACTCTCCTGAAGGATTATTTGAGTTGGACACGGGAGGAATGTTCTCTGGGAAAACCGATTCTTTAATGGAAAAAATTGCTCGTGCTCGTCACGAAGATGTTGCTTACGCCTTCTTTAAATCTGATATAGATGTTCGTTATGGACAAGAAGGTGGAAAAGGGACCTTTGAATTACATAAAGCTACTCAGCATAACAAAGAAGGGTTACCGGCTATCCTTGTTCCTGAAGCTAAGTCCATCTCAGAGTATCTGGCTCGTCATTCTAAAGTAAAAACGGTCTTTGTTACCGAGATGCAGTTCATCCCGGGAATTTATAGCGTGGTGTTTGATTTAGTCGCCAAAGGGTATCAAGTTTATGGCGACGGTCTGGCTCGAGGCTGGAATCGTCAACCTTTTAACGAGTTTCCCGATTTGATGTGTCTAGCTGATTCAGTAAAAGTTCATCATGGAATTTGCGTTCAATGTGGTCATCCTTCCACCGAGAGTCATCTTCTAGTACAAGGAGATCAAAAGCAGTTAGTCAAACCGGGCGGGAAGGGAGATTATGAAGCACGTTGCTTAAGTTGTTGGATAAATGAAACAGAAGTGCCGTTAAAGTATAAATTTGAAAAATTTAGGTGGAATTGAAAATGGAAAGCTTGTTTGTGTTTGGAAATTTAATGGACGATAACGTCCAACGTTTAGCCTTTGGGAGAAAAGTAGATTTTGTGTATGATGTATTGTTTGATTATATTAAGCAGGATATCATTATTAACAAGAATCGTACTTTTACTATCATCCCTAAACGAGGATTTAGCGTTAATGGAGCGATTCTTTACCTTAACCCGGATGAAGTTTCTTTGATCGAGCAGAAGCAAGGAAGCAGTTTCAAAAAGATAAAAGTTAGACTGAACAGCGGTAAAGATGCGTGGACTTATGTGAAAACATAAGGTTCCTTTGAATATTATACCTCTAATATTCTACTCCCCTTCTGGCGGACACCCCTTTATCAAAGTAATGTTTGTGTGGTTTCATCTCTGTGACTAAGTCCGCAAGTTCTATGATTTCTTCTGGAGCTCCCCTTCCTGTAAGTATTAATTCTACGTGAGCAGGCTTATTAGCAATCATATTCATTACTAATTCTGGGTCAAGAAAGTCGAGGGACATGGCCACGTTTATCTCATCTAGGATGATTAAGTCATAATCTCCAGAGAGAACCACTTCTAACGCTTTCTTGAACGCTTCTTCCACATAATCGCGCTGGACGTCATCGTTTAGGAAACAAAACCTACAAGGACCGCATTCTACATCCTCGCGGACAAAATCAAAGATTTCTTTATCTAATTTTTTTTCGGAAAACCCGCTAAGTTTCATTTGCTTTTGTTGTTTGATGCAGGGGCGGCCGAACTGTAATATTTCCATGTTTGGTAAATAGTGTTGAACAGAAATGTATTCTCCCGTGTACGATCCCCCTTTCATGAACTGGATCATGAACACTTTAAACCCTTGCCCGACTGCTCTTAGAGCTAGTCCTAGTGCAGCCGTGGTTTTACCTTTACCTTCTCCAGTGTACACTTGAACTTGCCCGTTTTTCATTTTTCTAGTTTTTTAAATTGTCAAAAATAACAAAAAATTAAAGGTTACACTTAGCACACCCACCAGAGAATTCTGCTCCTACGGTAAGTGCTCCGGTTTTTGGGTCTCCCTCATTTTCGGAATTGGTGGGATTTTCCTGTATGGGAGAGATCTCGTCCTTCTTTTCTTCTCTTTTAATGTTTAATACCTGGACTTCTCTGCTTCCGTCACGATAGATAGTTATCCCTTTACATCCGAGTTGGTAGGCTAAGAGGTAAACTTTAGTTACGTCTTCGACTGTAGCAGTGAAGGGAAAATTTACTGTCTTGCTTACCGCATTGTCAGTATGTTTTTGGAACGCTCCTTGCATTCGCACGTGCGATTCTGGGTCTAAGTCCATCGAAGTTACAAATACTCTGCGTACCTTTTCCGGAATTTCCGTTAAATCCTGAATACTTCCTTTCTGAGCGATCTTCATCATCAACTCATTAGTATAGAATCCTTCATGACGAGCCATCTCTTCGAATACCGGATTGACTTCCAGTAGTTCAAACTGGGGGGTCTTACGAATGAAAGAAATGGCAAACAAGGGTTCTATTCCGGAGGAACATCCGCCAATGATAGAAATGGTCCCAGTAGGCGCGATAGTTGTAACAGTAGCATTTCTGTAAACGTGTTCTGGGTTTTTGTCATCGTATAAACTACCTTTAAAATTTGGAAATGGCCCACGTTCTATCGCTAAAGTGTGGCTGGCTTCCTTTGCCTCACAGTTGATGAAACACATAATTTTGTCTGCTAAGGAGATAGCCTCTTCAGAATTATAAGCTATACCAATCTTGATAAGCATGTCTGCCCAGCCCATCACCCCTAGTCCGATCTTGCGGTTTCCGTTTACCATTTCAGTAATCTTAGCGATAGGGAAATGGTTCATATCGATAACATTATCCAGGAAGTGCACTCCGTTATGGACCGTCTGTCTTAATTTGTCCCAGTCTACTTTCTTATCTGAAGTGATATGGTTAGCTAAATTTATTGAACCTAAATTACATGATTCATAAGGTAACAGGGGCTGTTCTCCACAGGGGTTGGTCGACTCGATCTCGCCCAGTAAAGGAGTGGGATTACTTGCTGGCCAGTTCATTCTGTCGATAAATATTACTCCCGGCTCTCCGTTCTTCCAGGCCATGGTACAAATAAGATCGAACACTCTTTTTGCATTAAGTTCTCCTATCGGGTTCTTAGAATGTGGCTCAATCAGATCATAATTCTCATTCTTTCTCATCGCTTCCATGAATTTATCGGTTATTCCTACCGAGATATTGAAGTTGGTGATCTGGTCGTTCCTTTCTTTGCAAGTGATGAAGTCCAAGATGTCGGGATGATCCACTCGAAGTACGCCCATGTTTGCTCCTCTGCGTTTACCCCCTTGTTTGATAACATTTGTGGCTGCATCGAATACTCTCATAAAAGATATGGGTCCGGAAGCAACTCCACCGGTGGTTCCTACTCTAGCTCCTTTTGGACGTAATCGGCTAAAGGAAAATCCTGTTCCTCCCCCTGATTTATGGATAATCGCGGCATGTTTTACCGATTCAAAGATGCCTTCCATAGAATCTTCTACTGGGAGAACAAAACAAGCTGAAAGTTGTTGGATTTCTGTACCCGCATTCATTAAAGTGGGGGAATTGGGCATGAATTCCCGGCTTAACATCATATCTAGGAATTTTTGTTTGGCTGTTTCTATGCTCTTACCATATTTACCGTCAGCTAGGGCCACATTTCCAGCTACTCGTTCGAACAGTTGTCGTGGGGTTTCAATAACCTTACCGTTCATGTCTTTACGCAAGTAACGTCCTTCTAATACTTTAACTGCGTTTAATCCCAACTTACAATCATCAACCACCCCTATTAAGGACAAGGCTTCACGCATTTCTTTTCTCTTTTCGCGGTATAAGATGAATGACTTAGCGGTTTTAGCATGTCCTTCTTCGATCAAAACTTTTTCAATGATATCTTGGATTTGTTCTACAGAAGGAATTGGCTCGTTAGTTTGTTCTAAAAAAGTTATTACTTTCTGAGCAAGTTGTTTTGCTAAATCGTTATTTTCTCCACCTACAGATTGTGCTGCCTTGAATATGGCGGTAGCGATTTTCTCCGGGTTAAACTCGACAACTCGTCCATCTCTTTTCTTTATTTGGGTTATTACCATTTTTGCACCTCATTATTATGATTTTATTACTTGGCTGAGTTCTCTCTTAAACATCTCAGGATCGTCAAACGATTTATGTACGGAAGCGAAACGTAAGTAGGCTACTTTGTCCGCTTTTTTTAGTTCTTGTAAAACCTGTTTACCTATCTCTAAAGTAGAGATGCGGTTGACTTTTTTGTTTAGTATACGCTGTTCAATGCGTTTGGTCATCTCTTCAATGATTGTTTCAGGAGTCTTGCTGCAAGCTTTCAACAAGCTGTTCTTGATTTTTTCTCTTTGAAACTCTTCTTCATGTCCGTCTTTCTTCTCTACAGTAAGATTGAAAGAAAAATTTTCATATGTGGTAAAGCGGTTAGCGCAACTGTTGCACTCTCTTCTCCTGCGCACAGAATTATCGATAAGGCGTGATTCTAGTACTTTAGTTTCTTCACAAGAACAATACGGACAGTACACCCTATTCACCCCCTCTTTTCGATAAACACTATCCCTAGTGGTTACTTTGTTAGAGTAAACCTAGCCCTAGTGTTTAATTGAAAATTTAAGAAAAGTAAAGGCTTTAAATAGTTTGTAGTTTTGGGAAGTATAGTTTGGAGTATCTATTTAATTTAATGATCGTTGTGGGATTAAAACAGTTAATTATTTAAGTTAAATAGTATCTCCTTCACCCTAATGTCTTTAGTAATGTTGATCCTACAAAGCTTGTACTTCTTCTTACCGGCTTATCTAGCTAATATGGTGCCGGTACTGGTAAAGAAGGTTCCTTTTTTATCTAAACCAGTATGGGAAAGAAAACTGGGTAACCATAAGACCTGGCGAGGATTTGTGTTTGGTATCCTGGTTGGAACCGCAGTGTTCTGTTTACAGCAGTATGTTTACCTTAAAGGGTTTACTTCTCTGGCTTTAATCAGTTACCCCGATTTTCCGTTTTATTTTGGGACTCTGCTGGGGCTAGGGGCACTGGTAGGAGATGCTGTTAAAAGTTATTACAAACGTAAACTTAATCTGGCTCCGGGAACCAGCTGGATGCCGTGGGACCAATTAGATTTTGTTTTAGGGGGTTTATTGTTTGGGTTCTTTGTATATGTTCCTTCGGCAGGAGTAGTATTGATATTAATAGTGATAAGTCCACTATTGCATATCGCTACTAACTATATCGGATATCTGCTAAAGATAAACAAGAATAAGTTTTAAGGTTTATTTCTCTGCTTTGATAATCCCCATTGAATCTGTTTCGCTAAAGAATATAATGCGCTTACTCCATTAGTCAAATAAGTTAAGATTAAGATTAAAGAATGAAGTGGTGAGAAAGCCAGCATAATTAAAGTTAAGGTTCTGGTGAATAAGCAAGGAGCTTGACATCGAGAAAGGAAATAGATTAATTGAGCTAGGAAAAACAGAACAGCGACCAAATAAGCAAAATAGTCTCCCAAGTACCAAGCAATCTTAATGATTAGAAATAAATTAATTAAGCTATCACCGATATGGTCTAAGTATTCTCCCAGGATAGTGGGTCCGGAAACTCGGGCCACGACCCCATCCAGAGCGTCAGCGATGATATGTAAAGCCATAAATCCTAAGAATAACCCATAGTCATTGAACAGAAAGTATATCCCCCACAACCCAAACAGAAAAGATAAGGAGGTCATGATATTGGCACTTATTTTACAGCGGACCAAAAATCTGCCAATAGAAGAAAGCTTTCTGCTGCGAAACTCTCTGGTCTTGTTCATGAAACGTTGATAACCGTCGTCCATGGAAACATATATAAAAACAGTCTATATAAAAAGGTTATCATGAAGAGAATGTTTGTAGAAACGAAATATAACGGAGAACTAGAACTGCCGCTAAACGTGATTAAACGACTGCCTTCTTCTTTAGTTTTAGTTATGCCCGTACAATTCTTACCTTTTCAAGAAACAGTTAAGAAGCAGTTGGAATCGGCAGGCAAGAAGGTAATCTTGTTTAAGAGTCGGCATGGTTTCTATCCTGGCCAAATCTTAGGCTGTGATGTCTTCAAGTTTTCCGGAAAGTATGATGCTTTTCTTTATATCGGTGATGGTAAATTTCACCCTACTGCTCTGTTGTATGAGAACGAACAGCCCGTCTACGCTTATAATCCTTTTACCGATAAGCTAGAGGAATATGATCACAAATTTTTAGAGAAGGTGAAACAGAGAAGGCAGGGACAGCTGGCTAAATTCTTTTCTTCTAAAATAGTGGGGATTCTTGTTACTACTAAACCTGGCCAGAATCATTCTCCTGCCGTAGATGTTCTTCGCGAGAGACTAGAGAAGGTTGGAAAGCAGGTTTTTGTCTTTCTTGCCGATGAGATTAACTTCTCTTCTTTAGATAACTTTAATTTTGTACAAGTGTGGATTAATACTGCCTGTCCTCGGATCGTCGAGGATTTCAAGTGCTTAAATCTCTCGGACCTATCTTTAGTGGGAATTTCTTCTCGTCTATAATCGGTTGTCTCCGTCGGGTAGTAGACGGGAGAAAAGAAACATTTATAAACTAATAAAGTTTCTCTAACTCCAGAAAAACGGGGGGTTAAGAACTTTGTTTTTCAAAATACTTTAAAAAATAAAAGAGGTAAATAAAATGGCTGAAGTTGTAGCAAAAGTGGGTGTTAAGAAACAAAAAGGATGGCTCTATTTCTTAGACAAGGCTGGTAACGTATCCAGAGCTTTGATGAGCAGAGCAGGAAGAAAGAAAGGTAAGGCCAAGAAAGAAATGGTGGCTAAAGCTGGCGTTAAGAAACAATCTGGTTACTTGTATTTCATCGACAAGTCCGGTAACGTTTGTCGCGCTAAGATGGCTAGAGGCAGAAAAGCTAAGCCCAAAGCCAAGAAGAAACGATAATTTTTCTGATTTATTTTTTTTGTTTGTGTATAAAGTATCCAACCCTTTCTGATAGAGCACTTGGAACTTCTTAGAAATAAATCCCCGCTAAGTTTTTTAACTTAGCGAGGCTACTTGTTTTTGACATGAAACAAGTAGGTGATGATTATTT
>Ga0172375_10003674_pt1 | contig 23181 bp, 22 predicted proteins | sample LakKiv1m_FD_114537 | JGI IMG/M metagenome (GOLD analysis project Ga0172375, IMG submission 114537) | Freshwater microbial communities from Kabuno Bay, South-Kivu, Congo - kab_092012_11.1m | ecosystem: Environmental > Aquatic > Freshwater > Lake | place: Democratic Republic of the Congo... | reverse complement strand
CCTTGGAACCTTTTCGACCGAAACGAAAATATCCAAGAAAGTTGCGACCCAATCCCAAGGTGTTTGCCTTTGCCTATAAACCATTGCGTTAAGTCAATGACATTGGGGCTGGGGGGGATTTTGCCTATCTGGGGGTGAAGGAAAGTGGCCTTATGGGTTTTTACCGTGAAAGTCCATCTATAGGGGCGGGTTTAAAACTCGCCCCCACAAAGGCTTTCATTTTCGGAGGCGGCTCATTTCCTCGGCCATGGTCGTTTGTTCTGATAACCCTGTTTTTGCTGTTGCCGCCCCCCTGGTTATACGCCGCCCCGGTGACGGATGACCGGGGGGCCATTGTGGCCCTGGCCGCGCCGCCCCAACGGATCGTCTCTCTGTATGGCGGCCTCACGGAAATTCTGGCGGCCTTGGGCGCAGCTGACCGGGTGGTAGCCCGCACCCAGGGGGATGACACCATCCAGGGCATCCCCACCGTGGGCACCCATCTGCAGCCCAACGTGGAGATGATCCTGGCCCTGAAGCCGGACCTGGTGGTGCAGGGAGGCGTTCCCAAGGGGATGCCGGCCCTGAAACGGCTGGAGGCGGCCCAAGTTCCCGTAGCCATGTTCACCTCCCGGGACTTCGAGGGCTTGTTCGGCGCCATTACCCGCCTGGGGGTCTTCACCGGCCGGGAGGCGGCGGCCGTTGACCTCATGCGGTCCATGGCGGCCAAGCTCGAGGCGGTGGCCCGGCGGGTGGCGGACCGGCCCAGGCCCCGGGTCTTTTTCGAGGTGCGGGAACTCAACCTGCTGGCCGCCGGGCGGGGCTCCCTGGTGAACGACATCATCACCCGAGCCGGGGGCGACAATATCGTCACCAGTACCCATAAGCTGACGTTATTCAGCCTGGAGGCCCTTATTCAGGCGAACCCGGAGGTCTATATCATCCAGCAAGGACCCATGAACCGCAGCCCTGCCGACATCTACACCCGCCCCTATTTCCAGGAACTCCAGGCGGTGAAGGCCCGCCGGGTGCTGCTGGTGGATGAGAGCCTCTACTCCCGGCCGGGCCCCCGGTCGGCGGACGCGGTGGAGGAACTGGCCCGCTTCCTCCACCCCAAGGCCTGGGAGGGGCAGTGATCAGTGGTTAATGGTTAATAAAAACTGATTGAACCGGCCACTGGCTCCGGTCCCGAAACGCCCATGAGTCCACTCGGACTCACCTTCGGGGAGAAAAAATCCCCCTTTTTCAAAGGGGGGTAAAAGACGGCCGCTAAAGTCCCCCTTTGACAAAGGGGGATTTAGGGGGATTTGAAAGGGGTTTCCCGCAGTAATAATGCTTTAAATCGCTGGCACAGGCGTCTCGCCTGTACAGGGCGGGGTGCGCATCGCCCATCATCCATAAGGGGGAGACCCATTGACGGGATGTTCATTATGAGTCGCCAAACCCGCGGCTTGGTCATCGCCGGGACCCAGAGCGGGGTGGGCAAAACCACCCTCACCCTGGGGCTGATTGCGGCCCTGGCCCGCCGGGGCCTGGCGGTGCAGCCCTTCAAGGTGGGGCCGGATTTTATCGACCCCGGCCATCACAGCCGGGCCGCCGGGCGGGTCTGCCGAAATCTGGACGGCTGGATGCTCAGCCGGGAGGCCAATGAAGCCCTGTTCCGCCGCCAGGCCCGGGCCTCGGACGTCGCGCTGGTGGAAGGGGTGATGGGGCTGTTTGACGGCTACGACGGGGCCAGCGAGGCCGGCTCCACGGCCCAGATGGCCAAGTGGCTGGGACTCCCGGTCCTGTTGGTGGTGGACGCCCGGGCCATGGCCCGGAGCGCCGCCGCCCTGGTGCAGGGCTTCGCCGGCTTCGACCCCGGCCTGCGCCTGGCGGGGGTGGTCTTCAACCGCATCGGCGGCCCCGGCCACCTGAAGTATTTGCAACAGGCCCTGGCGTCCCTGAAATCCGTGCATTGCTTCGGAGGGCTGCCCCGGGACCCGGAACTGGCTATCCCCGAGCGGCACCTGGGCCTTACCACCGCCGAGGACCATCCCCTGGAAGAGGTCTATCTCCATTACCTGGCGAACCGCCTGGAGGACCACCTGGATCTGGACGGACTCCTGGGGACATTATCCCCCCTGGCGCTGCCGGAGGAACCGGCCCCGGCGGCCGGGCCGCCCACGGTGCGCCTGGGGGTCGCCCGGGACCGGGCCTTTTGCTTTTATTACCCCGAAAACCTGGAACTGCTGGCCCACTGCGGGGCGGAACTGGTGCCCTTCTCCCCCCTGAAAGACCGGGAATTGCCCCCCGACCTGGACGGCCTCTACCTGGGCGGGGGTTATCCGGAACTCTATGCCGGGCAGCTGGCCGCCAATGAGGGCCTGAAGCAGGCCATCAGGAAAAACGCCGCTTTAGGCTTCCCCATCTACGCCGAATGCGGCGGGCTCATGTACCTGGCCCGGCAACTCCGGGACCTGGAAGGCCGGACTTTCCCCCTGGCGGGGGTCTTTCCGTTTGCGGTGCAGATGCTCCCCCGGCTCAAGGCCCTGGGCTACCGGGAGGCGACCCTGACCGCCCCCGGCCTCCTGGGTCCGGCGGGGACCTGGGTGCGGGGGCACGAGTTTCACTACTCGGAAATCGTCGGCCGCCCCGACGGCGTGCCCTGCCTCTACCGCCTGACCCCCCGGCCAGGGGGCGAGGCAGTGCCGGAGGGCTATTGCGAAAACCGCGTCCTGGCCAGCTACGTTCACCTCCACTTCGGCAGCAACCCCGAAGTGGCCCGAGGCCTGGTGGCGAGCTGCCGGGACTATCGGGAACAACGGCGGGGGAGGCCGGAAAAGGTGGTCAGTAATCAGTAATCAGGTTTTCGTAGGGTGCGTTCCACGCACCAATATTTTTTTATTGTTTTGCATAGGAGAACACATGACCTGGCAACCCCGGTTGCCCTCGGAGATCGAGGCCGAGAGTTTTCGCCGCATCGAAGCCCAGGTGGGGCCGCACCGCCTGCCGCCCGAGGTCTGGTCGGTGGTGCGCCGCATGATCCACACCACCGCCGACCCGGAATATCTCACCACCGCCCGGGTCCATCCCCGGGCCATCGCCGCCGGGGTGGAGGCCCTGAAACGGGGCCGGCCGTTGGCCACCGACACCCGGATGCTCCTGGCGGGGATTTCCACCGGGCGCCTGGACCGCCTGGGGGTTGCCGCCTTCTGCCTCATGGCTGACCCGGAAGTGGCCGCCGAAGCCGCCCGCCGGGGCGCCACCCGGGCCGAGGTCGCCATCGAGCGCAGCCTCCCTAAACTGGCCGGGGGCATCGTGGCCATCGGCAATGCCCCCACCGCCCTGCTGCGGCTGCTGGAGCTGCTGGCGGACGGCGCCCCGCCGCCGGCCTTGGTGGTGGGGGTGCCGGTGGGCTTTGTCAACGCCGCCGAATCCAAGGACGCCCTGGCCCGCCAGGATTGTCCCTACATCACCGCCCTGGGGCCCAAGGGCGGCTCCGCGCTGGCGGCCAGCATCATCAATGCCCTGGCTGTCATGGCCCTGGAGGAAACGCCGTCATGACCACCAAAACCGGGACGCTGTACGGGATCGGGGTGGGACCGGGAGACCCCGAATTGATCACCCTGAAGGCCCTCAAGGTGCTCAACCGGGTGCCCTACATCTTTGCCTCCTGCTCCACCAAAAACAGCTACAGCCTAGCCCTGAGCATCGTGCGGCAGCACCTCAACGGCGCCGGGATCGAGCGCCTGCCCTTTCCCATGACCAGAAACCCCCGGAGGCTTCAGGATGCCTGGGAGCAAAACGCCCGCCGGGTCCTGGAGGTGCTGGACACCGGCCAGGACGCCGCGTTCGTCACCCTGGGGGACCCCCTCACCTACTCCACTTTCGGGTATCTGCTGAAAACCATTAAACGTCTCCATCCCGAGGTGCGCATCATCACGATTCCCGGCATCACCTCCTACAGCGCCGCCGCGGCCCTGACTCATATCCCCTTGACCGAGGGGGAAGAATCCTTCTACCTGGTGTCCGGCGCCCTGGGCGCGGCCAAACTGAAGGAAGTTATTGACAAATCGGATAATATCGTGATGCTCAAAACCTATCGCCATTTCGACGAAATTTACACGGCCCTGGAAGAACTGGACCTCCTGGACCGGGCCACCTGCATCAGCCGTTGCGGCCTGGAAGGCGAGACCATTATCGAAAATCTCCGGGACCTCAAAGGGCGGGAGGTGCCCTATCTCTCCATGATCATCATCAAAAAGAAAGGCAAGGGGTATTGATGGACCTCCCCAGGATTCTGGCAGGCCGGAGACCCTGGCTGCTCCTCCTGGCCCTGACCCTGCTGGTGGCCCTCACCTGGATGGTTCTGGGCGGGTCCTCGCACCACCTCACGGCCAGAAAGCTTTACCACAACCTGGGTTCCCCCCTGCTCCGGCTCCTGGTCTACCTGGCGGTGGGTCTCCTGGTGGGACAGGCCATCGAATCCCTGGGCTGGGCCGCCAAACTGGGGGGCTGGGCCGCCCCGCTGCTGCGCTGGGGACACCTGAAGCGGGAAAGCGGGGTCAGCTTTACCGCCGCCTTCTTCTCCATGATTGCGGCCAACACCCTGCTGTGGACCTTTTACCAGGAAGGGAAGCTCAGCCGCCGGGAAATGACCCTCACCTACCTGTTCAACGGCGGCCTGCCGGTCTATCTGTTGCACCTGCCCACCACGTTTTTCATCATTCTCCCCCTGACCCATGAGGCCGGCCTCATTTATCTGGGCCTGACTGGGACCGCCGCCCTGTTCCGAAGCGCCGTCATCTTGCTCCTGGCCCGGTGGCGGCTGCCGGCGGGACCGGGGGGCGAGGCGGCCCTGTCCCCGCCGCCCCGGAAAGAAAAGATATTCCAGGAAATCTGGCGGAAATTCCGCCGCCGGTTTTCCCGGGTGGTCCTCTACACCCTGCCCATCTATTTCCTGATCTTCCTGCTGAATGACTATGGCCTGTTCACGTGGCTCCGGGAGGCGGCGGCTTCCCATGTGGCCCTGGGCTTTCTGCCGGTGGAAGCCGCCAGCGTGGTGATCTTCAGCGTGGCCGCAGAGTTCACCTCCGGCCTGGCCGCGGCCGGGGCCTTCCTCCAGGCCGGCGCCCTCACGATCCACCAGACCGTCCTGGCCCTGATCCTGGGAAACATCGTAGCCACTCCCATCCGGGCCCTGCGCCACCAACTGCCGTCCCACGCAGGAATCTTTTCCCCAGCCTTGGGGACCCGGCTGTTATTGATGAGCCAGGGCCTGCGGCTCCTGAGCCTGGTCCTGGTGGCGGTCCCTTATGCCGTGTGGCCATGATAATCGGGTATGTTGAGAACAGTTCCTCATGGGCCTTTAGCCCGCCCGCAAAGGATAAAAAGTATTGGTGGCGCAGGTTTTCAACCTGTGCTTGGACAGCCGAGGGCGGCTGTCCCACATTTACCTAAGGAACTTTTCATAACAGGACCGGGCAAACCAGGACGAAAGTGACCCCCCTCGCCCCTCCCCCGGTCAAAACGGCAAGGAAAACAAGACGATTGTAAAACGGTTGAAAAATTTATCCCAAACTTACCAGGGCGAGGAAGACCCCGAGGCCGTCAGGCCCCCCCGTCCCCGGAAAGAGCTGCGCCAGGGCTTCTCCACCGGCACCGCCGCAGCCGCGGCCGCCCAGGGGGCCTTATATGAACTCCTGGGCCGGTCCTGTCCGAACCGGGTCGAAACTCCCCTGCCGGGCGGGGGAAGCCTCAGTGTCCGCCTCTCCCGCCACCACCGGGAAGACGACCGGGGCGAGGCGGTGGTCATCAAGGATGCCGGCGATGACCCCGACGTCACCCACGGGGCGGAGATCGGGGCCCGAGTCTGGCGCCGGCCGGTGAGCGAGGACCCCGAGGATATCCTCCTCCTGGGCGGCGAGGGCGTGGGCCGGGTGACCAAGCCGGGTTTGCCGGTGCCGGTGGGCGAACCCGCCATCAACCCGGTGCCCCGGAGAATGATTCGCCGGGCCCTGCGCCAGGTATGGGAGGAAATCTGTCCGGGAAAGACCATGCGTCTCACAGTGGAAATTTTTGTCCCTAGGGGCGAGGAACTGGCCCGGCGCACCCTCAACCCCCGCCTGGGGATCTTGGGGGGCATCTCCATTCTGGGCGCCACCGGGCTGGTGAAGCCCTATTCCCACCAGGCCTACCGGGCCACCATCGCCGCCAGCCTGCGGGTGGCCCGGGCCTTGGGGCTGCCGCATATCGCCTACAGCACCGGCGGGAAGAGCGAAGGTTTTCTCAAGGCCCGGCTCCCGACTCTGCCCGAGGAGGCCTTTGTCCAGATGGGCGATTATGTCCGCTTTGCCCTGAAGGTGGCGGCCTACATGAAATTTTCCAGGATCACCGCCGGGGCTTTTTTCGGCAAGGCCCTGAAGATCGCCCAGGGTTTCGGGCACACCCATGCCTCCCGGGGACTGGCCGATCTGCAGGAGTTGGGCCGCTGGACCCGCGACTTGACGGGGGACGCCGCCCTGGCCCAGGCAGTGACCGGGGCTAACACCGCCCGGCAGGCCCTGGAGATTCTCACCCGGGCCGGGGCCGGGGGCGTCGTCGCCATGGTAGGGAAACGCATGCTGGCGGCTTTACGAGACTATGGCGGCCCCGGGCCGGCCCTTGACGTCCTGATCTTTGATTTTGACGGCTCCCCCCTCTGGCGGGGGGAGAGCCCAAAGGAGGCGGCATGATCCCCGTTCAAGTCGTGGGCCTGGGGATGTCGCCCGCGGATTTACCCCCCCGGGCCCTGGAGATCATCCAGGCGGCCCAGGTGCTGGTGGGGGGGCGGCGGCTCCTGGACTACTTTCCGGATCTCCGGGCCATGAAAATCCCCCTGGGCCGAGAGCCGGAAGGGACCCTCCGGCAGCTGCCGGCCCTGGCGAAAACCCGGCGGGTGGTGGTGCTGGCTTCCGGGGACCCCAACTTCTATGGAGTGGGGCCTCTGGTGGTCCGGGTCCTGGGAGCGGAAAACGTGGTGATCCACCCTAACCTCACCGCGGTCCAAATCGCCTGCGCCCGCCTCAAGATGTCCTGGCAGGACGCCACCGTCATCAGCCTCCACGGCCGCGCCTGGGACTCCCTGGCCGCGGCCCTGGGAAAGCCCGGGCCGTTGCTGATCTATACGGACCCGACCCACCCCCCCCGGGAGATCGCCCGGTTTCTGACGGCCCGGGGGCTGACTCAAGCCCGCTTCTGCGTCCTGGAAGACCTGGGCCAGGACACCGAGCGGGTTACCTGGCTTTCCCCCGAAGAAGCCCGGGAACTGGACTTCTCGCCCTTGAATTTGGTGGTGGTGGCGCCGCCCCCGGATGAGCCCGGCCACCCCCGGCCGCGACTGCACCTGGGGCTTCCCGAAGAAGCCTTGGCCCACCAGGCCGGGCTCATCACCAAGACCGAGGTCCGGGCGGTGGTCCTGGCCAAGCTGGCCCTTCTCCCCGGCCAGGTCCTCTGGGACGTGGGGGCCGGGTGCGGCTCGGTGGGCTTGGAAGCCAGCCTGCTCATCCCCGGCGGGCGGGTCTTGGCCGTGGAGCGGGACCCGGAGCGGGCCGCCCAGATCGCCGCCAACCGGGACCGGTTCGGAGCGCCCCACCTGGAGGTGGTCTGTGGCCAGGCCCCGGAGTGTCTGGCGGGCCTGCCGCTCCCCCACCGGGTGTTCGTGGGGGGCGGCGGCCGGGCCGTGGCCGCCATCGTCCAGGAGGCCATGCGCCGCCTGGCGCCCCCGGGCCGGGTGGTGGTGACCGCCGCCCTCCTGGACACCCTGGACACGGTCCGCGCCACCCTGGCGGCCGCGGGGTGGCAGGTGGAGGTGGTCCAGTTGCAGGTGAGCCGCTCCCGCCCCCTGGCCGGCGGGACCTTGTTGCAGGCCTTGAACCCGGTGTGGATTATTACGGGCTTGCCCAGGGAAGAACCGGCGACTTAGGATTGCAGCCCGTTAAGGAATTGCTATTATTAGCCTATTTTCTTAAAAAAGGTTTATTCCCCTGAGGATCTGCCATCCACATGGAAATGTGGCGCCGGCGCCCCCGCCGGCGCACCAGGCGGATATCTTCTGGTGGGACAGGCGTCTCGCCTGGGCGCAACAATAACTTCTTGGAACAGTCGCGCCTGGGCCTGCGGTCCACTGACAAATTATGAAAGGCCGGTGGGGCGGGCCTTGCCCGCCATCTGGGCTGATTTTCTGGTGCGTAAGACGCTCAAGGAACTTTTCCTAACAGGGAAAATTACATGACCCCGCGTCACCCCGTCATCTTTGTAGGGGCCGGGCCTGGGGACCCGGAACTCATCACGGTCAAGGGGCAAAAAGCCCTGGCCCAAGCGGACCTGGTGCTCTATGCCGGCTCCCTGGTGAACCCCGCGGTCCTTCAATGGGCCGGGCCCGGGGCCGAACTCGTGGACACCGCCGGCCTCAACCTGGAGGAGATTCTCGCCCATATCAGGGCCGGGCGCCGCCAGGGCCGACGGGTGGTCCGGGTCCACTCCGGCGACCCCGCCCTGTACGGCGCCATTCAGGAGCAGCTGGAGGTCCTGGAGGGGGAAGGGGTCCCCTGCACGGTGATTCCGGGGGTGACCGCCGCCTTTGCCGCGGCCGCGGCCCTGGCCCAGGAACTCACCTTGCCGGAAGTGACCCAGACGGTCATCTTCACCCGGGCGGCGGGGCGCACCCCGGTGCCGGACCGGGAGACCCTGGCTGATTTGGCCCGGCATGGGGCCACCCTGGTCATCTATCTCAGCATCCAGCTCATTGAGGCGGTGGTGGCCGAACTCACCCCGGCCTACGGCCCCGAAACCCCCGTGGTGGTGGCCTACCGGGTGAGTTGGCCGGACCAGCAGCTGATCCGGGGCACCCTGGCCACCATCGCCCCTCTGGTCCAGGCCTCGGGGATTGAGCGCCAGGCTTTGATCCTGGTGGGGCCGGCCCTGGCCGCCCGGGACGGAGCTCTCAAAGCCCGCTCCAAGCTCTATGACCAGGGATTCACCCATGGGTTTCGGGCCGGAAAAGAAGATTAACGCCGTCGACGGTTGCTCGTGGCCGCGCCTTGGGGAACGAGGTTATAACCAAAAGGCGGGATGGGCTTCGCTTTCCCGCCCTACGGTTCTAAGGTCCTTTGAACTTTGCACCTTGAACTTTGAACGCTTCAAGGCCATACTCAGTCATGCTCCATAATCAGCGCCCCATCAAAGTCCTGGCCCTGACCCCCCAGGGGGCGGCCCTGGCCCGGCGGCTCTGCCAGGGGCTGCCCGGGGCCGAATGCCGCCTGCCCCGGACCCTGGCCGGCGAGACTGATGACCGGGCGTTTGCCCGGCTGGGGGACGCCTTTAAGGAGGCCTTTGCCCAGGGCGAAAACCTGGTGTGCATCATGGCCGCGGGGATCGTGGTCCGCCTCCTGGCGCCGTATCTGAAGCACAAAGCCACCGACCCCGCAGTGGTGGTGGTGGATGAGGCCGGGCGTTTTGCCGTCAGCCTCCTGTCCGGCCACCTGGGCGGGGCCAACAAGCTGGCCCGCCGGGTGGCCAAGGCCCTGGGGGGCACGCCGGTGATCACCACCGCCTCGGAGGTGGAGGGCCTCCCGGCCCTGGACCTGCTGGCGGTGGAGCATGGCCTCACCATTGAAAACCTGCCGGAGGTGCGGCCGGTCCAGATGGCCTTGTTGGAAGGCCGGCCCGTCCGGGTGGTGGACCCCCAGGGGTATCTGGCCGAACCGGTGGGGGAGTATCCCGAGCGGTTTATCCCGGAGCCCGACCTGGACCTGGCCCTGACCGGCCGCGGCCCTACGGTTTATGTGGGCTTCCGGGAGCGCCCCTGGCCCCCGGAGTGGCTCAGGCTCAGGCCCCGAAACCTGGTGGCCGGCATGGGCTGCCACCAGGGCGCCCCCGGGGAGGAACTCATTGCATTCGTGAAGCAGACGTTTCAGCATGAAGGGTTGTCCCTCCTGTCCCTGAAGGCCCTGGCCACCATCGCCGCCAAAAAGGAGGAACCCGGGCTGCGTATGGCGGCCTGGAGTCTGGGAGTCGAACTCATATGGTTTACTGCAACCGAACTGGAGGGGATCCGGGTCCCCCATCCCTCGCCCCAGGTGGCCCGGCACATGGGAGTGGCCAGCGTCTGCGAGGCCGCGGCCCTGAGGGCCGGGGGGCTGGAGCTGATCGTCCCCAAGCGCAAGGGCGCCAACGCCACCCTGGCGGTGGCCCGGGTCGCCTGACGGTGGTGAGCCTGGGCCCCGGGGCGCCCGATCACCTCATCCCCCGGGCCCGGGCCGCCCTGGCTGAGGCCCAGGTGGTGGTGGGCTATCAGACCTATATCGACCTGGTGCGCCCCCTCCTGACCACCCAGGAAGTGGTGGCCACCGGCATGAAGGCGGAAGTTAAGCGCTGCCAACTGGCCCTGGACCGGGCCCGGGCCGGGCAGCAGGTGGCCCTGGTCTCCAGCGGCGACGCCGGCATCTACGGCATGGCCGGCCTGGTCCTGGAAATGGCCGCGGCCCAGGGCCTCAAAATAGGTCCCCCCGGCGACGCGGCAGTGGATTTTTACCTGGAGGTGATCCCGGGGGTGCCGGCCCTGGCCGCGGGCGCGGCCCTGTTGGGGGCCCCCCTGATGCACGATTTTGTCGCCATCTCCTTGAGCGACCTCCTCACCCCCTGGGAGACCATTGAAAAGCGCCTGAACCTGGCGGCCCAGGGAGATTTTGTCATCGTGCTCTATAACCCCCGGAGCAGAAAACGGGACTGGCAACTGGGGGCCGTACGACAACTCCTGCTGCGCCAGAAAGACCCCGGCACCCCGGTGGGCCTCGTCTCCCGGGCCATGCGGCAGGGACAGGCCACCACCGTCACCACCCTGGCGGAGATGCTGCATCACCCCGTGGATATGCAAACCATCGTGATTATCGGCAATTCCCGGACCTACACCTATGGCCCCTATATGATTACTCCCCGAGGGTACCAGGATAAGTACGGCGGTCAGGTCTCTGGAGGAAAGCGGCGGGCAGGGGTTTAAAGAGATATAGTAATCAGTGGTCAGTGGTCAGTGGTCAGTGGTCAGAAAAATATTCCTCGTTCTCAAGTGGTTGTAGGGTGCGCACTGCGCACCATCCATGGCGGGCGGGACGCCGCCTCTGCCCATCTTTACCTCCTCGTTCCCAAGCTGCCTGGGAGCGAGTATAGGAGCTGACGGCTGATAGCCGATAGCTGACAGCTAAAAAACATGAAATACCGTCCTCTCATGATCCTGGGGTCGGGCTCGGACGTGGGCAAGAGCATCATGGTGGCCGGGCTCTGCCGCCTCTTCCGCCAGGAAGGCATCCGGGTGGCCCCCTTCAAGGCCCAGAACATGGCCCTGAACAGTTTCATCACCCCGGAAGGCGGGGAGATGGGCCGGGCCCAGGTGGTCCAGGCCCAGGCCGCAGGCCTCGCCCCCCACGTGGACATGAACCCCATCCTCCTCAAGCCCAGCAGCGAGGTGGGCTCCCAGGTGATTGTCCACGGCCGGGTGTACGGCAACTTCCCGGCCCGGGACTACTACCGGCACAAGCCCCGGCTGGTGCGCCGGGTGATGGCCAGCTACCGCCGCCTGGCCCAGGCCCATGACCTCATCGTCCTGGAGGGGGCCGGCAGCGCGGTGGAACTGAACCTGAAGAAAAACGACCTGGTGAACTTCAGCATGGCCCGCCGGGCCGGGGCCGTAGTCCTCCTGGTGGCCGACATCGACCGGGGCGGGGTGTTCGCGGCCACTATCGGGGCGGTTCACCTCCTCACCCCCGGGGAGCGGCGGATGCTCCGGGGGTTCATCATCAACAAGTTCCGGGGCGATCCGGCCCTGTTTGAGGAAGGGGTCGAGATCATCCAGCGGCGCACCCACAGGCCCGTCCTGGGCGTGGTGCCCTTCCTGAAGGATCTGGTCCTCCCCGAAGAGGACAGCGTCGCCCTGGCCCGGAAGCGCGCCGCCGCCTGGGAAGCCGACGGCGCCCTCAGGATCGGGGTGGTGCGCCTGCCCCATATCTCCAACTACACCGACTTTGACCCCCTGGAACAGGAGGCCGGGGTGGCCCTGCGGTATCTGGACCACCGGGACGGCCTGGCCGGGCTGGACCTCCTCATCCTGCCCGGGACCAAGAACACCATCGGCGATCTCCGCTATCTCAAGGAAACCGGCCTGTTCGGGCGGCTCCAGACCTATGCCCGGGAGGGCGGCCGCCTGGTGGGTATCTGCGGCGGTTACCAGATCCTGGGCCAGGAAGTCCGGGACCCCCTGGGCGTCGAAGGCGACCCCCGAACCGAAGCGGGCCTGGGGCTCCTGCCCCTGGTCACCACCATGGCCGGGGCCAAGACCACCACCCAGGTCCAGGCCCGGGCCCTGGACCGGCCGGCCGCCGAACTGCTGTCCGCCTACGAGATCCACCTGGGGGTCACCGAACCCCGGGGCCCCGGACAGCCGGCCTTTGACATCATCAGCCGGAACGGCGCTCCCCTGCAGGTGGCCGACGGCTGGGTCAGCCCGGACCGCCGGGTCTGGGGCACCTATCTCCACGGCCTGTTTGACAACGATGACTTTCGCCGGGTCTTTCTGCAGGAACTGCGGCAGACCCGTCCGGACGCCCCCGGCCCGCCCGGGACTTCTTATCAAACCTTCCTGGAAGCCCAGTTGGACCGCCTGGCCGACCTGCTGCGGCGGCATCTGAATATGGCCCAGATCAACGCCATGATTCGCACGTAAAAAAATGACCGACATCCCTGAAAAAGCCCCACTCCATGGGGGAGACGTTTATCAATTGGCCCGCACCCTGGGGCTCAATCTTACCGATCTCCTGGATTTCTCGGCCAATATCAATCCCTTGGGATTTCCGCCGGGACTGGCCGCCGCAGTGGGGGAGGCCATGACCGAGATCGTCCACTACCCGGACCTCCGCTGCCTGAAGTTGCGGGAGGCCCTGGTCAGCCATCACCGTCTCAACCCCGAGCAGATCCTGGTGGGCAACGGCTCCACCGAGCTGATCTACCTGGCGGTCCGGGCCCTCCAGCCCGCCCGGGGCCTGATCGTCACCCCGGCCTTCAGCGAATACGAACAGGCCCTGAACGCGGCCCAAACCCCCGCCGCGTTTCATCCCACTGCGGAGGCGCACAATTTTACCCTGCATGACCTCCCCGAGGTCCAGGCCGGCGACCTGGTCTTCCTGGCCCATCCCGCCAGCCCCAGCGGAGCGCTGCTTGCCCCGGAGCTCTTTTTGGCGGCTGCGGCCCAAGTCGAGGCGGCCGGGGCTTACCTCCTGCTGGATGAAGCCTTTGTGGATTTCGTGGAAGAGGCCTCCATGAAGGTTCACCTGGACCGGTTTCCCCGCCTGATGATCCTCCGCTCTTTCACCAAATTTTTCGGCATTCCTGGGGTGCGCCTGGGTTTCTTGCTGGCTGCGCCGGAACTGACGGCCCGCCTGGCCGCGGCCCAGGAGCCCTGGTCGGTGAGCACCATGGCCCAGTGCATGGGGCGGGCCTGCCTGGCCGACCTGGATTACATGCGCCGGACCCGGACCCTGATTCAACATGAGCGGGAATTCCTGCAGCAGCGGCTGGCCAAAATCCCGGGCCTCGCCGCGTTTCCCAGCGCGGTGAACTATCTCCTGGTAAAGCTCAGCCGGCCGGGGGCCACCGCAGCCCGTCTGCAAAGACAGATGCTGGCCCATCGCATCGTCATCCGGGACGCCAGTAATTTCCGGGGACTGGATGAGCGCTTCTTTCGCATCGCGGTGCGGCGCCGGGGGGAGAATGAGCGGCTCCTGGCCGCCCTGAAGGCCTGCCTGGCATCTTGAGGCCCGACAGTTAGAGCGATTGCCCAAAATTTTTTCCGATATGACCATGCGCATACCATCCAAATCCCCCCTAACCCCCCTTTGCCAAAGGGGGGAACTTATTGAAATTAGCTTGAAAGTCCCCCTTTGAACAAGGGGGATTTAGGGGGATTTGAAAAGGCGTCATCAGAAGAAATTCTTGGTAAATGGTATAATATTTAATTTGGCGAAAATAGCTTCTCCTTATCCCCTCTCCCCCTGCGGGGGGAGAGGCTTAGGTCAGGGGGAAAAGAAAAAACTTTCGGCAACGAGTAAATCTGCTCACTGCTCACTGTCATCCCCCGGAGGGAACCATGGGCCTGGCCCTGCCTTTTCTGCTGGCTTACCTGCTGGACCTGCTGCTGGGAGACCCCCCCCACTGGCCCCACCCGGTGCGGCTCTTGGGTCACATCATCAAGTATTGGGAATCAACCCTGTACCAGGCCCGGGTGTGGGCCGGGGTCCTGTTCTGGCTGGCGGTCATGAGCACTACCCTGGTCCTGGTCTTGGGAGTGCTGGGGGTGGCGGCCTTGCTGCCGCCCTGGGGTGGGTTCGCGGTCCTCACCTACTTCCTTTACACCGGCTTGGCCACCCGCAGCCTGCACCTGGAGAGCGCCAAGGTGGAGGCCGCCCTGGCCCGGGGCGACCTGGACGGGGCCCGGGCCAGCCTCTCCCTGGTGGTGGGCCGGGAAACCGCCCACCTGTCCCCGGAAGAGGTGCGCCGGGCCGTCATTGAAACAGTGGCGGAGAACCTGGCCGACGGGGTGGTGGCCCCCATGTTCTTTACCCTGGCCCTGGGCCTGCCGGGGCTGTTTTTTTACAAGGCGGCCAACACCATGGACAGCATGGTGGGCTATAAAAATTACTGGTATGCCCAGTTCGGCAAGGCGGCGGCCCGGGCCGACGATGTCCTCAACTTTATCCCGGCCCGCCTCACCGCCCTCCTGCTGATCCCCACGGCCGCAGCCCTGGGCCTGGATTGGCGGGGGGCCGGGCGCATCCTCCGCCGGGACCGGCGCAAGGCGGCCAGCCCCAACGCCGGCTGCCCCGAAGCCGCCATGGCCGGAGCCCTGGGGGTGCGCCTGGGAGGGCCCGCCGCCTACTTCGGCCGCCTGGTGGACAAGCCCTTTATCGGCGAGGACCTTCACCCCCTGGACCCGGAGCGCTACCGCCAGGCCATCCGCCTGTTGTACGGCGCCTCCGCGGCCATGGCCGCCCTCACCCTGGCGGCCCTCCTGGCCGCCCGGGCCGGGGTCTGGGGACTGCTGTCCTTGGTCAGATAGGGGCTACTATACAGGCCATATCTACAACTGTTTGGAATTTTAGATAATTGACTATCATGGCAAGATAACCATGCTTGGGGTTGGACTTCGAAGGCTGTTGGGTGAGGAAGGAAGCGGAAGATTTCCCCATCCCGGCTGAAATGGTGCGAGGGGAGTTGGCCTTCGATGGCCCACCCGAGGCCGAACCGGGGAGCGAAGTCTGGGAGGAAGCAGCCCGGAGGGTAAGGCTCATGCTCATCCTGAAACGCCTAGCCCGGGAGGAGGGCCTCGAAGTGGAGGACGTGGACAGAGAGCAACGCATTAAGGAGAAGGCGGGAGAATTTGGAACCACGGCGGACACCCTGAAAGCCGAACTGGAGAGAGGGGGCGGACGGGCCCGCCTCAAGGACTTGCTGCTGGCCGAGAGTATGCTGGCATATCTGCTGGAGAGCATGTCTGGAAAAGCAGTGTAACCTTAAAGAAAGAAGTTGGTATCAACGGGGAAACCCCGATTGAAAGGGACGCCGAAGTTTCCATCGGACCCGCAGCAAGGCTAGATTTCCGGAGGGCTTATGGGCAAAGGAAACCCCAGGGGCAAGCAACGGAACCAGAGTGTGGCCCGGGAAACCAGGCGGCATTTGTATATGCATATGGCTGCGCTTACCTTGATCTTTGTAGCCATTACCGCCGGTGTCGTTTATCTGCTCCACGTCAAGCAAATCCGGGCCCAACCGCCTGGACCGCCAAAGGCCAAGGAGTCTGTTGCCCTCGCCCTTGAGGCCAAGGGGGGATTCGACATTCTTAAGGCCCGCTGGCAGCGGCCGGACGGGGGTTACGTCATTGACATCAGGGAAGTCGCTGCGGACGGCAAAATGTCGGCTGCTTACTTCAACCCCCGGACCATCAACATTTCCCAGGCGGAAGCCACACGGGAAGGAAACACCCCCAAGGTCTTCCTCGAACTGCGGGATGTGCATTATCCGGGGGCGACCTATCACCTCACCTATGACCCCGGTAGCGACCAGCTCAAGGGCGTCTATTTCCAACCGGCCCTGCAGCAGAGCTTTCAGGTGTCTTTTGTCAGAATGAAGTAAGAAAGGCTTCAACATGGAAACCGCCGCCCTCGGCGGTTCAGCCGTCGGCGCACGCCCCGGCGCTACATCTTCATAAAAAAGCAAACTAACCCCAAGGAAAGGAGGCAGCCGGGACACCCGCCGGCTACCCCATCACCACCGGGGGCAAACCTGGTTCGCCCATGGCTCGGGAGTTTCCCAACTCCCGGGTGCTGCCCACCCCGACCCCGCCCTTTACCGGCATCATCATGCCGAACCTCATCGACAGCAAGCCGGGCTGGCCGCCGAACCTCTCGCCCCCGGCCGGCCGGTTTCGGGCTACGGCCTGTACCTCAAGGACGGCAAACCCACCTTCACCATGAACCTCCTGGACATCGAGCGCCCCAAGTGGCAGGGCCCCGACCCTTTGGCGCCCGGCAAACATACCATCGTCTTCGATTGGAAGATGGAACCGAAGGGCCCGCCTCTTTCCCGGGGCGGCGCCGGCACGCTTTCGATCAACGGCAAGCAAGTGGCGCAAAAGTCGCTGCCCAGGACCCAGCCGTTGGTCTGGGCCTGGGATGAGACCTTTGACATCGGCCTCGACACCGGCACGCCCGTGGACGACAAGGACTACCAGGTGCCCTTCGCCTTCACCGGCAAGCTGGGCAAGATCACCTTCGACTGTGTTATTGGGGTCCTCAGGCGACCTGCGGGGCGGTCCCTGGGCCTGTTCAACCCCACCGCAAAACAGGCCGCCTGGAGTTGGAGATCATTCCTGGGGGAGACGGATTATGGTTAATCAGTTTAATCTTGCCCACCTGGACACCCTATGGTCCCAGGCCCGGGAACATTTTTTCCAGCAGGTGCTTTCCTGGGCCATGGCGGTCCAAGTTATGGTCATCGCCGGCGCCATCCTGCTGGCCCACCAGGCCAGGCTGGTCATCAACACCTGGCTCGATCGCCTGCAGGCCAAATGCGCCTCCATATCAGAACTGTCCGGCGATCTGCCCTTTCTCATAATTTTCAGAAAAATTATTCATTCTTCTCTGGCCTGCGTTATGGTCTGGGTGGCCCACGAAATGGCCGACCATTTCAACTGGCCCCGGGAGGCCCTTTACGCCGCCAGCATCATTTTGCTGGCCCTGACCCTGGTAAGGCTCCTCACCGAGTCCATGACCAACCGCTTCTGGGCCAAAATCCTCGTGGGCTTCATCTGGTTGTGGGCCGCCCTCTATGTTACCCATCTCATCGAACCGTGGCTCAATCTCCTGAGCAACATTGATTTCACCCTCGGCCAGGTGCACATTTCTCTCTTGCAAGTTATGCGGGCCAGCTTTTTTATCTTGCTGCTTTACTGGCTGTCCAAAAACCTGGCGATAATCTGGCGCGCCTGGCTCATGGAAGGCTCAGACCTGAGCCCCGGGGTTCAGATCCTGCTGACCAGGCTCGGCGGTCTTTTCCTCTATGGCGCCTCGGTTGTCCTGATCTTGACTTACCTGGGCCTCGATCTTACCGTCTTCGCCCTGTTCGGCGGCGCCCTGGGATTGGGGCTCGGTTTCGGCTTGCAAAAGGTCTTCGCCAACCTGGTAAGCGGCTTCATCCTCCTGGCGGACAAGTCCATCAAGCCCGGGGATGTCATTCAATTGGGGAACCAGTACGGCTGGATTAATTTCCTGGGAAGCCGCTACTGCTCCGTGGTTACCCGGGATGGCATCGAACATCTCATCCCCAATGAAAATTTGATAACCAACGAGGTGATCAACTGGTCGTACAGTCAAAACCTGGTGCGCTTAAAAGTGCCCCTGGGGGTCGCCTACGGGTCTGATTTGGAGCAAGCCAGGGACCTGGCCCTGGAAGCCGCCGGGGATGCCAAGCGGGTCCTCAAGGACCCCAAGCCCAGTTTCCAATTGATGGGCTTCGGGGATAATGCCGTCAATGTGGAACTGCGGGTCTGGATCCACAACCCCCAAAACGGCATACAATCGGTCAAGAGCGACCTCCTCTGGGGCATCTGGCGGCGGTTCCGGGACCAGGGCATAGAAATGCCCTATCCCCAAAGGGACGTGCACCTCAAGTCCATTCCTGATACACTCCTTCGGACGGGGCCCCAGGAATGATGAGGCCCCCGGTTATCAGCTCCAAAGCCATCCTGGAGAAAAACGCCCATGACGGCCCGTGGTGAAATGACCCTGGAGCAACCCTCGGCAGACACGCTGAAGGTGGTTTTATCCGGGGATTGGAAGCTGGGCGGCGAGCTGCCCTCGGCCGAGAAGGTGCAGCAAGCCCTGGACAACCAGCCGGGGGTGCGCCAACTGGTCTTCGACACCCGGAAGCTGGCCTCCTGGGACACCGGCCTGTTGACCTTCCTGACGAACCTTAACGCCTTCTGCCTTAAGCAAAACCTTCGCCTGAAGAGCGACGGGCTGCCTCCAGGGGCGAAGAGACTGCTGGAATTAGCCGCGGCGGTGCCGGAAAAGAAAGACGCCCGCCCGGCGGAAGAGCGGCTATCGTTTCTCTCCTACCTGGGCAATGAAACCGTCAATTTCTTCCGCTCCGCCGGCGAACTGCTGGAATTCATCGGCGAGGCGGTCATCGCCTCCCAGAGGCTGGTGCGCGGCCAGGCCCAGTACCGCCGGGCCGATTTGGGTTTAATCCTGCAGGCCGTGGGGGTCCAGGCCTTGCCCATCGTCTCCCTCATCTGCTTTCTGGTGGGCTTGATCCTGGCGTTTATCGGGGCCATCCAGCTGAAGCTCTTCGGGGCCCAAATCTATGTGGCCGACTTGGTGGGCATTGCCATGGTGCGCCTGATGGCGGCGATTATGACCGGCATCGTCATGGCCGGCCGCACCGGCGGGGCCTTTGCCGCCCAACTGGGCACCATGCAGGTGAACCAGGAGATCGACGCCCTGAAGACCACGGGCATCTCACCTATGGAGTTTCTGGTGTTGCCCCGGATGCTGGCCCTGGCGCTGATGATGCCCCCGTTGTGTCTGTACGCCAATGTCATGGGCATCCTGGGGGGCATGGTGGTGGGAGTAGGGCTCCTCGATATCGGCTTTATCGAATATTACCAGGAGACCGCCAAGGCGGTGGGGCTCTGGAATCTGGGCATCGGCCTCTTTTCCGGCCTGGTGTTCGGCATTATCGTAGCTCTGGCCGGCTGCATGCGGGGTATGCAGTGCGGCCGCAGCGCCTCGGCAGTGGGTGACGCGGCCACCTCCGCCGTGGTCACCGCCATTGTGGGGATCATTGTTTCCACTGCGGTGATTACCGTTTTATGCAACTTTCTGGGAATTTGAATTTATGAGACTCAGCGGGACAGACGCCGGGGCGGCTCCCCGGGAAAGCGCCGTCATCACCGGCCAGGAAGCCCACATCAAGGTGCAGGGTCTCACCATGGCCTATGGCGACTTTGTCCTCATGCGGGACCTGACCTTTACCATCAACCGGGGGGACATCTTCATCGTCATGGGCGGCAGCGGCTGCGGCAAGAGCACCTTGATGACCATTTTGATCGGCTTGAAGGCCCCGGCCCAGGGCAAGGTTTTTTACGGAGGGGAGGATTTCTGGGGCGCCGATCAGGAGACCCGGGACCGGATCATCCGCCGGGCCGGGGTGATGTATCAGAGCGGGGCCCTCTGGAGTTCCCTGACCCTGGCCGAGAATATCGCCCTGCCCCTGGAGATTTATACGGATTTGCGCCCAGCCCAGGTCCGCAAGGTGGTCAAACTGAAACTGGCCCTGGTGGGCATGGCCGGTTTCGAAGAGTTCTATCCCTCGGAGATCAGCGGCGGCATGCAAAAACGGGCCGGCATCGCCCGGGCCATGGCCCTGGACCCGGAGATCCTGTTCTTCGATGAGCCTTCCGCCGGCTTGGACCCGGTGAGCGCCCGCCGCCTGGATGACCTCATCCTGGAACTGAGGGAAAGCCTGGGCACCACCATGGTGGTGGTGACCCATGAGATGGCCAGCATCTTTGCCATTGGCAGCAATTCCGTGTTTCTGGATGTATCTAAGCGCACCATGACGGCCACGGGCAACCCGAATCAGCTCCTGGCTGAAACCAAGGACCCTGCTTTGCGCCTCTTTTTGACCCGTGGCGAGCATTCTTAACCGACAGGATGGGAAACGATGGCTAAGCAAGCAAACCGAATGATGATCGGCGGCTTCGTGGTCCTGGCAGTGATTATTATGGCCGCCAGCCTGGTGATCTTCGGCTCGGGAAAATTCTTTCAAAAGACCCAAGAGTTCGTTTTATATTTCGACGGCTCCATCATGGGGCTGAATGTGGGCGCGCCGGTCCTGTTCCAGGGCGTTCCCATCGGCTCAGTCACCAGCATTATGATCACCGCCGACCTCGCCACCCTGCAGGCGCAGATCCCCGTCGTCATCGAAATCATGCCGGAGCGCTTCCAGATCCATGGAGGGGAAAGACATCCCCGCAAAAACCTCCAGAAGCTCATCGAAAAGGGGCTGCGGGCCGTGCTGACGGTGCAGAGTTACATTACCGGGCAGTTAGCCATCGAACTGGACTTCCATCCCGACACCCCCGTGGTTCTGAAGAACCTCAGCAAAGCCTATCTCGAAATTCCCACCATCCCGTCTACGACTCAAAAGCTGGCCGATGCCCTGAAAAAGCTGGATCTCCCAGACCTGGAAAAGCACTTGGCCTCCGCCCTGGACGGTATCGCCAAATTGATCAACAATCCCGACCTGGCCGCCAGCCTGCAGGGGTTGAAAGAAACTCTTCAGGGCGCCCGCAAGGTCCTCGGCAAGGTGGATCGCCAGGTGGATCCCCTGGGCAAAGACGTGAAACAGACGGTCAAGGATTTGGGCAATCTGGCCCGTAATCTTGATGGCCGGGTGGGAGGGATGGCCACGGGTTTGGATAAAACCCTGTCCTCGGCCCGGGGGGTTCTTTCCCAGGACTCGCCGTTGCTCGTGGAATTGGAAAACACCCTGAAGGACCTGGCCGCCATGAGCCGGTCGCTGCGGCAGTTGGCCGATTATCTGGAACAGCACCCCGAGTCCCTGATTCGCGGCAAGACCAAACCTGGAGGGAAGTAGCATGGGAATGATGTCATCTGGGCGCGGCTTACCGGTCCTGCTGGCCGTCCTCGCCATAGTTTTCGGCGGATGTTTGGGCCGTAGTCCATCGCCCGTCTTTTACACCTTGAGCCCGATGGAGCCCCACCAGGCGTTTGCGACCCCTGGAAGTGCGGCTCAAAACGCGGTTATCGGCATCGGCCCCCTCAAGATTGCCGATTACCTCGACCAGCCTGATCTGGTCACCCGCAGCAGCAGCAATCAGGTGGTAAAATCCGAATACGATCGCTGGGCCGGGTCCTTCAAAAATGACTTTATGAATGTCCTGGCGGAAAATATCGGCCTCCTGGTGCCGACCAAGCGGATTTATCTATTCCCCTGGCGCACTTCCGTGCCCCTCGATTACCAAGTGGTGGTGGATGTCGTCCGCCTGGACGGCCGGTTAGGCGAGGCCGCCTGGCTGGTGGCCCGGTGGAGTGTCCTGGGGGGTTCAGAAAAGAAGCTGATCAACATGAATCAGTCCCGCATTACCGAGCCGGTGACAGGGCCCGATTACGCCGCCCTGGTGGCGGCCCAAAGCCGGGCGCTGGCCAAGCTCAGCCAGGAGATCGCCCAGGCTATTCAAGGGGCTAAAAAACACTGAATCTAACCAGAACCTATGAACCGATCAACATGTTGAGTTAGAGTGCTAATTAAATAAAGATGCGAAGTTACATATAGCTGCTATATATCTTCAATTCTTTCACTTGAGCCCTTTTTTCCATTTTCCTTGAGCCAATGCCTCCTTAATCCTCTCCGGCAGTTCCCTGGCCCGCCAGTCCCGGCCGATGGCCACCAGGGTGGCGGCGCCTTCGGCCAGGAGTTCCCGGCCGGTGTCCGGGTAGAACTCAAAGCGAAACACCACTGACTTGTCCCGCACTTCCTGGATGCGGGTCTCGATCTGCAGCCTGTCCCCGTAACGGCTGGGGCGCCGGAAGCGGCCCCAGGCCTCCACGATGGGCAGGCCGAACCCCTCTTCCACGTTCTTGAAGGTCGTCTCCGGGGGCAGGCCCAGGGCCCGCAGGAATTCCTCGATGGCCCGGTGACAATACCGGAAGTAGCTGACGAAATAGACGATGCCGTAGGGGTCGGTGTCGCCGAAGCGCACCCATACCTGGGTGTGGTGGACGCCGTTTTCCAGAGCTGCGGTGGACGTAGGGGGCATGTTATCCTCCGGGTTCAGTGGCGGCGACGTTTGCCGGGATAGGCATTGAGGACATATTTTTATAACTATTTAGGCCATGGAAATATCAGGAGCCCGGGGTGTCGCCGGCGAACGGCAGGCGCGCCTGACTGCTTATCTTATATCAATTTGACTTCATTGTGAAATTAATCCTAACCCGGTCATCCCGCCTCGGCCTTCATCTCTAATAAAAACTTGAGACCTTTGCGAAAATCTTGCTGGGTTTTTTAGATTTATCAAAATGTGGCGCAGACGCCAAAGCCTACGTCGAGATGAGGATTGGACAACCGAGGGCGGCTGTCCTGCATCGGGTTTTCGCAGAGGTCTCAAGTCGTGATCAAAAGATTATTTTGGTAGGCGCAGGGTTTACCCTAACATTGCCGCTTTAGGGGCGAGCCGCCGGCTCGCCCCTACAAAAGATTTTCATTTTTCGGGGTGGCTGGGGTCGGTGGAGGCCGAAAGAGGGAGCCTGGCGGCCAAGAGGTGGAGGATTATGGGTTACAAGAGAAATGTTTCACAGATTCCGATTGACAGGCGGCGAAAAAGAAAATAGATTTTTCTAGTCCACTAAAATCGTTCCCGCTTTGCGCCTGGGGGGTAGTCTTCAGGTCCACGGGTTAAGTGAGGACGACGGGTTACCTTAAAAAGGAGTTGCCTTATGAAGACAGTATCCGAGAGGATCCGGGAGCTGCAGGCGAAGGAGGAGCGGATCAAGGGCATGGGTGGGGCGCAGGGGGTGGCGAAGCAGCACGCCGCCGGGAAGCTCACGGCCCGGG